>Ga0208013_1000652_pt1 | contig 18310 bp, 31 predicted proteins | sample 16_taG_FD_184091 | JGI IMG/M metagenome (GOLD analysis project Ga0208013, IMG submission 184091) | Marine viral communities from the Subarctic Pacific Ocean - 16_ETSP_OMZ_AT15313 metaG (SPAdes) (version 2) | ecosystem: Environmental > Aquatic > Marine > Oceanic | place: Pacific Ocean | collected...
TATCGTGGTTAGGTACATGCTTTAGATTTACTATATATTTATACATATTAGTTACCTTCCTTATTTTCTAATTCAACACATTTATTATTGTAAACTTCTTGCATTGAGTCCCAATCGTACACTTTAGTTCCATCCTCTTGTACTTCGTAATATAATGGTATCTCTATTATTTCTTTGTTCATATTATTTCCTTTCTTCATTTATATCAAACTCCCAAATAGTATGATAATCTGACAAAGTAACTAAAAATCCTTCTTCTTCTTCTTGCGTCTCGTATACTGCACACCAAACTTTTCCATCATCTTCTTCTAATTCCCAGCCACTAGCGTTTCTAATCCATCCATCAACTACTAATCCATTATCTAAAGTAATATGGTGATACTCTTCTATATGAGTTTTATTTTTTACTTTGTCATATATTGGTAATAATTCAGATAATATTTTCTTTTTATCATCACTTGTTAATTCAATGTCGTTATACATATTATTTCCTTTCTTGTTTGTTAAATGAAAGCGTGTCAGGTCTTTTATGGAATTTACGCATCCCTGCGAACTGCCGTTTTATCAAGTCAATCTTTAACGCTCTCATCATACCCTTTATACACTACTTACGTGTCTTTGTTCCCAACTTTCTATTATTTTTTTATCATGCTCGTTAATAGCGTCTACAATAAAATCATGGTAATGGTCGCCCCTCCAAGAGTTTTCTCCGAATCTTGTTTCTTCCTTTTCTTTTAATATATCAAGGTCTAATATAGCCGTTCTGACATTATTTCCATTGATTATTTCACCTTCTTCGCTATGGTCGGGAAAGTGTGTAAATACTTTTCTTTCGCCATCTTCCGTTTTAATGATTCCAGTATAAAAGCCATCTCCACAAACTCCGTTCCTATGATATGATAATTGTATAATCTCCATGTTATCTCCTTTCGTTAAAATTGTTGTATTATAAAACCACCCTTGTATTCTACAACTTGGGTATGTTCTTGTAATGTTTCTACATCTTGTATATCGTGCTCTTTTACATAGTCTTCGTATTCATCTCTAAATTCTGTAAAGTCTTCGTATTCTGTAAAGTCGCAATGTATTGCAATCGGATCAAATTCCATGTCAAATCCTGTATCTTCTTCTAGTTGCTCAAAGTATTCAAACAAAGCTTTCTTACCTTCGTACGTAAAACTATCTGCATAACTACCTGTAAAGCCGTCTATAAATTCATGTTCTGTTATTGTTCTCTTCATTTTAGTTGTTCTCCTTGTTAAATAATATTGGATATATTTCTTCTACTTCAAAATTGCTTTTACTTTCTTTATCTTCTCCATCTGCAACTCTTTCTTTATTGTGTAGTTTTAGCCACTCCTCAAAGTTATCCGTTGTGCCTTCGTGGCTTGGTTCATCTCCGTAAACATCATCAATATAATATATGTTATATAGTTTATTCATTTTATTAGCTCCTTGTTTTAATAGTAATACGCACGTTAATCAAATAAGTTCCAGATTAAATTAACATATCAAATAATAATTGTTCATTTTTATCTAGTAAAACGACTGCTATTTCTTCGTCTGTGTCATTTTCTTTTAATACTACGATTGCACCATCTTCATCACAACAATCATCGTGTGAATATTTGTACAAGTGGTAATCTTCTGTATGATTAACAATTTCTGTACTTTGCATAGATTCTACAATCTTATACGTAATACCTTCTGTTGCTTTTTCAAATTCTTGTTCTGTCATGTTTAATTATCCTTTTGTTTATTACTATACGCATCTATTTAAAAATAGTTCCGTATTATTTTATTTTTCTTTTGCAAATTTACATATATTTTTTATTGAGTCTTGAAATTCATCTATTATCATAATCTTAAAAAAGTTTATTTTCTCAGAGTCATTTGTATTTTTCCAATCTTCATCCATTTCCAACGTTTCTAAAATATATTCTTTATCTAGCCAAAGACTAGAATCCCAAGTCATTGAAAACTCTATCCTTTTATACCATTCTTTAAATGTCATTTTATTTACTCTCTCTCTCTTTCTGTTTTATATTCTATTTGTACTTCTTTTTCTTTGTCTGTCATACTCTTTATTATTTTTACTAAAACTTGGTCTGTAATCCCTCCTATATTATCTGCCATTCCTTTAGTTATTAGAGTATTTTTTACATCTCTAAATACTTTCTCAGATATTTTTACTCCGATCTTTTTGTATTTAATTTTGCTCATGTAATCTATTATTTATTGTGTAATTTATTCTTTATAATTTTTTTAAATATTGTTCCATCATAATTATAATAATAAATTATTTTTCCTAATTTCTCTTTTTTAGGGTGTCCTGATGAATATGGCATATTCTATACTCCTTTATTTATTGTGTAATCTATTATCTTGTCTACTCTTTACTTTTTCTAATATGCTATAATATCCATCATTTACACTTTTTAAATACTTTATCCATTTGTCTATATCTTTTCTTTTATCATCAAGTCTACATTTTTTCATTTTATGTACTCCTTTATTTATTATGTAATTTACTTTACTTTCTGTACTTCGTAGCCGTACTCAGAACCCACATAATTTATGTGCTTTGATGTTGTCATTGACCACCACCCAAGCGGTTTAATTGTTCTTGTCTCGTGGTCAATCTCTGCAACTTCTGTATCATAACTTAATACGTGAGTTGATGATGCTTTCAGATTCTGTTTATATTTGTCAAATGTTCTCATGTTCTGTAATCTCCTTTATTTGTTGAATTTATTTGTTTCCTGTAAGTTCCACTCTACTTGATTTTTAAACTCTGTTTTCTGTGAGTCCTCAGCAACTTTTGTTAGTGTCGCAATTAGTGCGGGAATATCTTCAAGCTTAAAGAATAAACTAGCCTCTGTTTTATGATCGGAAAAATCCTTGTTTGGCACTCTGTCAATACTAACGATTAACTTGCTTTCATCTTCTAGTTGTCCGACTTGCATTTCCTTCCATGTAGATAAGCCAACACCATTCCAGCAACGTGCTTTTACTACTTTTCTATCAGTTCCAAAACCTGATTCTATTTTTATTTTATTTACTTGTTCCATTGTTTTTTTACTCCTTGTTATATCTTATATACTATTATAATTAAATAAAGTTCCAATTTATTTTACTTCTTCTAAATCTTTTAGTCCTTCTTCTATTGCATCATATAATAATTCTTTTAAGTCGTCTATTTTATTATCAATACTAGTTAATAATATTTCGTGCTCTTTTAAATCTGTTCCGTTTGGTTTTTCGTACTCCCTATAGAACCAATTTATTTTCTCTAGTGTTTCGTATAACTGCTCGATATTCATCTTTAAAAACTCCTATTATTTTGTTTATATATATCATACTAATAAGTATCAAGAAAGTTCCAAAAAACATTAAAAAATATTTAATATATATTGGGGGGTTTGTTGCAAAGGGTGTATTTCTAAGGTGTACAATATTTAAATATTATATAAATGTATGCAGACACGTAGTATATAATGCATTACTTAATACGTCTAAAACTCTGTAATTCGTGCGATATTGTACAATATATAGTAGATTGCACAAAAGAATTAACTCCTCCGTAAAGTTGTATATTTTTAAAAATAAATATCTCCTCCGTTAAGTTGTTTTATATAAAAAAAACTATTTCCTTCGTTGAGTTTTATTACAAAAAAAGTTATTTCCTCCGTAAAGTTTATATAATTATATAATTTAAATAAATTACAGAAATAGATCTAAAGTACAGAAAATAAAAAATGAGCAGTTTAACGACTTGCTCAGGTCGGTACGGCGTCCAAAGATTAATTGAACATCTCCACTTGGTTTTTATCCATCTCTTCAACTTGTATATCTGAACCATATTTCAGTAATCCATCAACTAAGAGACTATTGTTATCAATAGAACCCTGAGTCAATTTAGGATTGTGCCATAATAGCTCAGTACCTGAATTGAAGAAATCCCACATATTATAAGAATTACCTGAACCATACTTGCTAGTCACATTACCATGTTCATCAGTTTCTGTAGCAGTGTACATGTTTCTTAGAATCTGACCATATTGTGTAGTTGGTAGGTTTTCTAGATATTCCTTATTATTAAGTAAAATAGGCATGGGTTCTGAAACTTCTATATCTTGTAAAAAACTACAAGATTGTAGAAATCTGTTGAATCTCATATCCAAGTCATTACCTGACAATTTAAGTAATGCTTGGTCTATTTTACTTTCCCAACTAAGATTATTCAATGTATGTCTGAATGAATAGCTAAAGCCGTGGTCTCTAGTTCGCATTCCATTATCACATATTAAACGTATGTAATAAAAGTATATACCAGCCCTAGTCTGACCATCATAACTATTTACTTCTTCCATTACAAGAGCGACTTGGTCTCCGACTTGAGGTATGTTCCTAATAAAATAAGAGTCCTCACAAACAAAAGACCTTCTGTATGTCTTGCCATCAAAGAATATCTTTTCAGGTTTCCAATCCATCTCTGAACGATTTCTAATTTCATTACCAACACTAGCTATTTCAGCATTTGAGACTAATAAATATTTACTAGTCTTAACTGAAATCTCTAAATTATCCATTTCAGGTATCCTAACAGATTTACCCATTGAGGTTAATCCATCAGAAGTAATTAAGTCTCTTATATCTACCTCACAAAATGGATTAAGATTAGGAAACTTAGAACTACTGAAAGAGTTAACGAGCTCTTTACTTTTATTTTCTATAGCATAAATATTACTAGATTGTGCAATATCTATAGACTCTGAGACAGGAACTAAGTTGGTTATATTATTTAGATTATTCATTTTGATTTCCTTTACTAATTGGATTTAATTGTAATAGACGCCGTGTCTATAATAATATATATAATGTCGCCGTCTTTCTACGTTGAGCGACCACCGCTAAGGCATCCAAATTTTCAAAAATGTTACTGATATATATATGATTATATACATTATTTGTTCCATTATTATTAACGAGGGCAAACGAAAACGAAAAATTCAACGCAAGAATCCTAACGTGAAAAGCGATTGGGGGGCGGGTATATGTGTGTATATCAAAGGGACACATACTAAAATATTTTTTTTAAAATTTTCTGAAGTTTACTATGGTGTTATCTAGGATCTATTGCGGGGCGGGTACTACATAAAAAAAGCGGGTACTATATATACTACTTACTATATACTATATATACTATATACTATATATATATAATATATATTATATATAATATATATATAACAGATACTATATACTATATATACTATATACTATATATACTATAGTACTACTATAAATCCAACGGACTAAATAAAGGGGGGATAGATAATATTATTATATATAGTTGCAGTTTGTCAAGTTTTTATTAAATTTAAATATGGATAGAGAGATAACAATGCTTGAGAAAGCAATATACGGTGATTATGAAATAACAGACATCTATACCAACCTAGAGCGGTGTAGAGAAATATCAAATGAATTAAAGATACTAGACATTATAGAGCCGTCTGGTAGAAACGTAGGATTGATTGCAGAGTTAATATATCGAATGAATAATATGCCAGAGCTACAAATAATAGAAATGGATGAATATAACCTTAACCAACCCAACTAGTTTGGCGTTACAGCGTACAGTCAAAGGTGTTGTCCATTATGCTTACGAAAGTGAAGAAGAGTTCCGTACAGCACATCCTACAGAGCCTATCGTAAAGAATTGGAAAGAAGCTGAAGAGAATCAGTGGTGTCACTCTGATGACGGTAAGATAGTTCAAGTCCTTAAAAAAGGATATATGAAAGGGAATAACACAACAGATGGGTATATCCGCACAATCATTGGTATGTTTAATGTAAAGAAGAAAACAAAGCTTCATGGAACAATAAAAGATTCTATTTATAGATTTGTAAAAAAGAATAGTTATGACTCTAGAGTAAAAGGCGGCATGACTAGAGAAAAAAGAATGTTTTCTAAATACATTGCAATGGGCTTAGATCCTGAGAGTGCTTATATGAAAGCATATCCAAAGACAACAGATGCAGAAGCAGCTAAACGAAAATCAACATTACTACTTAAGAGCAAAACAGTGAGGAATCAAGTGGATAAAGAAATAGAAGAGTTAATGGCAGATGTAGGTATTACAAAAAGATACTTATTAGAAAGCACAAAGAGCGTTGTCGATAAAGTTGAAGTAAGAGATGGCGATAAACTAAGAGCACTAGAAACATTAATGAAGATATCGGGAATGCTTAATACAGATAAGAAGTCCGAGTCTATCGCACTAATACAAGAGTTTACTGGATTCAGTAAAGAAAAGTTACAAGCATTTGAGCAAGGGATGTTAACAGGTAAGAAAAAGGAACTAACAAGTGGTAATACAAGCAGTAGTAGTTAATGATAGGTATTGGAATACACAGACTAGCCCTGTTTGGAGCTATACAGTACCTAAATCAATCAAACTAGGTAATAATCGATATAACATAGCATTTACAACAAAAGAGTCTAAATAACGTAAATATGGCACAAAACAATTCATTATTAAACATGGCTACGGCTAATCCGGCATCAACTGATGTTCATAATAATATTAATAATTTAATAATGAAAGCAGAAATGGATAGTAAGTTAAGGCAATATTCTATGTCTGCTTATAAAACGCCGCAGCCAATTACTGGTACAGCTCCAGATATAGCATTAAATCCATTATTAGCGGCTAAAAAAATTCCATCTTTAATGAAATTATTGAAAAAGATTAATCTTAGAAATCCTATTTACCATCACACAAATATACCTAAAGCTAAAGAAATATTAGAATCTGGAAGAATAAAGCCAACAAGTAGATTTCCTATGGGTTACTCTAAAGAAAAAAAAATAGCTGACTATTTAAAAGAAATAGATGAATATGGAAATGCAAAATTAAGATATGTACCTAAAGCTTTTTCTGTAACTCGTGACCCTATGTTTTTATCTAGACCTCATTTTAATATAGGAACTGATGTAAGATTTATTATGGATAGGGATGAGTTAATTAAGAAAGGTTATAGGATAAAACCCATTTCTGAAAAAGGCTATAAAAAATTTGGATTAAAACAAAGCGATGTTGAACATAGCTTAAAAGGCTATGATAAAGCTTTAAATAAAAATATAATAAATAAAAAACAATATAAAGAAAATGTTGATAATTTATTTAAAGATCAAATGAACCCTAAATTTGAATTTGAAGAAAGAATATTAGGTAACTTACCAACAAAAGATATAAAATTAATGGATTGGGCTAAAATACCTATAAACTTTGGTACATGGAAACCTGCTCTTGGAAAGGGATTGTGGGGAACAAGAAGACCTCAACCAAACTTACAAAAGTTAATAGATACTGTTGTAGATATGAATCAAAAATCTACACAGTTACCAGTTGTAATGAGTGAGCAAGTTCGTAGTACATTAAAAAGAGTAGAACCATATTTAATGGATATATATATTAAAAACAATCCTAATCGAGTTAAAGCATTAGAAAATTTAATGTCAGCACCAACATATAAATACAATCCTTTTAAATTAAAAAATAAATAGTGGATAATTTTAATATTAACCCATCTCCATCTGAAATGAAAGATAGGGATGAGGTATTAGCCAAGTCCTACAAAAGTCTTATTTACTTTGGAAGAGCTTTCTTACCAAATGACTTTCTTAAAAAGTCTGCATCACCAGCATTTCACTTTGATGTAGCAGATAAACTAATATCCTCTAAACCCGGTAGTCGTAGCTGCATCATCATGCCTAGAGGGTTTGGTAAGTCAATCTTATCGAAAGCAGCCATTATGCATAAACTTGTATTTGCAAGAGATGATGAGCAACACTTTATTGCATGGGTATCCGAAGAACAAAGTCAGTCTATTGACCACTTAAAGTATTTACGCAATCATTTTGAAATGAATAAACGTCTTCGATACTACTTTGGTAATTTAGATGGAGGTGCAGCAGGAAAGCGTTGGACAGAAAAAGATATTGTTACACCTAAAGGGGACAGGTTAATAGCAAAAGGTACTTCACAGAGACTTAGAGGTCGTGCAGAAGTAGATGTTCGTTATACTGGCATCATCTTAGATGACTTTGAATCAGAGTTAAATACCAAAACGCCAGAGCGTAGAGCGGATATTAAGAAATGGATCGTATCCACAGTATATCCAGCACTAGAAGAAACTCCGGGAAGAGAAGGATGGATATGGTTAGCGGGAACGATAGTTCATTTTGATAGCTTTTTGCAGGCAGTAGTAGACGGAAACAAAAAAGCTCAAGACGAAGGTAGAGAATATCCTTGGTCGGTGACATTTAAGCGAGCAATAGAAGATGGTAAGTCTATTTGGAAAGAACAATTTTCTCTTAAAAAACTAGCAGCAAAGAAAAGAGAGTTTATTGAAGCTGGTCTTGTTAATAAGTTCGCACAGGAATACATGAATGATGCGAGAGATGTTTCGAATGCAGCGTTTAAGATAGATCGAATACAATATTTCAGTGGTAAAGTAGAATGTAGAAACAAATTCAATTACCTTATAGACGGTGAGGATGCTATACCAGTAAACATTTACTTGGGGGTAGATTTAGCAGCAACAGCATCGGAAACATCTGACTTTCAAGTTATACTTGTAATGGCGATTGATTCTAATAAAAATAGATATGTCCTAGAATACTTTAGAGAAAGAATACCAACCTTTGATGTTCCAAAAGAAATTATAAGATTAGCAAATAAATATACTCCAGTAAGAAGAGTAACAATAGAAACCGTAGCGGCACAGGAAATGGTTAGAGATATGGTAACAAGAATGTCTGCTACTGAAAAAAGACTGATGCCCGGAATCTTTAAGGGGGTTAAACCACCCGCTAGGATTAAAAAGCAAGATAGGCTTGAGACAAGTTTAGGTGTTATTGTCAATTCTAAGAAATTATACATAAGAAGAGAAATGACAGAATTAGTAGATGAGTTCTTTGAGCACCCAAAACCTAGAAATGACGATGTGATGGATGCGTTATACTATGCAGACTACTTTGCCAAAGCTCCTAAAAGTACAAGAACTAAACGAGAATCATTACTAAATGAAGAATCTAGTCCAGTAAGACGTATGAAGAAAAAAGCATATAACTGGATGACTGGATCTAGGGCATAATAAAATATTATTTGTCTTTTGTTTATGTATGACTTATATTTAAATTCAAATCCACATGCCACGATATTCTAAAAGATCAAAAGAGAGATTAGCATCCTGTGATGAGCGTTTACAGGAAGTGTTTAATGAAGTAATCAAACATGTAGATTGTTCTGTCCTTGAAGGACATAGGAGCAAAGAAAGGCAAAATAAATTATATGACGAAGGTCGCACAAAAGTTAAGTATCCTAACGGTAGGCACAATATTAGTCCTTCTAAAGCCGTTGACGTTACCCCTTATCCTGTGGATTGGGAGGACAGGGAAAGGCAAACACTATTCGCTGGTTTTGTTATCGGCATTGCTCGTGGGATGGGTTACCGTCTGAGATGGGGCGGAGACTGGGATATGGATTTTAAGGTAATGGACAACCGTTTCGACGATTTTCCCCATTTTGAGATAAGAGATAAGTAATGCCAAATACAACAGATACAGTAAAAGCAATTTTAACTCCCGGTGAATTTGTGATTCGCAAAGAAGCTGTGGACATGATAGGAGTTCCCACATTGGAAAAATTAAACGATATGCCAGAAGCAGGCGGTCATTCTGAAATAGATAGACTGATAGCACAGGCTACACTAAAGAATATGACTGGTATGTATGGTGGCGGTATGGTCAATGCAAAGCAGTACGGTACTGGAGGTATGGTTAACCAATATCAAAATGGTGGGCAGGCTATGTCTAACTTAAAACCAGTTCCTGATAATAACCCCGGACTTGGTAAACTCCCTGAAGATGTTAGAAATAAAATGGGTTACATGCAAGAGGGTGGACAAGCATTTCCTGAAATGGATATTAGAAGACAAGAATCTAACATTGGAGTTAATCCATATAGAAGTTATAAATACTTAAGGGGTGTACCATCTGTTGATGATCCTCTTTATAGCAAAAGAAGAGAGTTTATAGATTCTAATATTGCAAATCAAAGTGCATTTAGAGATATTATTCCTGCTAAAGAGTTATTAAGTTATAAAAAATTTATACAAGCTGGTGAAGGTAATATGAGAGATGAATTACTTTTAAATAAATTAAAAGATGCTCTTAATGACTATTATAGAATAGGTGATAAGGGAAGAGTAGATCTAGCTAATTTAAATGAATTAGCTAGAAAAGGATATAATATAAGTTCTGAGGAAAAAAATAAATCATTAATGGATTTATTAAAAGCTTCAGACAGGGTAGAAGATGTATCCTTTAAAGCTTTAGATGAAGTTATTTTACCTAAAGACGATGCTATGATGAAGTATTATCAAGATGGTGGTGCAGTTCAAGACTCTGCTATGATGCAGCAAGAGCAACCTAATCCTTTTGTACCATTCGACCAAAGACCTAACCAAGCACCAGCAACTGGTAATTGGGGTCAGTCTGGTGATTACATGAGATCATTAAGAGGCGAGCTAGAAATGGAAAATGAAGAGTTAACTAAGGATAAGATGCAAAACTTTTTAGAAAGATTGAGATTAGATTCTTTATCGGAAAAAATAGAAAGAAGTCCTCAAGACTCTATGTATTATAGAAATACACCACAGCAAGACTATTTTATGAATAAATACAGAGAAGAAATGATAAACCCTAATTACTTTCCAGAAGGTAATTAATGGATCAAGATCCTCGAGCATTACAAAACGAAGAGTTATATCGTCAATGGCGTGACGCTCGTTCTGATTGGGATACTGAAGCTAGAAAAGATATAGACTTTTATCTTGGTAATCACTTTACCAACGATGAGTCTGATGAGTTATCACAACGTAATCAAGCTGACATACCGATGGATAGGGTATCGGCAGCCATAGAAAAATTTAAAGCAGTATTAACATCTAGACCCCCAGCATTTACAATAACCCCTAGAGAAGACTCCGATGTTCAGGTAGCTTCTTTATGGAGAACTATCATGGGTTATGTTTGGCAAAAGTCAGATGGTGACTGGCAAATGAAACAAGCGATACAAGACTATGCTACTACTGGTATGGGTTATTTGTATGCTTACATTGATAGAGAATCAGATTTCGGTAGAGGTGATGTCAAGTTTACTTACCTTGACCCTTTTAGGGTATACGCATCTCCCAGCTCAAGAGATCGTTGGTTCGGTGATTCGGATGGTCTTATCCTTTCTACCATTCTTACCGGTGAACAAGTCGTCAACCTCTACCCTGAATTAAATGATACAGTAGACCCGAACACAGGTGAAGAGATACCGGGTATTATTCGTGAGATATCTGGGTTTACATACGACGATGAGGACTATCCATCTTCTCAAAATAGAAATTCAATGAGTGTGTTTACCCCAGCGGAAGTAAAGGATAAAGATTATTTTCAAGTAAAGAAGTATCAAATATTAGAACGCTTTTATAAAATAAAAGTTCCTTTTTACCGAATCATTGATATGCAGAATCAAGAAGAGGAAATACTCTCCCAAGAAGAATATGCTAAAATGATGAGTGAAAATGCAGAAGCATTTGAGATAGGTGCTTATACAGCAATAGAAGTTTTACAGACAAGAATAAAAGTATGTGCTACATTGGGTGAGATTGTTTTATATGAACAAGTTTTAAATACAGATGAATATCCTATAGTCCCGCTACCAAATATCTGGACAGGTACTCCTTACCCCAAGAGCGATGTATCTAGAGCTAGACCAATGCAGAGATTGCTTAATAAATTATGGTCTTTAGCCCTTTCACATGCCCAAGCGTCAGCGGGACTTAAGTTATTAGTACCATTAGGTAGTGTAGATGATATTGACCAATTAGAAAAAGACTGGGCTAATCCAAATGCAGTAATCGAAGTTGATTCATCACAAGGTGAACCACATTATCCATCTCCACAACCATTAGCTGGTGAGTTTTATAGATTGATACAGCAGTCAGAATTTTATATAGATTTTATTTTTGGATTACCAGAGATGATGCATGGCTTTGCAGATAAAGCTCCAGAGACACATAAAGCAACAGAAAGAATGATTGCTTTAGGAAGTGAAAGACCTAAATCTAAATTGAGAGATGTTGAATTTAGTATTAACAAACTTGGTAAAGTTCTTTATAATTTATCAAAGGGTCATTACACCTATAAAAAGATTTTTAGATTAGCACAACCTAATAATAATATTACTGAAGTTATGGCTAACTTCTATACAGATATTAGTGGTGCTGTCTTAGACTTAAAGAAAGATAGACACATTTTAGATCAACATGATATTAGAATTGAATCAGGTTCTACTATGCCTTCTAGTAAATATGCAGAACTTGCTGTATATCTTGAGGCATTTCAAATGGGTATCGTGGATCGTTACGAGGTTCTTAAGAAGAATCCAGAAATATTTGACAAGGAAGGTATTATGCGTAGGACTGAAGAAAAGCAATTAATGCAGCAGCAAATGCAAGCTATGTCAGAACAAATAAAGAATTTGCAAGGTGACTTGCAGACAGCCCAAAGAGAGTCTGTCAGTGATAGAAAAAGAGTTGAAGTTGAGAAGTTCAAATCTAGACTTAACGAAGTCAATTCTGAATCTAAAGCAGATAGAAGGGTAACACGTAGTAAACTAGAAAACGAGGTGAAGCTCGAGGTGGAGAAATTGGCAAACAATCTGAAAGATGTTCAGAGAGAAGTCAGTTCCACTCCAAAAGCCTAAGAGACATCTAAGGAGAGTATATGTCTACATTAGAACAACAGGAAGCAAGTATCGAAAGCGGAATACAAGGTGGTAATGAATCATTCGTGGAAGATATCGTCAATGAACAGTCTATCTCACAAGAGGTAGATGCAAACCAACAGGAGTTTCAAGAACAAGCCCCTGCTGTAGATTTTGAAGCAGAGTCAAAAAAGTTTCAGTCTATGTATGATCGGTCACAAGCCGAGAATGCTAAACTGCAACAAGGTGCTCAATTACTTCAGCTACTAGAGCAGCGACCTGATCTTGTAAGAACTCTTGAAGACGGTATAGCTAATCCACAGGGTCAAAACCAGAGCACTCAAGAAGTAGCTCCCGCAGTAGATGACTTTAATCCTTGGGATGCCTTTACAAATGAAACTTCTGAATCAGGTAAATTTGTTGATCAAAAGATCACAAGTAAGGTTGATCAGTTAGTATCTGAAAGGTTAGCCCAGCAACAGCAACAGATGCAGGCTGAAATGCAACTGCAAAATACAGTTGGTGAGTTACGCAGAAATTATAAGATGTCAGATAATGACATTCAAGATTTTATGCAGTTCACTACTAAACCAAAAGAGCAAGTAGGTTTAAATAACTTAGTAAAGCTCTGGCAGATGCAAAACGGTAATTCTGTTGCTAATAACGATACAATGGAAGCGGTAAACGCAGCTAAACAAGCACCCAGAACTGCTGGTGTCTTACAAGGACAAGCTCCACAATCCCCTAGAACGGATTCGGATAAAATCTTTGATAGCATCATAGGAACTGGTAGTGGAGCAGCTTTACCATAATAATAACAACACATACTAAGAGGTATATAAATGGCAATATCATATAATTCTGGATCTTTAAAGTCCAGCGATATAACAGCTACTACTTCTGATGCTGGTACTGGTGCAGGACAAAGACCCGATAGAAGACGGATTTTTAATTTTGGCGACAGAGTTGCTGAATTAACTCCGGAAGAATCACCATTCTTCGTCTATCTAAACAAGGTCGCTAAAGCACCTACCGATGACCCAGTGTTCCGTTACTTGGAAAACAGAAATAAAATCAGTTTTTCAGATCGTTCTTTTAAGATTAAAGGTGCAGTTGGTACTGTTGCCGCAGGTTCTTCGTATGCATTTACTGTAGATACTGCTGGCGGTGCGGCTGTAGAATATTTAGTCAAAGGAATGGTTTTTTCCGTAGCAACAGTTGATGATGCTAACGGATACGGACAAGCATTAGTAAGAGTAGACGGTTCAATCACACACAACGCAAGCGATTCAGTTTTCTCAGGAAAAGTAATCGATGTTTCTGCTGTTACAGGAAGTAATAGCATAGCAGATGATGACGATGCACAAATCATTGGTACTTCATTTGAAGAAGGCTCTGGTTCTCCAGACGTCTGGTCAAGTGAGATTGAAGATGGTTTTGGTTACACTCAGATCTTTAAAACAGCTGCTGAAATGACAAATACAGCATACGCTACACGCTATAGGGGTTACCCTGATGAGTGGAGTCGTATCTGGGCGTCAAAGCTTCGTGAGCATAAAGTTGACATTGAAAGAGCTATGCTCTTCGGTCAAAAAGCTCGTGTAGGCGGTATTCAGTATACTGAAGGTCTAGTAGGACACATCCTAAAGAATGTTTCTCCAACTGCTGGAGATGCTAACTTTAGTTATTCTTCGGGAAGTGCTTATCATAAAACCGTACAAGAGTCTGAAATGACTTATGACAATTTACTTAGTGACTTAGAAGTTATTTTCGACCCGGCTCGTGGTGGTGCTTCTGATAAGCTAGTTCTTTGCTCATTACCAGTTATTTCTTTCTTTAACAAGTTAGGCGATGGGAAATTTTTAGATGCTTCTATGGGGCACTCTAATAATCCTTTCCGTTATGAAATGTCTCAAAGAGATGGTGCTTTTGGTCACAGTGTAATGGTCATTGACACAATTCATGGAAAGCTAAACCTAGTTAAAGAACCTCTGTTTAGAGGTCAAGCTTCTGGTTTTATGCTAATGGCTGATATGAGTCAACTAGCTTACAGACCTTTAATTGGTAACGGTATTAATCGTGATACACAAGTAATGACTAACGTACAGTCTGCTGATGAAGATCTTAGAAAAGATATGATCTTAACTGAAGCAGGTCTAGAAGTTACTCTAGCTGAGTCTCACGCATTATACAACCTAGAAGGAGTCTAAGATGAAGAGTGACGTATTAAACTCAAGTAGTGGTAGTTTCTCATTACCAGCTAGTAAAGGTCTAATTAAGATAGAATCTAAATTAGTTTCTTTTACGGCTAGTTCAGCTAATATTGATTCTGGAGCTATGTCGATTCCAGCTAATTCGATTATTACTAAACTAACTGCTGTAGTCCACACTGCTTTAGCTCACGCTACTGCAACTGTAGGCGTTAGTGTAGGAACAGCAGCTGGAGGTACGCAGTTTACTGGTACTCTTGACGCTGATGGTCTTGAAGCTAGTGGTACATCTGTTGCAGCTGGAATAGGAGCATCTACTGATGATGTTCTTACTGCGGCTTTAGGCGGTACAGCTATATTGGGAGCACTTGCAGCTTCTTATAGGTCTGCTGATACAGATGTGCACTTTAGAACCGTAGCATCAACAGGTGCTTTTACAGCTGGAACTATGTGTTACATTGTTGAATACATAGAGTTAGGAAACAACTAATCCGAATACATAAGGATAACAGTTTATAGTACTGTGGGGAAGTTCAATAAAAGTTCTTCCCCAAAACTATAAAAGGAAAATTTATGAAAAAAAAATGTATACACTGTAACCATCCTAATAACGAAGGGTGGTTTTATTGTAAAAATTGTGGTAAAAAAGCTTTTAAAAGTAAGTTTACTACTAATATGTATATGATGTCTACTATGGGTAAAAGAACAGATGTAGAAATGTCTGTACAGAGTATTGATCAAAATACAAAAGAAATGAGACAGAGACTTTATGGCGACTAAGAAAAAAACTACTAAGAAAAAAGTAGTAAGAGTTTTAAAGAGAAAAGACCCAGTAATGGAAGCTTTGCGAAAGCCAGTTAAGATATAATGGCAACATTTGAAGCACAAGTAGAATCATTAGCTTCTATCGCTATAGATGGGAGTAGTACTCCTACTCAAGCACAGCTTACTCAATTCTTAACTGATGGTGCTAAAGAAATAATAAATACATTACCAAAGAGTTTATTAGAAGATTGTGCAGACATTGCTACACTAGATAACTCTACAACTACACTAACAAATATTAATCAAAAAGGTGTGGTTCTAGCCGCTTTAAGAGCTGAGGGTAATGGTGCTAATGATATTGAGCAGCCTTGCAGGTATGTGCCTAATTATAAAAGAGGTAAGATACAAGACTCTAGCGATATGGATTTTGCGACAAAAACAGATCCAGCATATTTGGTATATGATAATACATTAGAGGTTTACCCAACCCCTACTGCATCAGAAAACGCTAAGGTTCTTCATGTTATTTTTCCAACAGTAGCATTTGGGGACAGTGCTATATCTAACTTCCCTATTGAAGCAGAGTATTTGGTAGTTTTATATGCTACAATAAAAAGTTTAGAAGCATTATATAGTGGAGAAGAGGATATAGAGTTGTATATTCCGATTATAAATCAGTTAAAAGAAGATTATAAAGCTGGGTTATCCCAGTTAGTGAGGTAGTATGTCACATCCAATACATGAACTTACAGTAAAGCAAATCATCAGTAGGATAAGGCAAGTATTTCCAGATGCACCTGAAACATATATTATGTCTTTAATTAATGACGCAGTAAATGAGATTGGTCAATATTCTCAAAAGGCAGTATCTGCTAAAATAGATATAGAATCAGGTAAAATGTTTTACGCTATCGGAGATGGGTCTACTGATTCTGCTGGGGAAGATATGGGTGTAAATAAAATTTATAGAGTGGACATTTTAGATAACGATGGTGACTATATAAGAATACCTAGAGTATTAGATGGTGAACCTTTACAATTTGACATTGCATCTGAAAGTGCAATAAACGTACCAGAATAATGGCTTTAGCAAAAGAAATAACGCAAATATCATGCAAAGCTGATGAGGGTGGGAGTCTACAAAGTAAATATTTTTTTATTAATAGCGTAGAGGCAGACACTACTACAGATGTCGGTTATAAATTAGTAGAATATTATGTTTGGTTTGATGTTTCTAGTGGTGGTTCAGATCCTTCAGTGTCTGGTAAAACAGGTGTAGAAATAAATATATCAACAGATGATAATGGATCTACAGTAGCGACAGCCATAAAAAATGCATTAGATGGATTAGCTAATTTTACAGCTTCAGTTGATTCTAATATTGTTACAGTTACAAATGCTAATAAAGGTGCTGTAGAAGATATATCAAATTTCAATACTACATTTATTTTTTCTACTGGTCAGACATTTGTAACAACTCAAGGCACAGGTAAATTAACTAGTAATTTTAAATACCCTGAAGCTAGTGTTAATTATTTTATTCGTGGTGACCACATGGGTCTTATCAGTAATTACGATTCAGAAAGTGAAACTAGAACAGCTAGAAAATCTTATACTGCGATAGATCACAATGTAGTAAATGGATTACTAATTCATTACTATGGGAATCCTAAAAAAGTTACAGCGGTTACAGACAAACCAGATGTAGATAATTTATTTCATTCCGCTATTGTAGATTATGTGAAAAAATGTTTATATATGGATAGAGCTGGAACGTCAAATGATGGAAATATAGCACAGGTTGCTATGGGTTTAATGGCACAACATGAAAGAAGTTTTAATAATGCTGTAAAAAAATACGGCACAAGAAAAAGAAGTAAAACAGGTGGGACTAGAGCGGTAGTCCCAGTAGATTTTAAATAACCAATATGCCCATGAGAGTTGCCAAGCTCGGTAAGGCATAAGACAGGAGAAACAAGATGGCAAGCATAAATAAATATACGGTCAACGAATCCAGCAATGTAGCACTAGGTCAAGCGGGTGCTAAATTTATTTCAGATACAGCAGTTCACTCAGGTACATTTGTAGCAATTACAATGTTAGAGGATACTGTTTTTAACGCATTAACACCTACAGACACTACTAATGGTTATGGTGTAGGTAGTTATAATGGTAATACAATGGCATCTGAAACAATACCACAAGGTGTCACGATTTACGGTAGATGGAACTCTATTGACCTTACATCTGGTCTTGTAATAGCTTACATAGGATAAGTCTATGCTAGGATTAGGCAACATCCTTACAAAAGGTGGAGCTGTAATACAAAAGTTCCCCAACGAATACTCATTCAATTTCGATGGTTCTAATGATTCTTTAGACTTAAATGTTGGGAATGGTTTAATTAGTAGAGCAGATATTAAGTCTGATGGAGAAAGTTTTTCTGCTTGGATTAAACTTGATAATGTAAGTGGTACAAAATATATAGTATGTCATGGTAGA
>Ga0208013_1000661_pt1 | contig 18194 bp, 9 predicted proteins | sample 16_taG_FD_184091 | JGI IMG/M metagenome (GOLD analysis project Ga0208013, IMG submission 184091) | Marine viral communities from the Subarctic Pacific Ocean - 16_ETSP_OMZ_AT15313 metaG (SPAdes) (version 2) | ecosystem: Environmental > Aquatic > Marine > Oceanic | place: Pacific Ocean | collected...
CTTACTGATTTTATTCGTTCTTGCTTACGCTGCGGCGCACCCGGCCCCCGCCTCCGGAGACAGCCTCAGCAGTCATACTGGCGTTAAAACCGTCAATCTGGACTTGTCGGAAGGAACATGGATGAGCCTGGACGTCAGTCCAGACGGGAAGTTCATTTCGTTCGACCTCCTGAACGATATTTACGTTATGCCAGCGTCTGGAGGTAAGGCCGTCGCGATCCATCAAGGCTCCGTGGCGCAACGTAGTCCGCAGTTCAGTGCAGATGGACAATTTCTGACTTATCTGAGCGACGAAAGTGGTGCCGACAATGTCTGGGTATCGCGTGTCGATGGCAGTGAAGCCCGCCAGATCACGCAGGAATCGCACGCCATGATAGCTGGTCCGGCTTGGGCCGCTGACGGGAAATCCATTGCAGCAGTGAAAACCTATTCGGACATCTTTCGTGTCCGAAATTCTGAAATACACCTCTACAGCCTCGATGGCACGTCCGATGAGGTCATCGTTTCTCCCCCGCAGAGTGGCAAGGATGTTCAGGAGCCACGTTTTTCGCCCGATGGCCGATATCTTTATTATACGGAACGTATTGGCGGTGATCACTATGTCTACATGAATACCGGCCTGAAGAACTTCGCGATCAACAAGCTGGATCTGGAGACGGGGAAAAAGCGTCGTGCCATATCCGGCTTCGGTGGTGCATCGACTCCGCAAGTCTCTCCCGATGGCAATTCAGTGGCTTTCATTCGCCGTATAGGCGCAAAGACCGTGCTGTTCGTCAAAGACCTAGAAACCGGGTACGAACAGCCAATCTATGACGAACTCGGGCGAGACCTGCACGGAGATTACCTGCCACAGGAACACTACTATCCATCTTTCGACTGGTTTCCGGACAACCGAACAATTGCGATCTGGGCAAAGGGAAAGATTGTTCGCATTGATACGCACTCTGCCTCTGCGGAAGAAATTCCTTTCAGCCTGACCTCGCGGCACGAGCTTCAGCCAGCCATTCGCGTGAAACAGGACCTTGCACCTGAACAAGTCACCATCCGCACGCTGCGGCAGCTGGCACCTCAGCCGAACGGACAGACCATGCTGTTCCGCGCGGTCGGCAAGCTATGGAAAATCAAGATGGACGCGCCAGCCAGACCGGCGCGCCTCACCACTTCCGATGCAGCCGAATCCGACCCTGCCTGGTCTCCGGACGGACAGAAGATTGTCTATACGAATTGGACGGATCAGACCGGCAGTCGGTTGGTCATCCGCAATGCGGATACGGGAGAGGAAAGGACTATCGTTGAAAGTCGAGGCGTGATCCGAGAACCACGGTTTTCCAACTCTGGAGACTTGATCGCGTATCGCATCATGGAGCCGGATCCGTCGTTCAATGCGGCCGGTCCGGAAACAGGCATCTATATCGTAGATGCGTCCGGAGGAACTTCTAGGTTCCTTTCACCGTCTTCCAGCTTGGTCGGCTTCTCTGCCGATGACAGCCGCTTGTTCCTGTTCGCCGAACCCGCCTTCTACGACCGACGAGCCTCCGTTCTGATGAGCGTCAACCTGGACGGCGGCAATCCCCAAGAGCACGCCATCGCTGAGACCGCGGACATACGCAATCTCAGCCTCAGCCCCGATCAGGCCTGGCTGGGCTTCAAGTATCACAATCGCCCCTACGTCATGCCGTTCGACATCCGCGACGAGCCCATTGTTCTGTCGATGGAAGACAACTCCTCAGCCCGTCTCCTCAGCGAGACTGGTGGATATGAGATGAGCTGGTCTGCGGACGCATCCAGACTTTATTGGACCATGGGAGCGGAAATCCTGTCGGTTGAGCCTGCCACCCAGTCAGCTGCGATCCAGTCTACACCCATACAAATGGAGATGCAGACCGACATACCTGAAGGCATTATTGCCTTTGTAGGTGGCAAGATCATTCCGATTGAGGGCGAAGTCATCGAGAACGGCACCGTCATTGTTGAAGGCAATCGCATTACGGCCGTTGGACCGCGTAGCAAGGTCAAGATACCCCGGAACGCGACCCGGATAGACATCAAGGGCAAGACACTGATGCCGGGCCTGTTTGATGCCCACGGCCATATTGAATGCTGTTTCCGCTCTGGCACCATGCCGCAACAGCACCCTACTCGGCTCGCGGCGCTTGCTTATGGCATTACTACGAATTTTGACCCCTACTCCAATGATCTCATGTCATATGAGAGTGGTGAAATGACGCTTACGGGTGACCTCGTAGGGCCGCGCTGGTTGAAGTCGGGCCAGGTAGTGCATGGCCTCGAAGGTCGTACGGACGGAGTTTATCATCCGCTTGCTTCGATCGAGGATGCACGCAATGTCCTCCAACGACGTACCGCGCTTGGGCCATCGATCCTCAAAAGCTACAAACTTTCAACTCGGGCGCAACGTCAGCGGTTGCTTCAAGCCGCTCGTGAATACGGATACATGGTTGATGGGGAGGGTGCCGGTCAGTTCTATACCAATATTGGTATGATTATCGACGGGCACACAAATCTCGAACACAACCTCCCCGTGGCCACTTATTACGAGGATCTTCAAAAGCTTATTGCCGCTTCTGATGTGTCGATGACACCAACCTTGATCGTGACTTTCGGGGAGTTGTTTGGCGAGAATTTCATCTATGAGAATGAAGATCCCTGGAAGGAGGACAAGGTCAGGACTTTCATTCCGGATGTGAACAATGCCTATAATCCGATTGCAGGCCCAGGTGGCGCCCCATTGCACGTACGCTGCATGCATTCGATTCACGTTTCCGATGAAATCTATGATATCGGCTTCCGGTCCGTCGGCAGATCACTCACCAAACTTGCCGAAGCTGGCGCTACTGTAAATGTCGGTTCGCACGGGCAAGCATCGGGCATCGCCATGCATTGGGAAATGTTGCTGTTTGCTGAAAGCGGCATGGCCCCGCTGGATATATTGCGTGCTGCAACATTAAACGGCGCGAAGACCTATGGACTTGATCACCAGCTCGGCTCCATCAAAGCTGGTAAACTGGCCGACATCATCATCCTGGACAAGGATCCTACCGTCGACATCCGCAATGCGAACAGCGTCCGCTACACGATGGTCAATGGGCGCCTTTATGATGCGCACACAATGAATGAGATCGGCAACTATGACCGTCCTCGGAAGGAATTCTACTGGGAGACTCAACCCACAAACGGAATCGACTGGAAATGGACATGGTCAGGAGACTAGACATGAAATATTCAGCGCTGATCGTAGCAAGTCTCGCACTTATGGCATGCTCCAATAATACCGAAACAAGCGTCAGACCGGACATGACAACAGTTCAAGCAGCCAGCTTCTTCATGGGCGAAACGGTTGATTATGGGTATGGAGAGATCGACGGCCCACGTCATGAAGTCAGCATTGAGAGTCCGTTTGCTTTCTCTGTCACCGAAGTGACCGTTGGCGACTTTCGATCATTCGTTGAGGATACCGGCTACGTGTCGGAAGGCATCTGCAATATCTATACAGATAACCAGTCCTGGCACATTGCGCCTGATAGGAATTGGGAACACCCCGGATTTGCGCAAGACGACGATCACCCCGTGGTCTGCGTCAGTTGGGACGACACGCAAGCTTACACAGCGTGGCTGAGCGAAAAGACGGGTGAGGCCTTTCGGCTGCCTTCGGAGGCCGAATGGGAATACGTGGCTTCAACCGGCGGCATCGAAGGTGATGATGGACATGTCGGTCATGACGAAGCCAATATTGGCCTGGTCGATTGCTGTGGCGGCGTCGTGGAAGGACGCGATCAGTGGATGGAAACCGCGCCCGTCGCCAGCTTCCCGGCAGACCGGTTCGGCATCCACGACATGCGTGGCAATGTGTGGGAGTGGCAAGCAGACTGCCATCAGGAAACCTATGACGGTGCGCCGCTGGATGGCTCTGCGCGCACGACATGCACAACGCCCGGAAAACACGTAATACGCGGCGGCTCTTATGGTGATGCTGGCGACTACTTGTCCCCGCGCTACCGACTACCAGGTCCAAAATCGCAAGGCTATTTCACAGTCGGATTTCGCGTTGCACAGGATGTTGACCAAGCGAGCTAGCAGGTGCGGTTTTCGCACCACACTCTTCCCAAATCGCATCTGTCCGCCATTCAGTTGCATAAGTAATCTATTTTCAAAGCCAGCAATCGAGGATCACCATGCGCATCAAGAGAGACAATTTCCGTGGCCTGCGCGCGATTGGTGCTGCAATCTCCGTTCTCACCTTGGCGGCCTGCGCCACGAGTGCGCTAAACGCTTCCGCAGAACCTGACGGCCAAAGTACCCTTCCAGCCTTGATCAATGATGGCTTCGAGGGAGAGAGTGCTCTGAAGTTTGATTGGCCTATGCTGGAGATCGGTACTGGGCAGTATGAAGATGGGCCGACGGGCCTGACCGTTCTGAAATTTGGCAAGAAGGTAAACGCCGCCGTGGATGCGCGCGGAGGTGGTCCGGGCACTGTGAACGCAGAGTATCTCAAACTTGGCTATACGCAGCCTGAACTGGATGCGATCGTTCTGTCCGGTGGTTCTTGGTACGGTTTGGAGGCCGCCACGGCAGTAAACACCGCACTATTGGATGATGGCTATCGGGGCGGCCATTGGAACAATGTCGGCCTTGTTGTTGGATCAATCATTTATGATTTTGGAGGGCGCCGCTTAAACGAAATCTATCCGGACAAACGCCTCGCGCAACTTGCCTTGCGCGCTGCAAAGCCGGGGGTGTTTCCGAACGGCGCGTTTGGCGCAGGGCGTTCGGCAATGAATGGCGGGATATTCGGGTGCAACGCACGATCCGGACAAGGCAGCGCTTTTCGGCAGATCGACGACGTAAAGATTGCCGTCTTCACCGTCGTCAACGCATTGGGTGCAGTTACCGACCGGGATGGCAATGTCGTCGCCTGCCATAAAGGGACAAACTGGCCCGAAACCCTGAAAGCTTCCGACCTCATGGGGGCCGCACCTGCCAGTCTGCAGCCGGATTGGAATGGCGATAAGGACACTCAGGAATTTGAGCGGAAGAACACGACGATCAGTGTCGTGGTCACCAATCGCACGATGTCCCCTGCAGAGCTTCAACGCCTCGCTGTTCAAGTTCACACATCCATGGCGCGTGGCATTCAACCCTTTGCAAGTGAATTCGATGGCGATGTCCTGTACGCTGTTTCAACCAATGAAGTTGAAGCTGGGCCGGGCGTGAACCTGCCCAGCATGGAAATTGGTGTGGCTGCATCTGAACTTATGTGGGATGCCATTCTGGCTGCTGTTCCACCCCAACAGGTCACTCAGCCCAAGGCTGACCCCGACCTGGTCATTCCATCTTCGACACTCCGGGAATATGTCGGCACATACAAATTCAGCGATTTCGCATCGCTCACAGTACGTTTGGAAGACGGAAACCTGGTGGCGGAGGCAAGCGGAGAGCGCGACGTGTTTCAGATTACCAAAGCCGGACCACGAAGACTGCTAGCTACAATGCAGGATGTTTTCACTGTAGACCGCGGCCGCTACCCATTCAGCGTCAAATTCACCGGCGACACAGTGATCGTGAACCCCGGGCGATGGCAACAGATCGGACACCGTGTCGGACACGAGTAGGCCCAACTTCATTCTATCTATCAGGAATTCAGATGACCAAGTATTCTGCCTTTGACTGGGCCGACGCCCTTTCGCTCGCCTCCGATCTGACCGAGGATGAACGCTCGGTGCAACGAACCGCGCACGACTTCGCTGAGAAGCGCCTCCTGCCGGGTATTGTCGAGGCCAATCGCAACGCACAATTCGACCGAGAAATCCTGAGGGACATGGGGTCTCTGGGCCTGCTCGGTCCGACATTGCCTGAAGAGTATGGTGGAGCCGGAGTAAGTCACGTCGCCTACGGATTGGTTTCTCACGAAGTAGAGGCCGTAGACTCCGGCTATCGGTCCGCTCTCAGCGTACAGTCGTCTTTGGTGATACATCCCATTCACGCTTATGGGACCGAAGAACAACGCCAGCGCTGGTTGCCGGGGCTTGTGTCGGGCGAATTGGTCGGGTGTTTTGGGCTCACAGAACCCGACCACGGTTCCGACCCTGGCAATATGTCATCTCGCGCCGTTGCTGTAGAGGGTGGGTATCGCCTGAACGGTGCGAAGATGTGGATCACGAACAGCCCTATTGCTGACGTGCTCGTCGTATGGGCGAAGCTGGATGGCACGATCCGCGGTTTTGTGCTCGAGCGTGGTATGGAGGGCCTTTCCACTCCGGAGATCCAGGGAAAGCTCGCCCTGCGCGCATCAATCACGGGCGAAATCGTCATGGACGACGTGTTCGTGCCGCATGACCATTTGCTCCCCAATGCACAAGGTTTGTCTGGTCCATTCGGATGTCTCAACAAGGCCCGGTTCGGAATTGCTTGGGGAGCACTTGGCTCCGCGCGTAGCTGCTGGATGTCTTCGCGCTCATACACAATGGAACGGAACCAGTTCGGGCGACCACTTGCGGCAAACCAGCTCATTCAAAAGAAACTGGCCGATATGCAAACGGAAATCTCGATAGGACTCCAAGCATGCCTAAAGGTCGGGCGACTGTTCGAAACCAACTCTGCCACGCCCGAAATGATTTCCTTGATCAAACGAAACAGTACCGGAAAAGCCCTTGATATCGCGCGGGCAGCACGCGACATGCATGGTGGCAACGGTGTATCGGACGAATTCCATGTGATGCGCCACATGTGCAACCTCGAAGCGGTCAACACGTACGAGGGCACCCACGACGTTCATGCATTGATCCTTGGCCGGGCACAAACCGGAATTGCGGCGTTCAATTGATATGGCGAACGCACTTGACGGTTTGCGAGTTCTGGACCTGAGCAGAGTTCTTGCCGGGCCATGGGCGACCCAGCTCCTGGGAGACCTGGGAGCTGAAATCATCAAGATCGAGCATCCAGTCCGTGGGGATGACACACGAAGCTGGGGGCCGCCTTTTCAATTCGGTGAGGATGGCGATACCCGTGAAGCCTCATACTTTTTAAGTGCCAATCGCAACAAGAAATCGGTCTGTGTCGACATTTCGACGGAGGCCGGCCAGAGTGTAATTCGTGAGCTGTCGGCTTCAAGCGACGTCCTCGTCGAAAACTTCAAGACGGGTACGTTGGAAAAGTACGGATTGGATGCCGCCTCTCTCAGACTTATCAACCCCCGTCTTATCTATTGTTCCATAACAGGCTTTGGCCAGACGGGCCCCTACGCCGACCAACCAGGGTACGACCTGTTGATTCAGGCAATGGGCGGTCTGATGAGCGTCACGGGCGTTCCAGATGATGAGCCGGGAGGCGGACCGCTGAAGGTCGGTGTCGCATTGGTCGATATCGTGACTGGTCTTTATGCAGCCAATGCCATTCAGGCGGCACTTCTGCATCGGGAGCGGACTGGCCAGGGGCAGATTATCGACATCTCGCTGCTTGATTGCCTCGTCGCCGCAATGGCCAATCAGTCACAGGGGTTTCTCTCAACAGGAGAAAATCCGGAACGGATGGGTAATGCTCATCCAAGTATTGTACCCTATGACGTGTTCAGTACCCTCGACGGACACATTGTCCTGGCGGTCGGAAACGATCTTCAGTTTATCGACCTTTGCGAACGAATTGGATGTGCCGAATTGCTCCGCGACCATCGATTCGCAACCAATGGTGCACGCGTGGCCAACCGGATATCCCTGACCTCCCTATTGACTGAAAAGTTGCGAACGCGGTCAACCGAACACTGGATGAACCTGCTACAGAACAGCAAAGTTCCAGCAGGACCTGTCAACAGGATGTCTGATGTGTTTGAAAACGCTCAAGTTCGGGCGCGGGGCTCAAGCATCACTTTGCCACACCCTACCCTCGGAACCGTGCCCGGAATCGCTTGCCCAATCCGGCTCAGCCACACACCCGTAACATATAGATCTGCTGCACCGACCCTTGGACAAGACACGCTCAACGTGTTGACCACTGTGCTTGGTTATTCTCCGGATACAGTTGAACGACTGCGTTCGGAAGGCCAGTTCGGTGCTCGAACGGCGGTTGTCACACCCCGCTGACAGGCGAAGCAATACTCGTTTGGGGCGATCTCAGTTTTGCAACGCTTCAGAGCATTCAAAACTGGTCTCTGTCCCAGCCAAGCCACCAGAGGTGCGTATTCCGCACCATGCAATTCACTTTTAGCATCTGCACAAATTTTTGTTTGTCCGTCTTACTCGAAGGCAATGTAGCAAAAGCGAGCGGGAGAACACATGAAACGTAAATATCTTTGGACATCGGGGAGCGCTATTATTGCGCTGATGCATGCGGCGAGCGCGCATGCTCAAACAGCTGACGCTCCGGCCGATGATGCAGAACTGGTGCAGTCTGCCATTATGGTAACAGCCCAGAAACGTGAACAACGTCTGATCGACGTTCCAATGGCCATCGAGTCCATCTCTGGGGATGAACTGGCAAAATTGGGCGTAGCAAGCGTGCAGGACTTGTCCTTTAGCGTACCTGGACTGACCATGCGGGAAGATGGTCCGGGCAGCTACACAATATTCATCCGTGGACTGGCGAACCAGTCAGGATCTGGCGCCCTCGTCGGCATGTACATGGACGAGGCACCTCTTTCACTCAGCGGCTATGACCAACTCAGCCCTGTGGCCCTCGATCTTGAACGTGTGGAAGTCCTCAAGGGGCCTCAAGGCACACTCTACGGCCAAGGGGCCGCTGGGGGTGTCATTCGCTACATCACGGCCGATCCTGTGCTCGATCAGGTCGAAGGCAAGGTCAAAGGTGAACTCTACACCGTCTCTGAAGGTGAGATCGGCCAAAAGGGCGAATTCATCATCAACACACCGATCATCGAAGACAAACTCGCTGTCCGTCTGGCAGTAGGGGTCGAAAATGGCGGTGGCTGGATCGACCAACCAGAGGCAGGCATTGAGGATGGCAATGGCACCGAACTCCTGAACGCTCGCGGTAAAATCCTCTGGGTGCCTACGGAAAACTTTTCGGCCAAGGCGATGGTCCAGATCCAGCGCGCAGAAACTGAACTCGGCATGGGGTATGAAGAAGCTGATCGTACGGTCGATGTGGGCCCTGACCGCAGCAAGGTGATGATTCCGAAGAAATTCGACTTCAACATTTACAATCTGGAACTGTCCTATGATTTCGGCTTTGCGGAACTGACCTCCTCAACTACGCAGATCGACCATGACCACCAGTACCCGTTCTCCTATATCGCGCGCGAAGGAAATTACTCGTACGGATTTGTTGAAGGGAATGATGATCGCTTTGTAGAAGCTGAACAGTTTTCTCAGGAAGTTCGGCTTTCGGATGCATCAGACCACTACGCCTGGACGGTCGGCGCATACTATAGCGACGGCGAACGCTCCCTGACTGCGGACTATGAATACGCATACGCACCTGGTGGCGACCTGTATCAAGGTGGCGGCGTTCTGTATGACGATCTGTTCTACTATTCCGCTTCGTCGTCCGAATCATACTCTCTGTTTGCGGACGGCTCATTCGATGTAACGGAAAAGCTGACCCTCGGCGCCGGCATGCGCTATTTCCACGATGAGCAGACCAGCCTGATTGAATATGCGCCCGGCACGGGCACGGAACTGGCAGATACATTCCAGTCGTTGGACCCACGTGCCTACATGACCTACCAGTATGATGAAGACGCGACGATCTATGCGAGTGCAGGATCGGGATTCAGAAGCGGCGGCTTCAACTCCGCGCCATTCGATCCGTATGAGCCAGAAAACATTCTTACATATGAAATCGGCACGAAAGGAAATACTCGCAACTTCCAGTATGATGTTGCGGCCTTCTTCACCGAGTACAAGGATATGGTTCGCCGTCGATTGACCGAGGTGAATGGAGCGTTCCTCGGAGAATCCAGCAATATCGGCAAGGTGGAAGTTAAAGGCATCGAGGCCGGCCTTGCATATCAACCCATGTCCGGTCTCACCCTTTCGGCCAACGCCTCATATCTCGACAGCGAGATCGTGGAAACAGCGGATACCGACCAGGTGAACCAGGTTGGTGATCCAACCGACTACACTCCGGAATTGAGCTATACACTGGGCGTCAATTATGACTTCGACCTGACGCCTGACAATCCGGCATTCGTCAGGGTCGATTTCAACCATAGGGACAAAGTCACCTATATCGACCGGTCAAGCTTCGTGGACTCCGCGCTTCCGCAAAGTTCAGACGCCCTGAACCTGCTAAACGCGCGCGCAGGTGTCGTCGTCGGCAACTTCGATCTCGAGATTTTTGCCACAAATCTCACCGACGAAAACAAATCCATTGACCCCTACCAGGGCTGGGCTAACGCAAACCGCACGCGTCCCCGTGTTGTCGGCGTCAGCGCTGCTTATAATTTCTAGAGGCAATGGGAATGAGATGATCTGGAAACTCTGGTAGACTCCCGATCATCTCACCTCCACCCCGTAACTGGCCCGATCTTCTATGGAGGTCGGGCCTTTTTGATTGCGCATGAAGGAATGCGACCAAGTTACAAAAAAATGTGTGCCGACGGATTGCCGGCACACAATTCTGGCGAATAGGGGTGTAGAGGAGTCTTTCGCAGGCCTCAGCCCGGCAAACACATATCAACCTCATTGCGATATACGCGACCCGCGTCTTCTTCTCCGTAATCTTCAGCATTGCCGGACACTTCGCCGCCACAGATCAGGATAACGCTTTCGCCAGATGCACGGGCACCAAAGGGTGAATTGTCCTGCAAGGTGGTCTCGCGGCTTATGATCCTGGCCGTGTCCTCAGTGTAGAGGCCATCATCCTGATTACGCTTGATCAAGCTGTTTTCTACTCTTGCAGACGACGCGCCATAAGCAGCCACCGCTGCAGATTCGCTGGCGATAATTTCGCTGTCTATCAGGTCTATCGCTGCAGTCTCCTCAAGCCAGACGCCGAGATGGGAGTTGTTGATAGTCAAATTGCGCGCAACAATCCGACCTGCTTCGCGACCCGTCAGCGCCATCTTGGCAACGCCTTCGATTACAACCCCGTCCAAGCTCACATCACTGTTGATGGTGAAAATACCATGCCCATCATATATATCATCTTCAGCGACTGCATAGTGGAATCCAGAAATGGTCAGGCCTGAGATCTGAACAGTTGAGTCCTCAATTACGATCGCGCTCAAGGGAAAACCTGCGCTGCCAACGAGCCTTGCCCCTTGCTCCGCCTCAATGCTCAGCTTTCGATCCCGAACGACCACCGCTCCGCGTACATGGAGATCCTGAAACGGAACATCCCGGTAGGATGTCGGCGTGTATGTCCCGGTCTTAATCAGAATTCGACGATCTGAGGTGGATTGATCAATGGCCTCCTGCAGCCCAACCAATCCGAAATAATCGCAACTATCGACAGGATCCCTCTGTGAACAGACTTGTACCGCAGTGGTGTCGTCATCCTTGAACTGGCCAGTCGTCGCGCAGGCGACCACCGCAAGCACAGCCGGAAACGAAACAGTCTTAAGAAGTCGAGCGAGCATTAGAGTGCCTCCTGCTGGAAAGGTGCCTTGGGACTGGCGGACAAATCCCTGTCAAGACGCATCAATCGACTGAGGACGGGTCTCAACACAACCAGGAGTACTGCCGCCGACCCTACGATCGCGGCATGCATCAGCCAAAATTCGGAGGCCGACATCACTTCATAAAAGCGGGCGAGCCAACCGCTGAACAGTCCACCGACAAATATGGCCAGATAGTAGGATCCCACCATCATGGAGTTCACCGAATCCGGAGCAGCGCGAGACGTCAGCGCCAGCGCAATTGGTCCAACATACAAAAACCCGACGGCGCAGACAAAATGGAAGATAATGGGCCAGATCAAAGCGACGGAACCCCCGGCAGATAACACGCCTCCCAACCCGAGCAGTGCAAACGCAATTGCGAACACAGCGCAGCCAACGGCAAGCTTGATCAGATCTCCTGGCTCTGCATTCCGACGAGACTGGTGGCGCCAATACCACAGCACCAGAGGCGCAAGCAGGAGAACCGCCAACGAGTCGAGAGACTGGAACCATGTCACCGGAACCTCCATTCCGAAGACGGTACGATCCACATCTGATCTCAACCATAATGGATAGGCGTTCCAAACTTGCGATTGCGCCGTCCAATACAAGGAAGTGAGGCCCAGCATCACAAGGATTGCCAGAATAACAACGCCGTCGCCCTTTTCCAGCTTCGGACGATCCTTACTCTCCACAACCGTATCCAACGGCAGATAGTTTCGGCCGGACAGGTAAACAGCGAGGCCAATCAACATGCCTATTCCGGCGGCGCCGAAACCATAATGCCATCCATACACCTCGCCCAGCGTGCCGCATATCAAGGGTGCGATAAAGGCACCGACATTTATGCTGAAAACATAGATTGAATAGCCGGAATCCCTTCTCTGGTCAGACTTCTTGTAGAGACCGCCAACCTGAGCCGCGAGATTTCCCTTCAGGAGCCCCGATCCGAGTATCAGGGCGGCCAATGCCAAGAGAAAACTTGCCTCAAACGCCATGAGGAAATGGCCAACCGCCATGAACAAGGCCCCGGCAAGAACGGCCTTTGTCCGGCCCAGAAGCCGGTCTCCAATCAGCCCGCCAAGAACAGGTGCAAAATAGACGAGGCCTACATAAGCCCCAAATACCTGGGATGCCAATGCTTGTATGCTCAGTGGCCCAAATACCGCCTCAAACAAGCTCCGAAAGGGCTCGAATGCCGCGACATTCCCGGAATTCTCCGGCAGGAACAGGTATGTCGCCATATACAGGATCAACAATGCCTGCATGCCATAGAAGGAAAACCGCTCCCACGCCTCAGTGAACACGATATAGGCCAGCCCCCTGGGGTGACCGAAGAACACCGCATCGTCTGCGCCTTTGGCATTCACGTCCGCCACATCCGAAGCTCCGGAGGTTTTTGGTAGATCACTCATCAAAATGGTCTTTCATTGGATAACTGTGACAAAGCGCTCAGTGCTCGCCCCAGGCGGGCTTCCAGTTGATATGTTTGGGCACATCATTGACTTCCCAGTAGAACGGTCGCCGTGGACGATCATGATTTCCAATTTCGTTCATGGTCACAGAATCATAGAGACGACCATTCACCATTGTTCGCGAGACCGTTTCGGTATTCCGGATATCCGTCAGCGGATTTTCATCAAGAACGATAATGTCGGCGAGCTTTCCGGCCTTGATTGAACCGATTTGCTCCTCAAGTCCCAACGTCGTGGCGCCGTTGATCGTAGCAGCCTTGAGAACATCAAGATTGCTCATCCCGCCCTCTGAAAGCAATTGAAGTTCCCAATGCATGGCGAGCCCGTAGACTTGGCCATGCGATCCGGCATTCACCCGGCCACCGGCATCGTTCAACGCCTTCATGGAACGCGCAGCCGCGCGGAACCCCAAGTCCCAAATCTCGTCCGCTGCCTGTATATTTGTCATGCCGCGAACATACGGTGGCGCCCCGACGGGGACTGCCAATGGGCTGTAAGAACTCGTCGTCGTCTGAACATAGGCATCCACCCGCGGGTCTTCCCAAAGCCGAGACGAATTGTAGAGATAGTTTTCTCCCATCAACTCCCCGAAGAGCACGATCAGAGTGGGTGTGTGCGCCACATCAGATTTCGCCATCAACTGGATGAAATCATCATAGAGCGTCTCAACCGGGACATTGTGTTGAAGGTTCAGATTGCCGTCCAGAACGGCCGTAATGCCATTGAAAAAGTGGCTCTCTCCCTCAACGTCCACCATGATGCCTTTTTCGCGTCCTGCCTTTACCAGCATTTGTCGTTGCTTGCGCTGGATCTGTCGGTAGCTTTTGATTATTGTCCCCCCCAATGCGTTCTTACGGTCCATAACCGCTACGGCATCTGCATAGATCTCGATCGGAACATAGACCGGGTCATATTTACGCTTGCGGCCGAAAATAACACTCCCGACCGCAATGGTGCGGGGGCCCACCATCGCACCAGTCTGGGTCATCTCGGTAACTCCGTAGGTCGGCAGCTCCGATGTATAGGGATCGTAGTTCGTGGTAATTCCGAAGGAGAGTGCTGCGTAGCGAGATGCTTGCTGCTGCGGCAACAGCCCTGCCGACGCATAGTAACATCCATCCAGATGTCCATGCATGTCCACAAGGCCGGGCATCAAGGTTTTTCCGGTCGCATCAATCACATGTGCATCGTTGGGAATACCGACGTCGGCGGTAGGTCCGACCGCAACGATCCGATTTCCATCCACAACAAGTGTGCCGTGTTCGATGATACCGCCCTGATCCAGGGTAATAATCCGACCACCTACGAAAGCGGTCTTGCCGATGGGGCGGTCCGCAGGAACACGCAAATCCAACCTCGCAAACAGAGTGGGATCGGCGCCATCCGCGTACACCGAGGCTCGGTACACATCAGGACCAAACGCCCAAAATACGCTTTCTGAGTCCCGAGCCCAGATCAGCTCATACCCTCCCGCATCTGTCAGTCGCGTGCCGCTATCAGCATCGAACACACCGCCCTCTACGGCGGGGTCAAAGGATGCCACGTAATACGTTTGATAGTGACGATAAGCGATCCAGTTCAGATCCGGGCTAAGCTTCAACTCACTCGTGTCTGAATCCTTTGTTCGCACGTGCACTTCATGGTCATCCCCATTGATCGACACGCTTTCGAGTGTCGTAACGAGCGTCTCGTCGATATAAGCCTCTGTCGTGAAGTACACACGCTCTCCGTCGGGAGAGAATCTCGGATTGCCACCGACGACACCCAATGGGGTTGCTTCGCCTCCCTCGGCAGGAATCCAGTAAATCCCAGGGTCCGCCAAGTGACCGCCGAGACAATCGTCGCCCGATGCAATCTGGAACATGATCACCGATCCGTCCGGCGAAAATGAAGGTTCACGCACAATGCCGGTAGACTTGAACAGTGTGGACACTTTTCCATTGTCGGATTTCACCTTCAGGGTCCCGCCCAATACGTCATCCCACTCGATGAACGCGATGGTTCGACCATCGGGTGAAAAGGCTGGCTCCGATTGCGAAGCTTCCGTCGTCGATAAGTGTTCCGGCGTGTTGTTGGAAGTATCCTGTCGCCATATGCGTCCGAGCGCGCTGAACGCAAGCATCTGCTCGTCCGGCGAAAGGGCCAGTCGCGAAATCGCCTTTACACGTAACGTATCCGGATCGAGGTCTTGTGTGAATCGCGCCGGCTCGATCAAACGATGCCTAGCCGTCAGGGAGAATGGAATCTCATTCGCGCGCCCACTGTCCATATCGACGCGCATGATTTTTCCGCCTGCCCATATCGCGATTGCCTTGCCGTCGGGAAACCAGGAAAATCGGGGGTAATATGTGCCCTGCCCCAGAAAATCAGCCTGCCCATCGCGGTCCAATCCATCAAACACCGGTATCTGGGCGCGTGTCGCAAAATCGTACGTGAACAGCATTGTTTGATCTTTGACCCGGCGGACAAAGGCCATTTTACTGCCGTCAGGCGACATGGACGGAGTCATGGCGCCACCAAAACCGCCCACCACAGTTTTGATCTCGCCGGTTTCAAGACTTTTCCGACGAATGGCAAAATTCTTGTGGTTGGCATCCACATATACAGTGGACGCATGCGGCGGGGTCATTTTCTCGACGAAGTACAGGAACTGACCATCAGGTGAATAGACGGCATCATGCACGTTTTCGCCATTCTCTGGCATCGGGACGATCTGTTCTGCATCACCCCCACTAGCAGGATAGGTTACCAATTCAGAGGAATGGAGCCGGTTCGCCGTATCGAACATGCGGGCCGCAACAATGGTTCGGCCATCCGCACTCCAGGATGGATCGACCAATGCAAGCGTGCTCTCGGACGAGACCTGAACGGGGTTGCTGCCGTCTGGGTCCGACGTCCAGATATTATCGGACCCGTCGACATCACTGATGTACGCAATGCGTGCGCCATCCGGACTGAATACCGGCGAATGCTGAATGGCAGGCCCTCCATGCACCAATTCAGCGGCACCGCCCGTTGCTGGCATTGAGTAAATGTCTCCCAACACGTCGAACACGATCGTGTCGCCAACCGGACTGACAGCAACACTTATCCAGGTTCCTTCTGTCAGGGAGAGTTCGACCTCCTGATAAGGCTGCCCAGTTTGGGTAATATCCCATTCCTGCGCGTTGGATGTACATCCAGTTGACAAAGCCAGGCCCAACAGTCCGGCAGCTATAGTCGTCACTCTCATGAATGCCTTCTCCCCTCTGTGTTGCAGCGCTCAAGCCCGTAGAATGCGCGTTCGCCGGTCCGGCGGGTAGGCTTTCCTGCAGCTTCGACTTGACCATGTCGCGACCGCATCGGCGAAGGGGCCTACGACGCATGAAGAGGTGCGCCAAGCGCACCACTGGTCACGCACTTCGCATCTGTCACGCGCTCCGAATTCTTTGCGATACATGAGACTGGCAATTTTTCGCTCTTTGGTACTGGAGGTTTCATGCGTTTTCCGAGAGTCCGGTCCATCCACAAATATGTCAGCCTCAGCTTCCTCGCTTTGTGGGCACTCCAGGCCGCATCCGGCCTGGCGATTAGCTTTCGAGCCGATATCGATGATTTCTTCCTCGGGCAGAAGAGCGTTCAAACCGAAACTGCCGCCCTGGCCAAAACGATCGAGACGCTTCAATCGGAAGGCGACGAAATCTCGTCAATCTGGATATCCGGTGGTCGGGACGGTCAATATGATGTCTATTTGGACCGCGATGGTGAAAGCCGCACAGTGCGAATTGACGGTAGCGGTGCACGCATCCGTGATCGGTCCGACGCCAATCGGTTTTCAGACGGCGCTATCTTCGAAACCCTGACGCAATTTCACAAATCGCTGATGTTGGGCTCAACGGGATACCTCTTCCTCACAATCTCCGGTCTCCTTCTGATTTCAAATATCAGCCTTGGGCTGATGGCTGGATGGTCTCAACGCAAACGCCTTAGAGCGTTTACAAAAGCCTCCTCCGTCCCGGCAGCTGCGGCATTGTCAGGTTGGCATTGGCGCGTGGGATTTTGGGGGGCAATTCCTGCGCTCTGCGTCATCTTGGCGGGCACTGCCCTCACCCAGTCTGATCTGCTGGCAAATGGGCTGAGCGTGGAACAGAAAACCCCTGAAAGTCAGAAGCCCGCTCCAACGCACATCGTGGACTTAGGCACCGCGATGGATGTTGCACTCGGCGAGTATCCCGGATCCTCTCTCGTCGCGATCAATTTGCCCTCCGAAAACCGTCATTGGTACAAGTTTCGCCTGAAGGCACCCGGAGAAATGCCGCGCCTCTATGGTGCAACCCGCGTATTCGTCGGATTGGACGGCACGGTTCTGCTGGACCATGATGCTGCCAACAGCGCTCCGGAAGAGCGTGTAATTGAATCTCTTTACCCACTCCACACCGGACAGATAGGTGGACTGTTCGGGCGGCTCATAAATGCCGCCGCCGGCATCTGGTTGTTGTTCATGATCGCTTTGGGCGTGCAACTTTGGTTAGCCCGTCGTCGCGGGCAAGGCGCAACGAAATCGTCACCCGGTGGTGAATAAGTGACACGCTATGAAATCAGGCGCGACAAACACATGGTCCCACTGGAATCAGCGCAAAGCTTGACTTACGAACCCGCCGGAAGATCAATCCCGCGACAAACACACCATGATAGGGAAACCAGAATGGCCGACCGTAAGGACGACCTGATCAAGACCGGGCAACAACCCCCACTCAGAAAAGCGCTTCCACCATTCGAAGGATTGCGGGCGTTCGACGCCATCGCCCGGCTCGGCGGCGTTCGAAAAGCTGCAAAATGGCTGGACCGGGACCATGCAGTTCTAAGCCGACATTTGCGGGCTCTTGAGGAATGGGTCGGAATAACCCTCGTGGAACGCGTTCCGACGGGCCTGATCCTGACCGAAGCTGGCAAGGACTATCATCGCTCAATTGCTCAAGCCCTTGATATGGTGGCGCACGCCACACTGGACCTGCTCAATCAGGGCATCCATCACCAGCTTCTGATATGGAGTACGCCCGGATTTGCACAGCAATGGCTGTCGCGCCGTTTGGCATCGCTTGAGCGCGCAAACCAAGGTGTGGAAATCGAGCTCAAGCCGTCCGTCAGTGCTCCGGACTTTCTCTCCCATG
>Ga0208013_1000665_pt1 | contig 18135 bp, 32 predicted proteins | sample 16_taG_FD_184091 | JGI IMG/M metagenome (GOLD analysis project Ga0208013, IMG submission 184091) | Marine viral communities from the Subarctic Pacific Ocean - 16_ETSP_OMZ_AT15313 metaG (SPAdes) (version 2) | ecosystem: Environmental > Aquatic > Marine > Oceanic | place: Pacific Ocean | collected...
TGCGGGTTTTCTTGGTAGTAACGTAGTTGCTTGCCGATGATGGATGTCCATCAACGAGTTTAACGTAGTTAAAAGGTGAATATTATGATCGTGTTTGATTATGAATCAAAGAAGGTGCTTAAAGCACAGATAGGCATGGAGTTGATATACATAGAAACGTCCATGTTTGGGCCTGAGTATAAGCCTAATGGGGTGTTGGTTGGGGCTAATCGGCCACACATTACGGGGAAAGGGCGTGAGTTTTTCGCTCAAGTGATAATGAAAGATGGACTCATAGCAGGTGTATCATGATAGCATATAAGATAATGAAACAGTCGGGGGAAGATGGGTACTTTAAGACTTTATTCCATGGGATTAATGGGTCTAAGCTTGTCCCTGTGGATACTTGGCTGGAGGCGGATCATAAATGGTGTAGCGATGGGAGTGGGGGAACCCGTTATCTATCGGGTATACATGTATTGCTTGACTATGAAGAGGCACTAGACTACATGGAAAACTTCAAGGATCACACCGACAAAGTTATTGTTATGTGTGAAGTCGAAGACTATCGCAAAAAGGAACATGCCCGACACCCTGTATTCTTAGCGTCTAAGTGCAGGATCATGGGGGCGGTAACGCCAACGGCGAAGTTGCTCCTACACTACGTGAGTTATAACGACCTAGTTCCAACTGGAGAATGAAAATGAAAACATTAGAAGAATATGAAGCAATGTTAAAGGCGCATGATTGGTACTATCAGATGACGGATGATCATAGAGTATGGGTAGAGGGCCAAGAATCTTGGCAAGAAATCCAACGCCACCGAAATGATTCACCGAAACATGTGGAATTGTACATTAAACACTATGTCTCTATCCCATTCTAATCAAGTGAGGTGCATCAAATGTATATGTACATTATGTTTATTGTGTGGCTTACTGTGGGATTAGTGGGACTACTTGACACAGTGTAAGTTTAAGTGCTAGTCTGTAATGGCTTTGGGGGTTGTCCTTGAAGCCACCAACTTGAAAGGAAATTATTATGCAAAGCATTAAAAGAAAAACTGCTGCACCTAAGGGCTTCATCTTGTATCGTGGCCCTAGTGTATTGGATGGCAAGCCTATTGTCTGTATTGCTATACTCAAATCCAGCAACATCAAAACAGGAAACATGATTCAAACATTCATATTACGTGAGGATATGTTACCCACTGAAGCGGTAAAGCTGGGCTTTGATTCTAGTGTATGTGGATCATGCCAACATAGGCATTACAATGAAGGCCCATGCTATGTGAATGTAGGCCAAGCCCCGAATGGTGTTTATAGAGCCTTTGAGCGAGGCAATTACCCTATGTTTAATCCCACATTACATATGCCGTACCTACATGGCAGAGCAATACGACTTGGTTCTTATGGGGATCCTGCTGCTGTACCTTTCGATGTATGGATTGACCTAGTACTAGCAGTTCGCTACCACACTGGCTACACACATCAAATGATGCACGAGAATTTTGATAAGCGTATCATGGATATCTGTATGGTATCTGCTGATAGTCCAAAGCAAGCTATGAAGTATCAAGCCATGGGTGCTCACACTTTTCGTGTCACTATGCATGGGGATAACTTGCTACCTAATGAGGTTGAGTGCTTAAGTGATTCACAAGGCATAACCTGCCTAGAATGTAGGAAATGTGATGGCTTGTCAGGTAGTGTAGCTATTCAAGTACATGGCTCCAGACAGAAACGATTCCACACCCACTTAATACCTACCCTTGCACTCTAAGCTCCTGTAAGGCGCTGTAAGGGCATTACACCATACACTAATACCATAGTAAGGGTTAGGGGTGTAGTGTCCTTGAGGAGCCTTATATAAGCTCACAAGGTTATTGTGCATATGTTTAACCAGCGTACAGATGTTATGCACAAGTCGAAATTCAGGAGATTTCTCGACACGTTTCCGAGATTATCGAACCACTGTTCCTAATTTCACTGACCAAATAATGTTTCATAAACAGACGGAGGTACTTATGCAAAGTACGAACAGGGTGTATACAGACCCACAAGCAAGACGTTTACGTATCATTAAAGATGCGGCAGATAAGCTAAGGGCTACTAGAGCAAAGCAAGTGCGTAGAGAAATTGAGGATACGTTAGTGCTTATGCAACTCAAGCGAGAGGAGGGCATATGAACGTCACGGAAATAACATTCGAGGTAAGTGAACTAATCGAGCACTACAACTTCTATGCAGACAATTGCACGGACGATGAAACCCCACTCACATATAAGGAGTGGGTGCGTGAGTATCGTGAGGATTTAGGTGCAGTAATGAACTCACTTGACAAAGGGTAAGTTTAAGTGTTACTATGTAATAGCTCTAGGGGATAACCCTTAGGGCCACATCCCGATGATGGATGTCCATCAACGAGGTTTAACAGAGTTAAAAGGAAAGTATTATGAAGACTATATATCGTAAGCGAGTAAAGAAGACACGTTATGGCCTAAGCAATGGCGAGTGCTTTGTTGGGGTACACTTTGGTAAGCGTAGTTTGTACGTTGCAAAGCCTAAGTCTAAGCGGATACAGAATGTATCATTGAAGGCCATCAAAGATGATCAAGGGTTTGTGGATGTTACCGCTACCCATACTAACTACTACACATATAAGGTGTAATTATGAATGCATTCAATCCTAATTTAATAGCTCAACTACCTAGTTACCTAAACTTCACCCCACTCCGTGAGAAACAAACTCGCAATGGGGTGGAGGTGGATGGTAAATGGTGGGTAGTTAATCCACATACCGACGAGGTAATAGGTGACGGTAAGCGCAATCACAAGCCAGCAGGGTTTAACATTATGTGGCAAGCCCTACGGGATGGGCTACACCACTCTGGTTTACAACTGGAGGGTGTTACCACCACCTTTAGTTCATTCAACAATAATGCTGGCATGAGAGCCGAGATCACCCTACCAAACCACTCTTACCGCAAGGCACTAGGGGAGCCAGCATGTTTAAAGATACGTGTAGTAGATAGCCATGATCAAACATATCGTAGACAGATTGGTGCTATGATCATGCGACTTGCTTGCATGAATGGCATGATTAGTATGGCTGAGAATACGTCTATGTCTCAGATGCACACAATTCATGCAGATCCTGAGGTGATTGGTAGGGTGGCTAGCACTTGGCCAGCTATGTTAATGAGTGATGCCGCTAATATGCAGACTATGCAAGGGGTACGGGTCACTGATGATCAAGCACTGGACTTCTATGAGAAGCAAATTGCTACGGTCAATACCCGTATTGGGCCAAAGGTTAACAAGACTATGCTAGATCGTATCATGGCATTACACTACTCGTACCAACTAGGGCCAACTGCCTATCGTGTGTACAATGTACTCACTCATATGGCTACCCACGTTGAGTCTAAGGCGTGTGTATCTAGGAAGCAATTGGCACTTGAGGCACAAATGTCTGGTGTCATCAATGGCCCTGCCTTTAAAGAGCTAGCTCAAATAGCAGCATAACATTTAATAATGCCCCACTTAACGTGGGGTTTAACTGGTATACAGGAGGATGTATGGACATTAAAGTAGCTAGCACAAACGGGAGTAAGGACAACACCAATTACGTAAGGGTATACGTAGATGCAATTAAGGTAGGGGAAGTATCCCCCACTAGACGTAACCCACTAGGGTATATGCGTCAGTATAGAAAGTCAAAGTACTGGGCACAATTACTTGATCAGGTTATGGCAACAGGTAGGCCTAGGCACGAGGTGTTTCAGATTATGGGCGTAGTAAGGGGTACATGGGGTGAAGACATTTAACGAATTAGCGGCTGATTACTTTGGATCATTTGACTATAAAGCCTTACGTGGCCCCACACAGAGCGACTATGCCTATTGGGCTAAGAGGTTAGGTGAGGTGCGTATCAACGGCAAGGCCTTTGGTCGTATGAATTCTGCTAGGATCACCACACCCATTGCACAGAGAGCCTATGAACACCTTGTTATAGCAGGTGTGTCCATGGCTAATCATGTGGTGGGCTTAGGTTCTATTGTCTTTGGCCATTCCATTAGGCTAGGGTATGTCGATCATAACCCGTTTGCCTACATTAAGAGGCGTTCTCTGCCCCCACGTAAGGTGGTCTGGTCTACAGATGATATCACCCAATACCTGAGTACTGCCTATGGGCAATTCAAATGGCGTAATGTTGGACTGATAGTTCAGATGTCTTATGAATGGTGTCAGCGGCTAGGGGATATTCGTTTGTTAGAGTGGGAGAACTATGACTTAGACACAGGGATACTGGTGTTAGATCAGTCTAAGCGAGGGGAGCAAGTAACATTGCCTACCTCACCTAGTCTACAGGTTATGTTAAAGAAACAGCATGAGGACTTTGGATTCCAGAAGTGGATAGCACCTAGACCTAGGCCCGTCATGTCTCTGTATCAACCCTACACTATGAGGGGTCTATCCTTTACTGGTAAGGTGATTAGACAAGAGGCGGGTCTACCTAGTACACTGCAGCTGAGGGATATGCGAAGGACAGGTACTACTGAGATGGTAGATGCTGGTGTAGATCTACCGCAAATCATGGCAGTAACAGGGCACACAAACCCTGCATCTGTTAAGCCTTATATGAAGAACACACTTAAGTCTTCTACTATGGCAATGCAAGCAAGATGGGATAGCAAGGAGACTACAGATGAAAGTAACTAAATTAAAGACGAAAGATAACTTCCACCCAGTAGATGTAGTAGTTACTATTGAAACACTAGAGGAACTTAATTTGCTTAGGACTGTGTACTTAGTTAAGGCAGAGACTTCCATGGAGTCCTCAGCATGGGCAGATACTAATATGTTAATCACTAAACTGATTGATGCAATTGTTTATGAAGTTATCTGAAATAAAACTTGACGGGTGTTCATATCCATGCTACACTCCGTTTACCCCCACCGCCAGTGTAACAGTAGGAGTTGACTATGAATCCTAGAGAGTACGTAATAGATATGGAGCTACCTATAGGTCACTCGGTAAGAGAGGACTGCCCTGTATGTCATAGAAAGAATACCTTTGGTGCATCTAATGATATGGGTGTACTCAAGTGGCAATGCTTTAGTGCCTCATGTGGTACAAGAGGTATGTATGAGGGTCAACTATCTGCAGCAAACATTAGAATGTTAATGCAAGGTAATAATAAAGAACATGCCCTTGAAGCTATTGAGTTCCCCCTTAGTGTGACCAGAGCCTTACCTGATGAAGCTATCTCATGGCTTAAGTACTGGGGTATTGCTGATACAAGTAAACACCTATGGGATATTAAGGATTCAAGGGTAGTATTCCCTATCATTAAGAACCACGTGTTGTATGATGCTACTGGACGTACATTGAACAAGGTAGTAACACCTAAATGGAAGCGGTACGGTGGCTCTGGTATGCCATTCATCGTAGGCCAAGGTAATGTAGCAGTTATAGTAGAAGATGCCATCAGTGCCAGTGTCTGTGCCTCTGAGGGGTATGTAGGCGTAGCATTACTGGGTACTTCACTAGGACATGGGCATGTGGATACCTTACATGAGTATGATAAGGTGATCGTAGCACTAGATCCTGATGCTTCTATGAAGTCTCTGCAGCATGTCAAAGAACTACGTAGAATAGTACGTAAGGCAATGGCATTGAAGTTAGAGGATGACATTAAGTATAGATTAGATGTAGACTTAAATAACTTAAGACGAATGAGTGAGGTGTAAGATGAAAACAGCAATGAAAAAAACATATACAATAACAGCAGTTGAGCTGGAACATAACAAGTACACATACCATGTAGCAGCGTATAGTCTAGCTGATGCACTTGGTATGTACCATGATGGTGATCCGTCTATACGAACTGCCGAGGTAGAGTGGGGTGTAGGTGGTACTGAATCTATAAGTGTAGTAGAGGATAGCTCCGATGACTAGCACCTACAGTGTCACACCTGTAACGAGGAAAGACTGTGAGCCATTCATCTTAGGCATTCACTATGCTAAGAGGTGGCCCAGTATTTCTTATAGGTATGGCCTATATAAGGATGCTGAATTAATTGGTGTTGTTACCTACGGTACACCATCCTCTGCTACATTAAGGGTGGGCATTGCAGGTGAAGAACATAAGGGTGAGGTGCTTGAGCTTAACAGGTTGTGCCTTAAGTACAATGGTAACAATGAAGCTTCACTGTTAGTGGGTAAGAGTTTGACAATGCTACCTAAGGGGCGTATCATAATATCCTATGCTGATAAATCACAAGGACACGTAGGGTACGTCTATCAAGCATGTAACTTTACCTACCATGGGTTAAGTGCCAAGCGTACTGATTGGAGGGTGAAAGGCAAAGAGCATCTGCATGGGCAGTCCATAGCTGATGAGTTCAGAGGTGTACCCAATAGGGCACAAGCTATGCGAGATAAGTACGGGGATGACTTCTACTCCGCACCTAGACCTAGGAAGCATAGATACATATTCATAGTGGGTAGTAAGACGTATAAGAAACATGTTACTAAACACATAAAGTATAAACAAGAAGCATACCCAAAGGGGGAATGATATGAAGAGCTTAATCGAATTTCTTAAGGGAGGAGCGTATGTATTGGCATGGTTCCTTGTAGTGTATTATGGTATTAATATATTAGTGGGGAGTATATCATGAATGATAAACTTATAAGCGGATTAACACAAATATTTAATGATGATGTAGTTGATGTTATAATCTGTGAAGGATTGAAAGAGTTTTATGAAGATATGGATGGCGATACATGCCCATACCATGAGGGTGATCCCTATCATGCAGAGATGCGTAAGGCATTGAAGCTTGTAATACAACAGTACCTAACGCCTTATGAATATATAGAATGGCTCAATGCCCATGAAATTAGTGGAAATTAGGAGAATGCATAATGAATACAGTTAAACTATTCACTGGAACATCTTGCCCTGCATGTACGGCACTTAAGGATAGACTTACAAAGTTAAAGCTAACGGACTATATTGAATGTGATGTTGCAGAAGAGGAACATCGTGAGTCTATTATTGCTTTAGGGTTTAGATCCATTCCTGTATTGGTATTATATAATGATTACGGCTCACCTATAGCCTCTAAGAGTGGCAGTACATGGAGTGATAGTGAGTACGTAGATTTCTTTGGAGGTTAAGCATGGGGACTATAGCAACGAATGATATCACAGGTGATAAACTAAAGAGTAAAGAGTCTACTGATAAGTTCCGTGATAATTGGGATAGGATATTCAAGGGAGACACAGAGGAAGTGCCTCTTGGTGAGGACACCCGCCCGAAGGATCGTGTTAAGTTAGGTGTGTCACCTAGTTGTAACGTCACGTTCATGGATTGTAGAGAGGAGAGTGAGGATGATAACATTTGAACGACCAAAAGCAATTCCATGTAAGCATTGTGGCTCGCCCCACAACGAGCTAACAACGTCTAGTGGCAGTCACTATGACACCGTATGGATATCTTGCCTTGGGTGTGGGCGCACTGGCCCTGATGACTTTACCATTGATATAGCCATCCAAGGATGGAACACAGTAAATACTGTGGAAGAATGAGATGATGGACATCCATCAACGAAGATTAACATAGGGGATGTAGCTCAGTTGGATAGAGCAACGGCCTTCTAAGCCGTAGGTCATAGGTTCAAGTCCTGTTATCCCCGCCACACATCACATGGAGGTTAGCTATGGAGCTAGCACTATTAAGAACACTCATGGACAAAGACTTCCATGACAATCACAAGGGCATACGCTGCCCTAACACTTTATTTGATAAGTCTGGCAGGAAGATCAAGACAACCATTGATGCTGCCATCACTACCTATGGTAGGTCAGTAACACCTATTGAGGTGGAGGCTTTATTCTTTTCAAAGAACCCTACACTTACAACAGCACAGAAGGACGCATACCAGACACTGTTTAATAAGATTGAACGTGAGGTAGTACTGGGTTCAGATGTAGCTAGTGACGTACTATCCGACATGTTCCGACAGCAAGTAGGAGAAGAGGTAGCCAACTTAGGATTTGAATATGTTAATGGAGAACATGCATCACTTGAACCATTACGTGCTATACTAGATAACTACAACGAAGACTTCACACCTAACCTGTCAGTCGAGTGGGCTGACATTGATATGGAAGCACTGTTAAAGAAGTGTGACTTAGAGGCTCAGTGGAGGTTCAACCTACCTACCTTGGCACGTAAGGTGGAGGGTGTTAATGGAGGTCACTTGGTTATGATTGGGGCACGGCCAGAGACAGGTAAGACCTCAAGCCACGCATCACTTATCGCAGGGCCAAGTGGTTTTGCTGAACAAGGTGCCCAGTGTATTGTGTTATGTAATGAAGAGGCGGTGCATCGGGTAGCCTCACGTTACTTGAATGCATCTACAGGTATGACACTGAACCAGATTCGTGATGACCCCCATGAGGCACAGGTTAAGTACCAACGTATCAAGGATCAAGTTAAGTTCATTGATGCGACAGGCAGGGACATGACATGGGTTGAGTCCGTAGTTAAATCATACACACCTGATGTTGTTGTATTAGACATGGGTGATAAATTTGCTAGGAACAATGGAGCATCTCGTGAGGATATTATGCTTAAGGCTAATGCTATCTATGCACGAGACATTGCCAAGCAGTATGACTGTGCTATATTCTATATGTCACAGTTAAGTGCAGATGCAGAGGGCAAGGTGATACTGAATCAGTCTATGATGGAAGGCTCCAAGACAGGTAAGGCATCCGAGGCAGACCTTATGTTGCTCATTGCAAAGAACCCTGCGATAAGCGAGGAAGATATTATGGAAGATCCTATGCGCCATATCAACATCACTAAGAATAAACTGAGTGGGTGGCATGGTAAGATTACATGTATGTTAGATGGGAGGATAGCTCGTTATGGAGTTTGATCAAATAGAATTATTCGTTGACCTATATGATGCCTACCCTGAGGGTGAGGATGTAAAGGTATGCTCCAAGTGTAAGCATACACTACCTACTTCACACTTTAGCCCGTCAGGTGGGGGTACTTATCTTAGGGCTGAGTGCAAGTCATGTAACAATGAGTTACACAAGGTGCGTAGGCATCTTAAGTCCATACATGGTCAGCCTCCTGCTGGTTATAGCTGCCCAATTTGTGGCTGTGATGAAGAAGAAGCAGCGGGTAGGGGAGGTAACGCATCAACATGGGTACTAGACCATGACCATGACACAGATGATTTCAGAGGTTGGCTATGCCATAGTTGTAACAGAGCATTGGGATGTTTCCATGACGATGTTCCTCGTATGCAGAGAGCCATTAAATATATAAGGGGTAAGTTATGCTAACAATATTGGATGTAGAAAATACAACATGCAAGAGGGATGGTAAGCAACACTTCGATCCCTTTGAAGCAGAGAATGAATTGGTCATGATAGGTATGCTTACACCTGAGGCTGAGACAGTAGTGACATTCACTCACAGTGATGTGGAGCCTACAGTTAATGGTCATTCAATAACACAGGACATATTAGATAACACTACGTTACTTGTATGTCACAATGCTGCGTATGACTTAACATGGATATGGGAGTGTGGATTTAAGTACGAGGGTAAAATCTACGATACTATGTTGGGAGAATATATTCTTAACAAAGGTATCAAGTCCCCACTAACCTTGGCATATCTTTCAAAGAAGTATGAGTTAACAGATAAGAAACTACATACTATGGACGATTACTTTAAGTCAGGTACTAGCACTAAGGATATACCACATTGGGAGTTAGATGAATACCTACGCTATGACTTACGCTCTACACTAGAGCTATACACTAAGCAACAGAAACGCTTTGCTAATAAGGAGAACACTAGCTTACAATCCGTTCTAGACATTACTATGGATACATGCTTTGAGTTAGCCCTTATATATAAGCGAGGTATCCGTGTAGATTTGATAGAGTTGGAGAAAGTAAAGGCAGACTTTGAACAAGAGAAGGCGGTAATAGTAGAGGAACTGACGGATTTTATGGAAGAGTTAATGGGTGCTACACCTATCAACATTAATTCACCAGAGCAACTATCCGCTTTAGTATTCTCACGTAAGCCTGTAAACAAGAAGCAATGGGCCTTAAGTATAAATCCTTTCATGTCAGATGCCGCATTTAAAAAGGCTATGGGTAGTATGACACAAGCTGTCTATAAGACACGAGCAGTGAAATGTGTTAAGTGTAATGGTACAGGTATGGTTCAGTTGCTTACTAAGAAAGGTAAACCACGTAAGAATAAGAACATCTGTAAGGAGTGTAACAGACAAGGCTTCATACTACGTAACACTAAAGAACTGGCAGGATTAAAGTTCACACCACCTAAGGCTACATGGGCTAGTGCTAGTGGGTTTAGTACAGGCAAGGGTATCCTTGAAACATTGGAGGGTATAGCATTACGTAAGGGTATGGAACGTGAGGCACACTTCTTAGCTAAGTTGCGTAGATTAAATGCAGTAGAGTCATACCTATCCTCTTTCGTAAGAGGCATAGAGAAGTACACTAAGGCTAATGGTATGTTGCATGTACAGTTAACTCAACACGTTACTTCAACGGCACGATTGGCAGGACGAAATCCTAACATGCAGAACATGCCACGAGGGGGAACATTCCCAGTGAAGCGAGTCTTCATATCTCGTTGGGATTACGGTAAGATAATGGAGGCAGACTTTGGGCAGTTAGAGTTTCGTGTAGCAGCTTACTTGTCTCAGGACGAGGTAGCTATCAGTGAGGTTATCAATGGCTTCGATGTACACCAGTACACTGCAGACATTATAAGTGCAGCAGGACAGCAGACATCACGGCAGAATGCTAAGATGCACACGTTTGCTCCCTTGTATGGCGCATCAGGCTATGGTCGTACTCCATCCGAGGCAGAGTATTACAGCCACTTCATGAAGAAGTATAGAGGCATAGCTAAATGGCATAAGTCACTAGCAACGGAGGCACTAACAGAGAGGAAGATTACTACACCTTCAGGTAGGCAGTTTGCTTTCCCTGATGTAGCTAGGCGAAGGGATGGTACGGTCACAGGCTTTACCATGATTAAGAATTATCCTGTTCAATCTTTTGCAACAGCAGACATTGTACCTGTTGCACTATTGATGATGGAAAAAACTATGAAAGAAAGGGGATTAAACAGTTGCATTGTTAATACAGTTCATGATAGTATGGTAGTAGACGTACACCCAGACGAGCAAGACGCTATGGTTAAGTTGGTAGCAGATGTAGAGAGTAAGTTAGTAAGCACAGTAAATACACTGTGGGATATTGATTTCAACTTACCTCTATCTCTAGAAGCTAAGATGGGAAACAATTGGTTAGATCAAGTAGATTGCTAAAATAGCAAAGAGGAAATAAATATGAGTAATGCAGTAGCACTAAACACAGTAAGCGCCGAAGAGTTAATGCGTCTAACAGGCATGGCTAATGAGGTAAATGGGTCAGGCTCTAAGTCTAAACTCCCACGCTTACGTCTGTGGCACTCACCTTTGATGGGTGTAGTGGAAGTCAATGGTAAGAAAAAGAAGATGGAGGTAGTAGACGCAGGGCAGTACCGCTTAGAACAACCCGATGGCACTATGGTATACGCACCAGAGGCAAATGTACGATTCGTTATGCAGACGTTCATGTACAAACGCTACATCAGTGACCCATCTAACAGCCGATACGTGAAGACACTTATGTCGGATGATCTTAATGTAGATCTTAAGGATACTGAGGGTGGGTTTAACTGTGGTAAGCCAGCAGGTTTTATTGAAGATTGGAACTCTGTGCCTGACAAGATGAAGGATCTTATCAAGTCAGTGAAACGTGTACGTGTATTGTTTGGTGAGGTTAGTTTGATTAATCCCACAGATGCAAAGGGTGAGAGCATTGAGGTGGCACCTTCACCATTCATCTGGGAAGTAGATAACCGTGAGGCCTTCAAGACCTTTGGTGATGCCTTCAAGGACATTGCACGTAGACAACGATCCTTCATTCAGTTCAACATTAATGTGAAGACAGATGAGCGAGAGATGAACAATGGTCAATCCTACTTTGTACCTAAGCTAGACGTAGATTACTCTTCAGATCTAGCTATCACAGAAAATGTGTTGGACATGCATAAGGCTAGTTCAGAGTGGATTACCCACTATAACGATTACATTAACCAAGAGTTCACAGCTAAGGCAGTGGAGACATTGGACTCCGCAGATGAATCCCTAGTTAATGAGTTCATTGATGTGGAGTAGCTATGATTTATCACGAGTTGATGGTACAGAAATACCTTAACAACGTGGTAGCAGGGATGGGTGGCATGAGTCGCCCTGTCCTTGACTGCATAGTTAAGGATGTTACACTAGCTTTGGAGAAGCAACTTGTAGACTCACGCGACCCAGACTTTAGGTTACGTATGTCAAACATAGGTCGTTCTTATTGCCAACTATGGTTTGATAAGAATGAGCCAACTGGTTCCCTACCTTTCCCAAACAACTTCTTAATGAACATGATCCTCGGTGATCTTGTAGAAGCAGTTATGAAAGGTGTCCTCACTGAAGCTGGGGTAGTATGGCAAGATGGCGAACACTTAAAGTTAGAACTAGGTAAGCACTCAATCAACGGAACACCCGACTTAATCATTGATGGTGCTGTATGGGACATTAAATCCTGTAGTCCTTGGGCATACACTAACAAGTGGAAAGACTTTGCAACTGTAAAGGAGCATGATTCATTCGGATACGTAGGTCAGCTAGTTGGTTACAGTACCGCATTAGGCCTTGAAGCGGGTGGTTGGATAGTTGTCAACAAAGCAAATGGGCAGTTTAAGTTTATCACTGCCGAAGGCATTGACATGCAAGCTGAGTTAGATATACTGGAAGCTAAGGCAGATTTGCTAGTAGATGGTGCAGACTTTGAAAGGTGTTATAAGCCAGTTAAAGAAACCTTTAGGCGGGTAGAGACAGGCAACCTTACACTATGCGTTGAGTGTGGCTTCTGTCAGCACAAGTATAAGTGTTGGGATACTCTTGAAGAGCGAACATCTATACCATCTCAGGCAAAGAACCCTGCCATGGTAAACTACATATACATTAAGGAGGCAGAAGAATGATTGACTTTACAGAGAATGATTTTGGTGTAGTGATGCGTCCCTCCCTAGAGGATGGTATATGGGACGGTGACATACACGTATCTGTGTTCAGTCACCCGATGCCTGAGGTAGATAGTATTACTCATGCAGAGTTAATGTATCTAGCATATAAAATGTCAGCTATGATTCAGTTATGTAATGAGAATACAGAAGTAGACAAGGCTCTTACTGAGTTCACTGCAGACATGATTAAGGAATTGAATCCACAAGGCAAAGGCGAGAGTGACGCACCTAAGGTAGAGGATAAAGTAACGGGTGTTAACGGTAATGTTATTACACTGGACTTCAACACTAAGTGTGGGGGTAACGGGTAATGGATACTACGACAGTGAGTGATGTGGTGGAGCATGAGGATGGCTCTGCCACTCTACATCTTGAAATGGATAAGGATACTTCTGACGCTATGATTCGTGTAGGACTACGTAACTTATTCAGTAAGGCTGATGTGTTTATCTTGCCTCCTGCTGAGTATGCTGCACTAGTAGCCTCCAGTAATATGATTGCAAAGCCTGTTACGTATGAGTTAAGTGCCCAAGAAGCGCAGTTACTGCTGGACATAGGCTTTAATTCTACCTTGACGAAGCTTGTTGAACAGGAGTGTAGCAATGAGTAAGGCACAGCAACAGAGGATTCATGACTTAGAAGAGATCATTACACACCTACAAACGGAGGTAGAACTAAAAGATTATTGGATTGAAACCTTTTCTCATGAGCATAAGTATGCACAGGCAGTACAAGATTGGCGTACTGAGGGTAATTTTATTATGGAGAAGGTTTGGATGGCTGCAAAGTTATTAGGTGATGTAGTGGATATGCTAGATGAAGGAGGGGAAGATGCATTATGATTGCACAACATGTGGGCACCCCATGGGTGTATCAAAAGAACATTGTGAGGTATGTAGAGAGGTGAGTATGGACACGTTAGATGATGTACTAGAGGATCTAGTTAACCACCCCAACCACTATAAGTCAGCAGGAGAAGGCACCATTGAATGTATAGACGCTATACAGTCAGCCCTAACAGATGCAGAATTCAAAGGCTTCTGTAAGGGTAATGTGATAAAGTATACGTGGCGGTCAAACCGCAAGCAAGATGTAAGCACCAACCTTGAGAAGGCACGTTGGTATCTTTCAAAAGCACTGGAGACATTATAATGGAGTTAAGCATTGAAGGATTCACACCACCTGACATTGCATTGCTAATGAAGAATGTCTACTACTTCTCTGAGCCTGTGGATACAGAAGCGACAACACCTATTGTGTGTTGGATCCTATCACAGAATATGTTACCACGTAAGGATCGGCCTAAGTACCTACACCTAATCGTCAACAGCCCTGGTGGTAACTTGTATGATTGCTTCGCCTTGATTGATGTGATGCGAGGTTCATCTATCCCCATTTATACTACGGGGCTAGGATTGGTAGCCTCTTGTGGTCTGCTTCTATTTATGGCAGGAGAGAAGGGGCACCGAGTACTTACACCTAACACATCTATCCTATCACACCAATACTCAGGAGGTGCTATTGGTAAGGAGCATGAGTTAGTAGCAGCACAGAAGCAGAATGAGTTGACTACAGATCGTATGGTAGATCTTTATAAGAAGTGTACGGGCCTATCTTTAAAGAAGATACGGGAGATACTACTCCCTGAATCTGATATGTGGCTATCCGCAAAAGAAGCAGTAGCTTATGGTATTGCAGATAAAGTGAAGGAGCTTAAATGAGATACCCATTAAAGAGACCAAAGAAGCCTAAGCATCGTAAGGTAACACATAGTATATTGGCAAAGACTTGTGGAGTTAACTGTAAGGTTCTCCCACCTGAACCATACCACTCATGGAGTGACTACTTAGTTACTAACCGTGATCAGCCAGCACCATATCGTTCATGGCTAGAGTTCCGACTGTTTGCAGATGGCCCTATGAAAGGTGTAGACTATGAGCCTATCAAGGTAGCATATGAAGTGATAGAAAATAGGAAGTACACACCCGATGGAGTACTGGGTAACATCTGGTTTGAAGTGAAGGGCCGATTCAGAACACGACATGAGATGGATAAGTACGTCCATGTACGCAGGTCAAACCCCCTCAGTGAAATCGTCTTTGTGTTGCATTCTGAGTGCGTAGCATTGCCCGGAGCAAGGAAGCGTAAGGATGGATCAAGACGGTGTATGGAGGATTGGTTAGAAGAGAATAACTTTCAGTATACATATGAGAAAGACATGGATAGGTTTATGAGAAAGTTAAAGAAGGATATTAAGTAGTGGAATATTACATGTTAATTGTAATAGGTATACTATGTATCGGCAACATTATACTAGACTAGGGGAGGAACCTAATGCACGTAACAAATAAGATTCTTTCAGACATTACCGTCTTCAGTAAGTATGCTAAGTATATACCTACACTGAGCAGACGAGAAACATGGGAAGAATTAGTAACTCGTAACAAGGATATGCACAAGCGTAAGTACCCTATGTTAGTACAAGACATAGAAGCTGCTTACCAATTCGTGTATGATAAGAAGGTGTTACCTTCAATGCGCTCCCTACAATTTGGTGGGGCACCTATTGAGCTAGCACCTAACCGTATCTTCAACTGTGCATACTTGCCAGTGTCGGAAATAGAAGCCTTCTCTGAGACAATGTTCTTACTGTTAGGCGGTACAGGTGTAGGGTACTCAGTACAACGTCACCACGTATCTCAGTTACCTGAGGTGACAGGGCCAAAGAAGCGTAAGCGTAGGTTCCTAATCTCGGATAACATAGAAGGTTGGGCAGATGCAGTGAAGGTACTCATGGAGTCTTACTTCAATGGGTTAATGGAAGTGGAGTTTGATTATAGAGACATACGCCCTAAGGGTGCAATGTTAATCACCTCAGGTGGCAAAGCTCCCGGTCCACAACCATTGAAGGATTGTATCCACCAACTACGCTCTATGCTAGACACAGCCATTGGGCGTAAGCTAACTACATTGGAAGTGCATGACCTCATGTGCTACATTGCAGATGCTGTACTAGCTGGGGGTATCCGTAGAGCAGCACTTATTAGTCTGTTCAGTATGGATGATCTGGATATGATGTCATGTAAGGTAGGCACTTGGTATGAAGAGAACCCACAGCGTGGTCGCTCTAACAACAGCGCAGTTATACTGAGGCACCGAGCTACCAAGGATGACTTTGATAAATTATGGGAGAGAGTAGAACTGTCAGGGTCTGGTGAACCTGGGGTGTACTTTAGTAATGATAAGGATTGGGGGTCGAATCCGTGCTGCGAGATCGCATTACGCCCATATCAATTTTGTAATTTATGTGAGTTAAATGTAAGTGATATTGAATCACAGGAGGACTTGAATGAACGATCTAAAGCAGCTGCCCTTATCGGTACGCTACAAGCTGGCTACACTAACTTCCATTATCTCAGGGAGGTGTGGCGTGATACTACAGAGCGTGATGCTCTTATTGGTGTTGGCCAAACGGGAATTGGTTCTGGCGTTATACTTTCCTATGACCTCATGGAAGCGGCTGAGAAAGTTAAAGAGGAGAATGAGCGTGTTGCTGCTATTTTGGGCATTAACTCTGCTGCTCGTTGTACTACTGTTAAGCCTTCAGGCACCTCTAGCTGCGTACTTGGCACCTCTAGTGGTATTCATGCTTGGCACAATGACTATTATATCCGTAGGCAGAGGCTAGGTAAGAATGAAGCACTGTATAGTTACTTATCAGAGCATCACCCTGAACTAGTAGAGGATGAATACTTTAACCCTGAGAGTCAGGCTGTAGTGGAGATACCACAAGCAGCCCCACAAGGCTCTATACTACGCACTGAGAGTCCTTTAGAGTTACTTGATAGGGTACGTAGGTTCAACACTGAATGGGTAGCCACAGGCCATATAGAAGGTCAGAACACCCACAATGTTTCATGTACTATATCCGTCAAGGAGGGTGAGTGGCCTCAAGTAGGTGAGTGGATGTGGAAGAATCGTAACACCTTCAATGGCATATCGGTTCTACCCTACCATGGAGGTACATATAAGCAAGCACCTTTTGAGGACATTAGTGAGGAGAGATTCAACATGTTAGCACAGAGCCTACACGAGATTGATTTGACTAAGGTGGAGGAGTCAGTAGATAACACAGACCTAAGTGGAGAAGCTGCATGTGGAGGAGGTGCTTGTGAATTGGTTTAAGGAGATAGCATGGGGGATAGCAGGAGGTGTTGTACTGACTGCTGCAGCTATAGTGTATAATAACTATGCTAATCCTCCGGAGCCTATCGTGTGTATGCAAGATGCACCTATTATATACGATTGGAATAACAACTTAATAGTGGAGGGCATGAAAGAGTGAAGAAGGACGAGAAGGGAGTGTTCCGAGCTGAGGTCTTTGTAGTACCTACACTGAACCAAGAGGAAGGGACACTAGAGTTAGTATCAGGTATTAAGATGGGAGATATAGAAGAGGTATTACAAGGGAAGATGTTAGAGCTAGAGGATATGGCACTAACAGAATACTTAGTAGAGCAAGGGTGGACTCCACCACCTAAGGTGTAGCACTAAAAAGCCCCAAAGCTAGTGATGGCAATGGGGCTTTTCTTTTATAGTGCTTTATCAGTAACTGCTTTATTATTAGTATGTATCTTATACGTAGAAGTCTCTGTAGCAATAACAGTACCATCAGCTGCTTTGTACACTGCCTCTGCCCCAGTACCTTTGTTATTCAAAGAGTACGTAGCAATTTTAGTATAGCCTAAGTCATCTGCTGCTCTGTTGTAGTCATCAGCCCTACGCTTAACTAGCCCTGTCATAGCACCTTTCTTACCATCCCCCTTAGCCTTGTCTTTAGCACCAAAAGTATCCAGCATAGAAGCCATAGCCTCTTTGAACTTTGCCTTACGGGCAGTAGGATCCGTGAGTTTAGCTGCTGCCTTAGCATTAGTAACTACACTCACACCT
>Ga0208013_1000666_pt1 | contig 18132 bp, 9 predicted proteins | sample 16_taG_FD_184091 | JGI IMG/M metagenome (GOLD analysis project Ga0208013, IMG submission 184091) | Marine viral communities from the Subarctic Pacific Ocean - 16_ETSP_OMZ_AT15313 metaG (SPAdes) (version 2) | ecosystem: Environmental > Aquatic > Marine > Oceanic | place: Pacific Ocean | collected...
CAAAGATTTTACTATTATTTTTAACTGAAGAAGCATATTTATTCATTTCAGCCCCTATTTTCATTTTTTCTATATCAGTTTTAGCATCTTTCGATTTACTTTTAAGTCCTTGAACCGCGCTGGTATGAAGATTTAACATGTGATCATTTACATTTGGTGATTCTATCCAAGAATCTCCAATAGCAGCACATTGCTCATTGATACTATCCATAAAAGCTTTATCCTCAGCATTTGTATTCTCAAAGGCTGTTTTTATACCTTCAGAAAAATCTTTTATATTTTTCGCTCTAGTAGCGTACACCCCACCTAAATCTGCGGGCATTTTAGATTGACCTTCTCTAAATGCTGCTGATACTAATGTTGCGTCCGCTTTTCCTATTAAACTTGCATTTGCCATATTGTTTGTTTATTTATTGTTTTCTATAAAGCCACTCTCCTGTACCATAACTTTTATTACGAACTGTTGCTGGGGTTGTACGGTTATATGTATCAATAAAATCATTACCACCACCTATTCCACTCCAATCTGCTCCTGCTAAACTAGTAAATGCATCCATTTGCATTTGTTGTGCTGCGGCATTAGCTTTTTCTTGGTTTAATAAAGCTTGTTGATATGCTGATTGGGCACCAGACGTTGAACCATATTGCATACCTAATAATGTTGCTTGTCTACTTGATTCAGCTTGTTGAACCATAATATCTCCCTGTCTTTCGGCTAAATCAATAGCAGAAGCTCCTTTTGCCGCAGCCATTCTATTAGCAGTTTCTTGAGCACCTATAGACGCGGACATTTCTTGTGCTTGTAATTGTCCTTGATTTGCCATAGCTTGAGCTAATCCAGCTATACCACTACCTCCAGCTGCACCTCTAAAAGATTCTAATATATTTGCTCTTTGTTGTGCGGTTTGTTGCGCTTGGAATTGAGCTTGTTGTTGGTTCACAGTTAGATCTTCGTATACATTTTCCATACCTGCATAAGGATTTGTGAATTGTATTTGTCTATATTCTTCTTTTTGCTTTTCTAATATAGCCTGTTGTTCTTTTTGAAAAGCCAAAGCTTCTCTTGATTGTTTCGCAGCTTGTTTTCTAGCTTTTGATGCTCCAAATAAACTAACACCTGCGCTTATAACTGCTGCCCATGGAAATGCCGCCATATTCTTTTTGTTTTTATTTATTTATATAATCACAGTTTTCACTGTTTTTTTACTTTACGACGCAGATAGGAATTTTTCTACATTGAAATATAGTATAAAGCTAGTATCATCTACATTTACAAACTCTATATTACCTGTTATTGTTGCTACTCTACTAGTACCTCCAACTGTTAACACTGTATTTTGTGCTAACACTTGCGATGTACCAATAGTCCAATCACCAGCACCAGTTGTGCCTCCACCAGATGTTATTATTGGTAATGCGTATGGAGTAAAAGTTAATGTAATTCCATCAATAATTGAAACTGCTTCTGAAACAGAAAATTCTTTCACATTATCTCCATCTGGATTTAACGCTATAACTGTAACGGTACTACTAGCAGGTATACCATTACCTGTAACTCTATCACCAGTCACCATCTTACTCGCCACGTTATTATCCATAACTATTTTAGTTACATTAGAAACCGCTCCATCTACAGTATCTGTACTACGTGCTAAAGTTGTATCTACACCAATACCACTAATTGTTGAAACGTTATTTATAACACCCTCTCTATTTGCCACTGGTATTGTTGTATCAGCAGAATCTGATGTTACAGTTGTTGTAGGTACAGTTAATTCTACTTTTAAATCTGTTAGTTTTATTGTAGTGTCATGTATTGACTTAATAGCGGTTGAGCCGTAAGCATAAAAGAAAGTATCTTGAGCAGCTAAAGCGTTTTCTATTTGCCCATTAAAAGTAATATAACCTAATTGTTTTGTTATTACACCATTTGTTATTGTTGGTTTATAACCTAAAGAATCTAATGCTGGAATACTAACATTAGTAATTGTATTTGTAACTTCTTCAATACTACCATCTTCATTGTTAATTTCTGTTGTGTAAGTTGTTGTATCTGTATAACTACCTATTGTACTTCCCGTAATAGCACCATCAGTATCTACTATAGCCATACCAGGTAATAATGTATGTATACTACTACCACTGTCTATACTCCATCTATAGTATTTAGCAGAAGTAAAGGTTAACGTCATCCCATCGAATAAATCAATAGTATCCGACATAGAAAATTCTTTTACATTATCCTCATCTGGATCTAACGCAACGACTGTAACCTCTTTTCTATTTAATTCTGAACTAAAAGTTAACGTTATACCATCAGCTATTGCGATTGCTTCGGACATATTAAAATTTGCGGAATCAAGTATCGCTGCAACCGTTACGATCCTTGTATCAAGATCATGATTACCAGTAACTCTATCACCAATTGCCATTTTTGTAGCGGTATCACTATCCATAGTAACTCTAACGCCACTTGTAACAGCACCATCTACAGTGTCAGTGGTTACAGTAGCTGTTATTCTATCTCCAACAGTCATATTGGTAGCAACATTAGCGTCCATAACAACTTTAAGACCATCTGTAATAGCCCCGTCTACAGTATCACTACTAGCGGCACCAGTCCAAATATCTTCACCTGGTATTTTAACGCCACTGCCCATTTGAACTCCAGTGTATGCAGTTAAATCATTTATTGTTGGTTGTCTAATTATTTGTAACGCTTTAGTTGCCGCAGCTGTAACACCTATTGAAAAAGCTGTTTTACCAACTGTATTACCCCTACCTGTAACAATAGAATCCGTTGCGACAACCATACTAACAAAATTACCAGTACCATGATGTGATGCACTCGGTGATCTAGCGGACAATGTTACTGTAACATCAGTATATTGATATATTATTTTCTTTAATAAATTAGAATTAGAACCTGTGGATGAATTTATATCTATACTACCATCACCAAATCTAACTTCGGAATATTCAGCGTGAGTAGTACCGTGCATAGACTCTGCAAAAAGTAAGATATTATAATGATCATCATCTGTAATTGTTGGAAAAGTAATAGATCCATTATAAACACCGTTATCTATCCTTCTATTTTTTAATCTTTTATGTGCAGCTGCAAAAGTATTTGTTGAAAAATTATAATAATAACCATCTTCATTTGTAATTTCTAAAGAAAATATAGCTCCATTATCTCCAATTACTTGAAAAGATCGCGTAGTACTTGCCGCAGCCATACTACTTAAATCTATATTAAAATTTTTAATTACTTTTGCCATGTTATAATTTATTTACTACTTAAACTTACTTGCGATCCAACTGAAAATAATTCTGCATGAGTTTTTGAATCGTTTTTAAATTCAACCTCCGCATAATATCCAGAAATACCAGATGTATTTACTTGTTTGTTTTTAGAGAACATCATAAATTCGCCAGATTGCGGAATGTAACCACTTGTTAAATCTTGAAATACAATTATACGTTTTGTAGTATCTGTATTTTGAACACTAGTTATCACCCCAACAAATTTACACGAAGCTAAACTTGCTTTATTAAAACCACCACTTCCCGTTGGTGTTACTGCATAAACATTATCTCCAACCTGTGCTGATATGTTTATTTTTTTATTAAATGTAAATGCTAAGTTTTGTGACATAATATTAACCAGTTAATGTTATTGTTGCTAATTCACCTTGTTTCGCTGGACAGAAGAATAAAGTACCAGTGTTATTAAATATTTGTGTTGGATTAGGTTTGTGACAACCCGTGCCATCTATAGGGTTCAGGAATTGTCCTAATTTCAAGAAAGTGTTAATAGTCTCTGTGGAATTCTGTTCAATTGTAATAGTCCAAGTAAAATAATGTCCGCCTGATATATAAGGATCATTTGCTGGGAATGGGAACTGCCATGCCCAACTTGCAGTTGGAGTTAATGGAAGAGTATTATATTGCTCTCTATATACCCAAAAAGACTGATTTGAAGCTGGTATTGCTAAAGTATCCCAAGTATAAGTTAACACATATCGCGTTGCGTCTACATTCACGCTCACTCCACCAGCGCTCTCTGTAGTCACCACTACAGGTGTTCCACTGTCAACTGTAACATTAAAGTTCATTTGAGTTTCTGGATGAATGGTGATACCTCCACCCGCTGCTGAAGAACCCGCTATAAAATTCGGACGTGTTAATCCTGTAAATAAAGAAGTATTTCCAGTTCCAGTTGTAACTGTAGTTCCACCAACCCACATATTTGTTATAGAATCTATATTATTACCTCCAAACTCTTCTTTTTGTTGAACTTGTACATAATATCCAGGTGGATTAGATTGTCCAGTAGGCCAAAGATTTGTTATATTATTTGTGGCACCATCTAACACATATAAATAATCACCAGTACTAGTGGTAGTTACGGGTATTGCAGGCACGTTTATTGTTTCCCAATTATTAGCCCAAGTTAATTTATATCTTACTGTATAACCAGATATATTACCAGAAACTAACGGCCAACTTACCGCTATTCTATTATAAAGAATAGAAGAACTAGGATCAATCGATATTGGTGTCGACGCTAATGTATAAGTACAAGAACCAGCGACCATACAACCAACTTGTGAATCATAATTGTTAGCACTTGGATCCATACAACCACCATAAGTACAACTATCATTCACGGTTGCTGTAGAACTGTAATTACATGCAGTTGAATCCATACAACCAAGAACCGCGGTAATACAACCGAAATTTATTGTAGCATTAGAATCGTAATTAGCTGCCGTAGAATCCATACATCCTGGATAATCACAACAAGTACTACAAGCAACTATATTTGATTCAAGATTAACATTGCTAGCTGCATAACCTAAATTAGCGCCAAATTGATCACAACAATTATAACCACTACAAGAACTATAATTACCTACACTACCACACCAACTAAATGTCTCTAAAACTGGGTTCCAATAAGGATTATTTCCAATAGTAGTATCTTGACATCCAGAGTAAGTACAACTACCATCATCTTGGGTTGCAAGTGAATCGTAATTTGTTGCAGTTGAATCATTACAACCAAGTATATATGTACAAGAACCACACGAACCATAGTTTTCCGCTATAGGATCAACACAACCTGTTGTACAACTTCCATCATCTCGAGTTGCATAAGGATCAAAATTACAACCTCCAGCCACAGCATTAAATGTGCTTGGTGCACAACCAGTAATTGGATCTCCAGAGGTTCCATCACAACAGAATCTTTCTCCAGCTATAAACGAAGCAGCTTCCCATAAATAACCACATTCCATACAACCGTCAATAAACTCTTCACAACTTCCATCATCTATATTCGCGCTTGAATTAGTATTATACATGTTTGGTTCCATACATCCTCTAATAACTAAAGTGGTAATTGAACTACTATAATCGTTTATACATTGATTAATAGGATCAATAACCCAACTCATTTTATGATCTCCATCTTCAATAGGAATAACGATAGCGCCTAAATTAGCTGTAGTTGTAGTTGCATTAGCTATAACTGATGTTGGACCTGTTGTAGTTGGTGAGCCTGATGGAAGTTCTGTAGTTAAAGTAAAATCAAACGCAGGCGCAATAATATTATTTTGTTTAAACTCTAATTGTTTTGGATAAGAATTTGTTTGAAACGCGTAAGAACTTAAATTATTAGTTGTATCTATATCAAAAGTAAATCCACCTTGTGGAGGAGAAATTGTCTGAAACGGAACACAAGTTCCATCATCTGTATTAGCTAGAGAATTATAGTTACAAGCTAAAGAATCCATACAACCATTAACAATAGAAATACAATTACCACTACTCGTATTAGCTGTATCATCGTAATTAAACATATTAGAGTTCATACATCCAGATATAATAGAAATACATACTGCGGGATCGTGTACATTACACGTAGAACAGTAGTTATACATAGTAGAATCCATACATCCTGAGTGTATACAACTACCATCATCACAAGTAGCAGAAGAATCAAAATTATCTGCACTAGTATCTGTACAACCATTAATACAAGGAACACATGATCCATCATCTAAGGTAGCTGTAGAACTATAATTAAAAGCTGTAGAGTCGGTACATCCTGGAGTGGATACGACTCCAGATTCTGTTAAAATACCTATTCCTTGAAATGACATTTCAGCAGAATCTTCTTCTACACTATCTATTGCACCCGTGGTAAGATTTACACTTACATCTTTTCCTTTAATATAATTAAACCATTTACCCTCTTTTTTTATAAATTCAGGGATGCTACCATTTTGAAGATCTGTTTGTATATTATTTACATACCAACCCAGTTCAGATGATAAATTATAATATTGACCAGCCCAAGGAGAATCACCACCGTCATTTACTTGAGTATTTACTATTATTTTAGATTGACTACCTTCGTAATTTAGTGTGTTGAATGTTTTTACTACTTCAGGAGAATCGTTTAAAAGAAATTTAATACTTGATTCTTTGAAATTACTACCATAAAAAGTATTTCTATCTTGGGTTTCTTTATGATGTTCGTGGATTTTACCAGCAGATATCGTGTAATAATCATTTGCCATACTAACAGCATGTTGGGGTACGAACGATTTAAAACTCACCCAACCTTTTACGTTTTCATTAAAAGAAACCGTTGTTGGAAACGGTATTTCAGGATTATTAGTATCTCCTTTTAAAGTAATATTATATTCATCTTTTTTATCATCATAACTACCAAGTAAATATTTGTTTCCAAGTTTTAAATTATCCCCAAACCAGTCTTTCATGCCGTGCATTGAAATTGGTGTCAATCCATCTTTTGATAATCTCATTACAGCACCTCTTTGCTTATCTGTAAAATACGCTCTATAACTTTCTGATGCAAATGATTCTGGATTTTTAGATATTCCAAATTCACCTACAAAAGGAACTGTTTGTCCTAACACGTTTTGTGTCGCTACTAATTGTGGTTTTCCATCAGCATTATAAACAGCATCTTTACTTGCTAAAATCTTTAAAACTTTATCTTCACAGAGAGTAATTAAATCTGTATCTCTAGTATGTAATTTTTGTATACTACCATATATTGGATTTATATCTTTTGTGATTTTTTCAGCTGCAATAAATTGATTTAAATTATTTATACCACTAATAGCATTATATAATCCAGAATATATTAAACCATATTTTCTATGTTCTTCTTTGTAGTCTCCTTCTTCTAGAGTAGTAGACACTTTGACACCGTTTAATATATATGGTAAATTAAAATTATCCCTAATTCTATTTGATTCTACACCATTCCCAAACGAATAACAATTATACCAATTTAAATTGTATGTTGTATCGCTACCATATAATCCGGTTTCCAAAGTAAAAGTATTTGTAAGAATACTGCCACTAGGAGGCGTTCCTAAAACTGAAATAGTATAATCAACAGAAGATCCATCTGGTTTTGTTATCCTAAGTTTATCGGTAGCTAGAATATAATCTATACCACTTTGAGTATCAACAGGTACGTCATTACTAATTGTTATTACTCCACCACTAGTTACAGTGCTAATAGTTGTTCCATCGGGAATTAAGCTACTTCCAACGTGACTTACAGTGGATCCAACGGGTATTGCTAAATTTTTAGTATCATCAGTTAGTTCTATTGGATTAAGTCCACTAGCCTCGTAGTAAATATCTAAATCAGTTGATTCTTTTGGTTCTGTTTCCCATATAGCTGGATTATCTGGCAATTCGCCTTCGAGTTCTATAGGCTCGATAAATTCTATATTATAACCTATTGCCATTAAACCAGGACTTTCAATTGTAAAACCAGCTCCGTTTTGATCATGTCGATTAATTCTATTAGCAGAATATTCACTGTAACCATTCATTCTTGGTTGTTTAAACACCATAGCTGTACTCGCGGTTGGTCGATTAGTACCATACATATCATGAGAGGTACCTGTAGTTCCAGTATAAGTTAATAAAGAAGAATAACCAGTTAAAAATATATTATATTCATCTCCACCTGTTCCAACTTCCTCAATTTTCCATATAACTAAAAATTCTCGAAGCGCTGTACCTCCTGATACATCTGCCCCACCATCAAGCGTATCATCAGCGTTAGCTTCACCAGAGTGACTAATTAACATCATCCCAACTTTAATCTCGTGTGAACTACCGTCTGTATGTGTAGCATCTAAACTACTTGTTTTCACAATTATTTGTTCATTTGTTATTGTATAAGTGTTGATATGATGATTAATAGTTAATTCTAACCCATCAGTAATTGGACCTAAAGTCCCAGTTGGATCCCATTTTACTATATGCGTATTTGTTTCATCTTGATTTTTAATTTTTAAATTCCAATTCCTAGTAAAGTTTGGAGATAATTGGGCTACTTGATCATCAGGATCATCCCAAGGAAATACAGAGGTCCGTCCAAGTAGTGGATCATTAGGTGGGGTATCTTCGTCTTTAGAACCATCACTATATCTTAATAATCTTTGATATGTAATATTTGGTTGCACTGTATATATATTAGCATTAGGATCCTCTCTAAATCTAAATTGTCTAGATGGATTAAATTGACTAACTAAATCTTTAGTATTACTATCTTGGTAAAATTCATTACCACCATCTACACCAATACCGAAAAAATCATGAATGGTTTTATCATTATCATCATTAACTTCATCGTGAAATATTCCACCTATAGCAATATTTAAAGTGGAATAATCGCTACTTCCTGGACGAATAATTCCAGAATTAGTACTACCTGATTGGTGAATCCAAGACCAATCTAAATGATCGTCAGAAGTTCTATGTCCTTCATATTTACCCGCGTCAATAAACCAAACGTTTTCTTTATTTCCTCCAGCTGCGTCATCGGCTTGTTTTAAATTAGAATCATCTCTACCACTTGATTGTGTATAATCCCAAGCACCATCCCAACCACTAACCCCAGGACTTGAACCACTACTTGTAAAATCTAAAAATTCTTCTTGCCAACCACCACTACCAAACCTATACTGACCAACATCTACTGGGTTAGGAGCTTGCGCAGTCAAAAAGCTTAATTGATTTGCAATGGAACTATATTTGTAATCTCTAAAAAAACATGCATATCTACCAAAATCAGTGTTAGTTGTAATACTATCGTCATACAAACCATCATCTTGCCCAGTTATAGCGCTGGAGTGAGTGGTGGCAATATTATCTTTTAAATAATATAATTTTTTACTTGTTAAAACCCTATAATTTGGATCAGCAGAAACGTTTTGTGTAATATTTTTAACAAATATATCGTCGTTTATTAATTTAACAAAGAATCTACCATCAAATTCCGCTGAATTTTCAACTTTATATTTGTAAATTCTTACAACAGCAGTATCAATTATTTTAGTAGAAGTCGCAAGAAAATCTACATCTTCACCTAAAATTTTATCTAATTTAACACTATACGTTGCAGCGTCTTGATCTACAGTTTGATTCCTAAAATTAGTATCAATTTCATTTATTCTATATCTTTTAGATGTAGCTTCTTCTCCTGTTTTTGTAAATTCAACATATAAAACACCATCATCAATTAAATCTAAATCAGCTCCACTACTATTCGCAAACGGGCTATAATTCATTTTAAAATTATCTCTACCAGATAATGGGACATTATTTAGAGTATCATTAAATATATTATTAGTAGCGAAGATATGTTCTCTTTCTTCTATTAATGCTTTTTTATTCTTTATAAAATCTGGAGCTTCATTTTCAATTGCAATAACTTTATATCGAGCGGGATCTTCAACTAATACATTTGTCTCAACACCCTTTTTAAGAATTAGAAAGGTATCGATATCAACTTTATTTCTATCAGACGATGGGAAGGAGACCCAAACATGACCATCTCCAGCGTCCCAGAAACGATCCATAGCCATATTATAATATTCACCTGAAGTTTCTTTTACGAAAAACTTGAAATATTTCATGTCTTTCATGTAATTACTATCACCAAACCTAGCGCTTATTTGGTTTGATTTAGATGCTTGTTTTTTAGGTAGTTTTGTTGAAATAGATTTTGGTTTTTTATTAGATATAACTGGTGTTTCTCTACCATATTTATCAACAAAAACAACGCCCAATTGGTATTCTCTTAATGATTTTATAGATTTAGCAGTGGTGCTTGTAACATTACTCTCTCCAATATCAAAAGTAATATTTGAATAATAATCATTGTTAGTATGATCTATTAAATTATAACCTTGTAAATAATTACCATAAACAATTCTATTACCAACAACATCTTGCGCTAAAGCTTTTCTAGGTACATTATCCCAAGGTCTTAATAATTGATTTGATGGAAGAACTCTACTTATAGTTTCTGAATCAATTTCGTACGGTGATGCCCATTCATTAGGTTTTACAGTATCTACAATATAAATATTTGGAGAACCTTCTTCTTTGTATAAAATATCTACAGAAACTACATCATCTGGAATATATGCATCAATATCTTTAATATTAATTTTTTTAATTCTATTTGTCATTCCTAAATTATAACCTTTTTTAGGATGATAATCAAATGATCCAGGTAAAAAAGCTATTTCAGAAAATGGAGAGAATGCAGAATATTCACCGTCTTCATATTTATATCTAGTAGCAAATCTAGGAAATTTAAATTCGTATAGTTTTTCCTCTTTATCTTGCCTATCAATAGCATATTTTAATTCTGTTTTTCCAGCTTCAACTTTAGGTGGAACACCATTTATATCAGTAACTTCAAAAAATACACGAGCATTACTTGCATCTAAATTTTCTATAGAAATAGATTCTATATTACCAACAAACCCACTTCCTTTTGTTGTTATTAAGAATTTATCAGCAAATTCTGTCCAAGAAAAGTTTGTTGAACTATTTATATCAAGAGTAATATCAACTATAGTTTCGCCATTAGTACCAATATGACCAGTACTCCACCTATAATTATTACCATTTCCATGAGTATTTGCAGAAACTATATAAAGAGCAATATATCCTTGTGTAACTTCAGATAATTCAACTTTAACTCTATATGTACTAGGTGTTGAATCATCCCAAGACATAGTATCGACAGACTTAAGAGCACGCCAATTTGGATTACCAGCAGTATCAATCTCAATTCTATTCTTGATAACATCATATGTAATATCGTTACCACTCCAATCATACCCTTTTGGTTTTAATCCAGTACTATTAGGTTTTATAAAATCTCCATTAATTGTTTTTTCAGAAGGATGATCTGTAAAGCTATTTTTCGAATTACTAGTGAGAATTTTACCTTTTATTCTATAATCTGTTATAGGTATCTTAGGCGGATCGTTATCTTCAAATTCTTTTAATAATATAGTATCACCCTCTTCCCAATCTAATTCAAAATCACTATCACCATTAATATCGGTCTCTACTTCTACGTTTAATTGTACGCCTGTAGATATACCAGAGAAGTCGTGTCTAGTTTGGGTATTATCAATATTAAACGATGATGGATTTACAGTGGTAAATGATGGTGTAATTCGCATTACACCAGTATATTTGAACGATGGATCTCGCTCTGATTCTAATTCTATAATAGGTGGAGTTGGAGGGGATTTTTTAAGGACAGTAATATGTCTTTCTTCGATATCGATACCACTATTTATATCTAAGTTTTGTGAAGAATTTACTAACCGTGTTTGAGTTGTAACAGAACACGTTCCAGCTTTACATCTTTCTATGTTTATTTTTTTTGGTTCAGTTCCGTTTTGTGATTCTAGATTTGTATTACTTTCAATTTTCCCATCACACCAAAATAACATACCATCAATAACGTTAATTCCTGTTATTAATTTTTCTGGATGAAATTTTAACGTATCTTTATTAACATCAATAAAAACAGGTTCAATAAGTTTTTGAGTGGGTGAAATAGTTTTTAATTCTAAAATAACGTCTTTATTACTCCCAGTAACAAACCAATATAAAACATCATTACTTTCATCTACAACAGCACCAACACAAACGGGGGTTGTTGGCATTAAACTTGCAGATGTAGTGACACCATTTCTATCTGTACAATCCACCACCCCTTGTCCCGGAACAACTTGATTACCTAATATATTTTGAATAGTACCAACATTAGAGCCTTCCGAAGTCGATACTTGTATATTCATCGCATGTCTATATTCTCCTTTTGGAACAAGTCTCTCATCGAGATCCTTATTCATTTTACCTTTGGTAAAATTATGCTTAATCTCCGGCATGTACTAGTGTTTTATATGTTTCGACTTACCTCTTAGTGTTTGAGTTAATTCTTCTAATTTAATATTTGATAATCTTAATTTTGCTGTTCGTATAGCTGCAAACTTATCTTTTTTATAGTATGCTAATTGTCTCCCGCCAACGTTAGCTTTAGCAGACATGATAGCACAAAGTATAGATTTATACATAGCTTCCTCTGCAAATTTATGAACTTGCATTTCCGCGTCTGTGCCTAATCCATCGCTTATATAATCTAATACAACTGTTTTTCCAGAAATATTAGAACTAAAGTGTATTTTTCCAGATTGTTGATCTATATAAAACGAACCATTAACTTGAGCGCGTTGAGGATCTAATCCATATCTTTCTCCTCCAGCTGGCCAATACGTGTCATCTTGGTAATCATCTTGGTTTTCAGATGATGTTCCAGATTTATAACTTGACCAAGTGTCAGATTCAGAATTTGGAGAAGTAAAAGTTACTTCACCACCAGAAGTTACAGCTGATGTACCTGAAAGTGGTAATGCAGACGTAACTATAGTGGTTGAATAAACATTTGTTACTGTTGTTCCAACTGGAAAATTATCGTGAGAAATTAACATGCCAATTTCTATATCGGTTAATTCAGAAGCTGTACCTGTTATTTTATAATCAGTAAGGTTCCAAGATAAGTTTTCTACTATATAAGAAGATTCTTTTTCTAAAATTAAAGATCCGTCTGTATTCGTAAATGTTAAAGTTGTGCCTGAATTACTTTCAGTTGGTACTACTGCGGTTCCAGCGGTGTCTTCTATTGTTATAGTGGTAATACTACTAGAATTGGATGTAGCACCAACAATTGTTTGGTTAGGAATATAAGGACCTGAAACAACCATGCCAACTTGAATATTTTTGTATTCTGCGTCTAATACTATACTACTAGAACTATCGTCCAATGTACCAACCGCAGTTAACACAAAATCTCCATCAGCATTTTGATATGGATTTGGAGGATTTGAAGTTCTACCTGTAGGATATAAAGGATGTTTTATACCAGCTGAATCCACCCAAGATATTTTTGTATAGTTTACATAATCTTGTGGGAGTATCATTTGTAGTGTTGCTGGCACTGTTATTTCTTGAGATTTAATAGATTTAAAAGTATCAAACGATAATTCTTGCATAGCTCGTTGTGCGTGGAAAGCAACGTCTATTCTACTTGCTTTTTGTATAATTTTTTGATCTCCAACATACACAACCATAAACTGACTAATTATATCGTCTAAAGAAGTAAATTGGTAATTACCATAATTGTTTTCCTGATAATATTGTTGTTGTGTGGTATCGTCTAATAATCCCATTTATTTATGCTTTTTCTTGTTGTTGTTTAGCTCCTTCTAATGCTGCGGCTGTTTGTACTAATTGTGGTTTTTCCAACGTAATACCAGCAAATGCTAATATCCTATACACTAATTCAGATTCCTCAGCTGGGTGTAATTCAAAATCAGTTGACTCACCAGAATTATATAATGCTTTACCACCAATTACAACATAACCCCATTTCGGTGTTGTAGGTTTTTTAATATAGTTTATTTTATAACTTCCACTTGATGGATCAAAAATGATTTTATTTTGGACTATAGAATATATAGGTCTACGCTCGTTAGGTTTTAGTAAAGGCAAATTGTTAATAGTAGCATGAAAAGAATTTGGTTCGTCTCTATCCATTTTTTCAACTGGATATGAGTTCCCATCTGTACTGATTAATACACAAAAATTAACTCTATAAACATCATTAGGGAGAGAAGCACCATGTGTTATAGATGCTGTCCAGCTCTTAAATATCTCAATTTTACTTTGGACTAATTCAGATATACTTCCATCTGATACTCTTTGTTTATATTGAGGTAAATCATAAAAATATTGTTCTAATATTTCCATTTGAGCTTGATCAGCAAATAAATTAAATTCTTGTGGAGTTACATACCCTCTTTGTTCTTTATTTGCTAATGCTAAAACTTTTTGATATACATTATCTATACTTACCATATTTATTTGTTATTATATGGAAAAAATCTATTTAAAGTTTCTTTCCTTTTATCACAACCACAATCTTTCCCAGTTACTTTATTAACTTTATCCACTACTTTTTTAATTCCAGTTGCTTTTGTTATTTTTTCAATTGTATCACCTAATCCTTTAGATTTGTTTAATTCCATACAATTTGTTTTATGTAGTTTTGCAATCGCCCCGTAAGGCGATCGCTTACTACAAGTTGATTACGAATTTAATCGTTTTTCTATATTGGAGTAAATCTCCATTCCTTCATCAGTTTTAAACCAAGCGGCTAAAGCTGAATAAGGATGTTCGTCAAATGGAACATTCATTAGTTTTCTATCATTAGAACCCCAATAAAAAGTTCTTTGATCTGGTGATAACTTTAATATCCCCATTTCAGTTGCTTTTATACCAACGTTTCTAAGATGTACATTCTCATCATTAACCAATTCTAAAAGCAATTTAGGATTCTTCTTAGCGAATATTAATAAATCACGTTTAAGTTCTTTAGAACTCATTTTAGATACTTTAGAACCTTTTTCTGCACGTAAAACTGCTTCCGCCATATCTATATCAAGTGAACGCGCTGTATTTAAAGCTTCTATTTCTCTCTCGATAACATCAATTTCATTTTCAGCTACTTTTTCTATCTTATATTCATAAAATAATTGATTTCTATCTGGGTGGTATAAAGATAATAACTTTTGTAAAACAGTTTTTTCTTTTCCCACATGAAGATATCCGTTTCTAAATATAATATGTGCCAATCTTTGATCACCTACCATTTCATCTACAAATGGTGTTTTTTGATTTTCAGTATGCTTAAGTTCTCTTTCATAACCTTTTTCCTCATCGAAATAATACATACCAGAAGATTTTATTGAATATGAAAGTGGTTTTCTTTGTCTATTTAGATAGTATATTCTATCTTTAATTTCCCATTCATCTTTTTTCGGAGTTGATAAAGGTTTTTCTTTAACAACTACCTTTGGTTGTTCTACAACCTGAGGTTCTTTCACCTCAACTTTTGTTTTTGCTTTTTTTGCCATAATATAATATATAATAAAATTAATAAAATAAAAGGGAGTGGAGACTAAGCTCCACCCTCTTTTAAAAATTGCTTACTTAAACATCATAAAGTTGTTAGCACCTTGCGTAACTAAACATCTTTCAGATAAATAATGTATTTGCATTGCATCCAAGTCAGATGTAACCGCTCCAACAGAACCAGTAACCCAAGTCTTGAGTTTTCTATCATCTGTCGCAGAAGCTCTATATCTAACATGTAGGAAAGGTCTCTTAAGATTCTTTCCTAATGATTGATCATAAACTGAAGATACGCCTGCAGGAACAATAACACCTCTAGTAGCATCACTAGTAGCACGTTCGTTAATCGATCCTCTAGTAGCTTTATCATTTAGATATTTCCAATCGGATTTATAGAAATCGTAAGAACCTCTACGGAATCCTGAAAAACCTAGATTAAGTGCCATATCTTCTGAGTTATTAAATACTCCAAAAGAAGTACCACCAGCACCATAAGAATTCATTGAAGCTAACATATCATCCATTGCAAGAGCAGTTGCTCTATTAACAAACATCATATTTTCTTCAATAGCACCTTGATTATCAAACTCTGCTAAGATAGCATCAAATTCAGCTAAATCAGTAGCAGCGTTAACACCAGTTACACCAGTAGTAACATTACCTCTTGATTCAATAGCAGCAAACATACCTTCGCTACCTGAATTAGTACCCATACCACTATAAGCATCATCATCAGTACCACCACCATCAGCAACATGTGAGTATGGTGAAGTAGTAGCAGAGTTTGTTTTCTCAGCTTCTATCATAGTCATCTCTAAATAATCAGTAAATCTAGTTCTTGTGTCACCTTCAGCTTTTAGATACCATAAGTAACCACTTTGTCCATCTTCACCAGATATTTCCACCCAACCAATTTGAGACGCGTCAGATCCTGAGATCTCATAATAGTCTTTCATGATAAGTGGCTTGTTGTTGAATGAAACATGAGTTGGTTTAACCGCTTTGTTCAATGTTCCTGTTACTGTTGACGAAGCCGTGTAAGAAGCGTGACCAGTAGTACCTTTCTTAAATTCAGAACCTATAACTACTAAAGTTGCAGATAAGTCATCATCAGCAATAGCAGAATCATCATCAAAGTTCTCAATACTGTAAGGTTGTACTGTAATATCCGCGCCATTCACTAATACGCATTGAGCTCGTATTACTTTACCAGCTACAGCTACAAGACATATATCATTTAACCGTACACCATGACTAGCTAATGTAAACACGTTAGTTGTAGTAGCGTGGTTCCCATCAATATCAGATGTAACAGAAAACACAGATGTATCTGTATTCAAAGTACCTTTAACCGATACGTGTAATCTACCTTGTTCTGACCAAATAACTTGGTCGGCTGTCATAGCCTCTTCTGCACCAACTTGAGAAAGAAAACCTGAAACTGTTCTATTACCAAACACTTCAGCTTCCTTATCCATTAAGTCAGGCACATATTGTTGAGCCCAACCTTTTGTTGTTGCGCTCGTAAAATCGATGTAGTTTGAGTCTAATGTTTGCTTCTGCGAAGCGGGTACACTATTCAAATTTCCACCGGGATTTGAAATTGCCATAATTTTGTAATTTTAAATTGTTATTTTTGTTTAATTTTAAACTTAAAATCAGTGGAATCATCACCTAACACTCTTACTTTAACACCACCCGCTTCAATAGTTCCATGAGCTTGTCTTGGATCCATATTCACGTTCTTGGCTTTAGCAACACTATTTTTCATAGCATCTGCTTTTCCTTGTTCATAAAAGTGATTAGCAACAGCATCTGCGTTCATTGCTGTAAATAGAGATTTATGATAACCCTTAGCATCCTTTAAACCCATTTTTTTATCCAAAAACTTTTTGGTAAAATTGTTTAAATCACTTTGGGTGTTTTTAACCTCTTCAGCATTATTTACATTAAACCTGTATTTTTTATCACCGACGTTATATTCAAAACCTTTGAACTTGTCGTTAAAAACTTTTTCAGTTTTTTGCGTAAAAATATCAGAGTTTGTTTTTGCTGCTTTTTGAGTTACCTCTGACTCCTTGTTGTATCTATTAAAGAAATCTACAGCTTTTTGTTGTTCTGGAGTTAACTTACTCCCAGCTTTGATATCTTCATAGTATTTGGACTTTTGCCCGTCCAGATGGGCTCTAGCGTTGGCAACTTGCTCTTTTAACGCTAATTTTTTTCTTCGTATATCTCTTTCTTCATCTACTTCTTCATCGTAAGAGAACGAATCTTCCATAAGGAAGTTAATTTCTTCATTGTTTAAATGAGGTTTTGTTTGTTTATAATATTCATATAATAAATCGTTATCTTCTAACTTACTATAATCTTGATTAAGTTTAACATAATCATTTAAATCTCCACCGGTTTCTTCCATAAAATCCATTAGTTTTTGGATGTTTTCAGGGATTGGTTTTCCAGTAGCTTCAGCTTCAGCAACAGCTTCTTCAACTTGCTCTTCTAATTCTTCAACTGCTTCTTCATCTGTAATTTCTTCTAAAACAGGTGTTTCAACATCTTCTTTTGTAGACTTGTCAATATCCTCTTTTTTATCAATTGTTTCTTCAACAACTTTTTCTTGAACATTCTCGGTCTCTGTGTTATCAACTGGCTGTTCATTTTCCTCTGTTTTAGGAGGTTTACTTAAATCAACTTTGATAGGTTCGTCGTCTTGACTAATCTTTTTCATTGTTGGTTTCTTCTTCACTTTAATTTTTTCGACTGTATCATCTACTTTTG
>Ga0208013_1000668_pt1 | contig 18118 bp, 17 predicted proteins | sample 16_taG_FD_184091 | JGI IMG/M metagenome (GOLD analysis project Ga0208013, IMG submission 184091) | Marine viral communities from the Subarctic Pacific Ocean - 16_ETSP_OMZ_AT15313 metaG (SPAdes) (version 2) | ecosystem: Environmental > Aquatic > Marine > Oceanic | place: Pacific Ocean | collected...
CTGTTTTATGGACTGGTAATGGTGGAACTAATAATATTACAGGTGTAGGATTTCAACCAGATTGGTTATGGATTAAAGGTAGAAGTAGTGCTACCAACCATAGATTATTTGATTCAACTAGAGGAAATACAAAATATTTAGCATCTAACAATAGTGATGCTGAAGGTACTGATACTACTGCATTAACATCATTTGATAGTGACGGATTTTCTTTAGTTAGTGACGGACAAGTTAATGGTAATGGTGATACTTATGTAGGATGGAACTGGAAAGCGGGTACCTCTGCTCCTTCAAACACGTACGCAGTTAAGGTCGTCAGTGACAGTGGCAACAAATACAGATTTGATGATTATGGCACGAGTGCCATTACACTAGAACTACAAGAAGGAGGTACCTTTACATTTGATCAATCCGATTCTTCTAATGCAGGTCATCCTTTACGCTTTAGTAGTACAGCCGATGGTACACATGGTGGTGGTTCCGAATATACAACAGGGGTTACTACAACAGGCACCCCGGGACAAGCAGGTGCAAAAACTGTTATTACAGTAGCAGGCTCTGCTCCTACATTGTATTACTATTGCACACAACACTCAGGTATGGGTGGTCAAGCAAACACAGGAAGCCTCTTTGGATTTACGAATGTTAAGGGAACTAGTCAAGCAGTAGTTTCTCCTAATACTACTGCAGGTTTTAGTATCGTGACTTATACGGGAACAGGAAGTAATGCCACTGTTGGACATGGGTTAAGTGCAACGCCTACAATGATGTTAATTAAGAATAGAAGTGTTACTGCTAATTGGGTTGTTTATCATCAATCGTTAGGAAATGGTCAGGCTATTCTTTTAAATAGTTCTGGTGCATCTTTTTCAGCAGGTGATTTTAACAACACAACACCGACATCAAGTGTTTTTAGTATAGGTACATCAACAAGTGCAAATGCTAATGGTAATACTTATGTAGTGTACTGTTTCGCAGATATAGAGGGTTATTCAAAAGCTGGCAGTTACACAGGTAATGGAAGTACAGATGGACCATTTGTTTACACAGGATTTAGACCTGCTTGGATAATGAGAAAATGCGCAGATGCAGGTGAACAATGGATGATTCAAGATACGACAAGAACACCAAATAATCAAAATGATACATATCTTTATCCTAGTTTAAGCAATGCAGAAGCTACTAGCTCACAACTTGGTTTTGATATTCTTTCTAATGGATTTAAAATGAGACATGGTGATGGTGCAACAAATGGTAATGGTAGAACATACATCTACATGGCATTTGCATCTAATCCTTTTGTAACATCAACAGGTAAACCCGTAACAGCGAGATAAAACATGGCTAGTGAAATTAATGTAGATAAAATAACTCCTCAAACAGGAACCACTTTAGAGTTAGGTGATAATGGTGACACGATCACCGTAACAGGAACACTTGACGGAAGTGGCCTTACAGGACTCAATGCAACAAATTTAACATCAGGAACGGTTCCTGACGCACGATTCCCTGCCGCTTTACCCGCTATTGACGGATCTGCTTTAACAGGTATCGCATCAGGAATAGATTGGCAATCAGTTAAAACAACAGGATTTACAGCAGTAGCAGGTAAAGGTTATCCCTGTAACACAACTTCATCTGCATTTACAGTTACTCTACCCTCTAGTCCTAGTGCAGGCGATGAGGTTCAACTATTAGATTACGCATCAAAATTTAGCACCAATAGTCTAACTATCAATCCCAATGGGAATAACATACAAGGTCAATCCAGTAACTTAGTTTTAAGAGGAAATAGATCAGGAGTAATTTTAAATTATATTGATGCAACACAAGGTTGGCTTGCAACATCCGATGTAAATGGAGGAGATAATGTTTTAACTGTAAGTTCTTACTCGGTTGATTTTTTAGTAATTGCTGGTGGAGGAGGAGGAGGTGGACACTCAGGTGCTCCCGGTTTTTCTGCTGGTGGTGCTGGTGCGGGTGGCTATAGAAATTCTTACAGCTCCGAAACTTCAGGTGGTGGAGGAAGTTCTGAATCAAGTTTAACTCTCACACCTAGTACAACTTACACAGTCACTATAGGTGGTGGGGGTACAGGTGGAACAGCTAGTGGTAATGGAACAAATGGAACAAATGGTTCAGACAGTTCTATATCTGGCACAGGAATTACTACTATCACTTCAAGTGGTGGTGGTGGAGGTGGTGCAAGGGCACAGAATGGTCTTGCTGGCGGTTCTGGCGGCGGCGGTGGTGGTAATACATCAACTCAAACTGGAGGTTCAGGAACAGCTAACCAAGGTTTTGCTGGAGGAAGCACAATATGTCAATCAGGTAGTGCTGGAAATAGAGAAGGTAGTGCTGGAGGTGGTGGTGCTTCTGCTGTAGGTGCTTCTACAAGTAATCAAAGTTCAGGTGGTTCAGGTGGTGCTGGTTTAGCTTCTTCAATTACAGGTTCATCCACTACACGAGCTGGTGGTGGAGGTGGAGGTGGAGATACCTCTGGTTCTGGTGGTTCTGGTGGTGGAGGTGCTGGTGGAAATACTTCAAGTAATAATGGCTCGGCTGGAACAGCTAATACTGGTGGTGGTGCTGGTGGTGGTGCTGGTGGAAACTCTAATGGTGGAACTGGCGGTTCTGGTGTTGTAATTTTAAGGATGCCAACTTCGCTTTACTCAGGTTCTACTTCAGGAAGTCCTTCAGTCACAACAAGTGGCTCAGATACAATATTAACATTTAACGCAAGTGGGAGTTACACAGCATAATGGCACATTTCGCAAAATTAGGAGTTGGAAACATAATTGAAAGAGTAGAAGTCGTATCAAACGATATTGCAACAAATGAACAAGCTGGAGTAGATTTTTTAAATAACTTATATGGCACTAGAGATGTTTGGAAACAAACTTCATATAATGGAAACATAAGAAAAAACTTTGCTGGTGTTGGTTATTCGTATGATCAAGCAAGAGATGCTTTTATCCCACCCAAACCTTTTAACAGTTGGACATTAGATGAAGATACTTGTCTTTGGGTAGCACCTGTTGCTTACCCTGATGATGGGAAAATGTATCAGTGGAATGAGACAACCAAACAATGGGATCTGATAACTTGAAAATAGAGAGTATTAATGCATAATAGGTAAACCATGACATCCACATATTCAAATAGACTTAAATTAGAACTACAAGGAACTGGCGAAAATGCTGGTACTTGGGGTGATAAAACAAATAATAATCTTGATGTCCTTGACGCTTTTGCAGCAGGATATCTATCCAAATCTGTAGCAGGCAGTGCTGACGTTACACTGACCACGGCCAACGCTTCTGCAACCGCTGAATCTTCTAATAAAGTTATCGAACTAACAGGAACATTGTCTGGCAATATTACTGTGTTTATTCCTGCCAAGGAAAACAATTATATATTTTTTAATAATACTGCAGGGTCACATACTGTAACTGTCGCTGCCACAGGTCATACGGCTAATGGTGTTGCTATTGTTCAAGGTGATCACGCAAATGTTTATTGTGATGGAGCATCTGACTTTAATGTAAAAATTGCAAGTCAACCCACTCATGATGCTTCTCAACTGACAACAGGCACACTAGCTAATGCGAGACTTGATGCACAACTACAAGACATTGCTGGTTTAAGTCCAACAGATAGTAATTTTATTGTTGGCGATGGATCGAACTTTGTTCTTGAAACAGGGGCCACGGCCCGTACTTCTTTAGGTTTAGGTAGTATTGCAACACAAGCTTCAGGTGCTGTTGCTTTCACAGGTGGCACGGCTGTTGGGATGACTAGCGTTACTTCAACAACTATTACAGCATCAACAACTTTTGCAATCGGTGCTAATTGGACCGTTGTGCAATCAGGAAATAATTTACAATTTAATTATGATGGCACTGGTAAAATGAAATTAGACGAGAATGGAAATCTTACTTGTGTTGGTGATGTCACTGCTTCAGGTACAATCTAATGACACTACCTAGTAGTGGAGCAATAAGTATAGGAAATCTAGCCTCAGAGTTTGGTGGATCTGCTCCACACTCTTTATCAGAATATTATAGAGGTGGTAGTTTAGTTCCTTCCACAAAACAATCAACAGTCACTGCATCTAGCACTGGTTCTACTCAATCAGGCACAAACTTTAGAGGTGTATCTTTTGAACAAAATCCTCCTATTTTTAATTCAGGTAATAATATTATGTTTGCTTACATATGGGCAGACAATGGAAGCACAGGTAATTTTACAACGACACAAGTAATTAATGTAACTGGTACATATAGACTGACTTGTTCAACATATTTATCTACTGGAGATCCGGGTTTGACTTGTTCTCATTCAGTGAGTGTTAATGGTTCGGTAGTAGGCACTGCGAGCTTTAGTCAAAACGGAAGTCAACCACAAACCCCTAGTCAAGTTTTATCATTTTCTGCTTCTGCTGGACAAACAATCACCACCTCATGTACTTGGGGTAGTCGAGGACATGCAGCAGGCCAACAAACATTAAATGGTGATGCTGGTCAACGATATATTACTGTAAATACAAACACAGGAGTACCCACTTCTGGTGTAGTAACTCTCGAAGATTTTTACGGCACAAGTGCTTAAACAAGAAAGGTAAATAATAATGATAGAAGGCGATCTTAAAGATCATAATATAAAACTATATTTGGGGATGCCCATGTATGGTGGAATGCTAAGTGAAAATACACTACATGGTGTATTAGGACTACAAAACTGGGCATCACAATCAGGTGTCGATATGAGACTACAAACGATGGGTAATGAATCATTAATCACTAGAGCAAGAAATACGATTGTCTCTATGTTTTTAGATGATAAAGATTATATAGGAACACATCTTTTATTTGTAGATTCTGATATCGGTTTTCAACCGATGAATATTGAACGATTAATTAGAGCAGACAAAGATATTGCTTGTGGTATCTACCCTCGTAAGTGTATTCATTGGAATCAAGTCAAAGATGCCCTGATAAAAAACCCTGATATTTCAGAAGAACATTTGCAATATAAAGCCTTAGGGTACAATTTAAACTTTGAAAATACACAAAGCATTAAATTACAAGGTGGATTTTGTGAAGTTATGGAAGCTGCAACAGGTATGATGTTGATAAAACGAGATGTATTTAAAAAGATGAAAAAAGCCTATCCTGATCGCAAATATAAAACTGATCAAATTGTTAATGGTAAAAGTTATTTTTCTGATAACTGCTATGATCTCTTTGGTGTCGGTAAATTACCATGGGATGAAAGTGAGAGATACCTCAGCGAGGACTATTATTTTTCTAGACTATGGTCTAAGATCGGTGGTAAGATATGGGCTGATATAGCATCACCTTTAACGCATATGGGAAGTATGCATTTTCAAGGTCATGTTGGATCCATGTTTAGTTTAGCTGATGACATTAACAAAAATACAACTCAAACCGGGAATACAGAAACAAACAAGTAGTCTAGGTGTAGCTAATGGTTACACGGATTGCGATAATATTCGTTTTCGTTACGGACTTCCTGAAAAAATAGGGGGTTGGCAAAAGACCACAGACAATAAGTTAATTGGTGTGGCTCGTGATGCTCACCATTGGGTTGCACTAGATGGAACACGATTAGCGGCTCTCGGTACAGATAAAAAATTATACATATATGCTAATGATGTTTTGTATGACATCACCCCTGTAAGACAAACTAATTCTTCTGTAGGTAGTATTTTTAATACAACAAACGGTTCAGCCAATGTGACTGTTAATATCACAGGTCATGGGGCCAATGTAGGAGATATTGTTACTTTCTCAGGAACTACAGGATTATCAGGCACAAGTTTTACAGCAGAACAATTTGATCGAAGTTTTGAAATAAAATCAGTAACAAGTACCAATGCTTTTGTTATCCAACAAGACGCAACAGAATCTACAGGAAGCACTACAAACAATGGAACAGCAACTGCTGTTTTTGACATTGCTATTGCACCTGCCTTTTCTACTTTTGGTTATGGTTGGGGTACATCAACTTGGAATACAGAAACATGGGGCACAGCTCGTACAACTTCTTCTGTGACATTAGATGGTCGAGATTGGTCCTTAGATAATTTCGGTGAATTATTAATTGCAACTGCATTAAATGGATCAACGTTTCAATGGTCGCCAACCACGGACGGTTTAACAGGTAAAGCAAGTTTAGTTACAAACGCACCAACAACTTCAAAGTTTTCTTTAGTTTCTACACCCGACAGACATTTAATTTTATTTGGTACAGAAAAAACTGTAGGCACAGGCTCTTCACAAGATCCTTTGTTACTGCGTTTCTCATCACAAGAAGATATTAATACATATCAACCTGCTGCAGAAAACACTGCAGGATCACTGCGAATACAAGATGGTTCTAGTATTGTGGGAGCAGACAAAGCTCGTGGTCAAATATTAGTATGGACAGATACATCACTGCATGGCTTACAATTTATTGGTCCACCCTTTACATTTGGATTAAGTCAATTAGGTCGTAACTGTGGACTATTAGGACAACACTCTGCTGTTGTTGTTAGAGACGTAGCGTATTGGATGGGTCAGAATGCTTTCTTTGTCTTTGATGGTACTGTGAAAAAACTACCTTGTAGTGTTGATGACTTCGTATTTGAAAATATTGATTTAACACAATCCGATCAAATCTTTGCTGGTGTGAATACAGAGTTTGCAGAAATTATTTGGTTCTATGTAACTAATCCTGATAATATTGCACAGCCACAAGTTAATCGTTGTGTTGTCTATAACTACTTAGAACAAACTTGGTCCGTAGGCACACTGAATCGAACATCATGGGTTGACCGAGGTGTCTTTCAGTTTCCTTTAGCAACAGAATATTTAACAAATACTGCTACCAATACAACACCCACCGTGATTGGTTTATCGAACGGTGTTTCTAATTATTATCAACAAGAGTTTGGTACAGATGATGATGGATCTGCTATGCAGTCTTTTATTCAAACAGGAGATTTTACCATTGATCAGTCTGGAGAAAACCCTATGAGAATTTCTAGATTTGTTCCTGACTTTAGAGATCAATCAGGCAATCTAACTGTAACATTTAGTTTTAAAGATTATCCTTATGGAAATGTTGTTAGTCAAACAGCTTTAACAGTAGCTGCAACAGATACAAAAAAAGATATGAGAGGTAGAGGTAGACAAGCTAATTTTAGAATAGAAAGTAATACTGTAGGTGGTAACTTTAAAGTAGGAACGTATCATATAGATGCGGAACCTGATGGAGGACGATAATGGCTAAAATACCTCAAACTAGATTTCCTGATCCACCACAAGATTATGATCCTAGAGCTTTTGCTGAAATGGTACGACAACTAGAACAGATTGTTCTACAATTAAACTCATCCTATCAACAAGACAATAAAGACGAAGTGAATAGAAGAACTACATTCTTCGCAACAGGAGGTACCACCGATGCCTGATCGTTTTAGAACCTTTGTTTTAAGTCCTGCAGATACAGCAGCGAATACTTTATTTACAGTCCCTAATGCCAATGTGGCAGCAACACCACCCGTTCCTGTAACTACATTTATGGTAAAAACTATTGTTTTGCATAATCAAGCAGGTTCTGGAACACTTAATGCAATATTGACTTATAATAATGGAACTACTGATTTTGAGATTAACAATGTTCAAGTGGCACATCAAGCAACAAAAATCATCAACGGCACCTTTGTATTTGAAGGGGGTGATAGTTTAAAAGTAACATCAAGTGATGCAAATGACCTTGTTATTAAGGTTTCTGTACTTGAAATGAAGGATCAACAATAGTACAAATAAAGGTTAATATGAATAAAATAGTAGAAGAACCAAAGCTTTTAGGACACAAAGAAGTTGATGGTCAACAGGTTCCTGTTTACAGTTGTAAAACAGAAACAGTACTTACAAATAAAAATACCAATGAAACATACGAATCAGAAGAAGCGTGCACCGCGGACATTGAAAATCCAGATACAGATACCGCAGAAGAGCATATTCAAAGAGATGTAACAATTTTCGCACCACGACTTGCTAGTTTGGGTGCATCAAATAAAAAATAAAGGTGAAAAATGGATCAAAAAGAGTATGCACAGGTTTATGAACTAGGTCTTGGTTCTCTTGTTGGTGATTTTTTTCAAAATGTTAAAGATACAGTTACAGGTGTTGCTAAAGCTGTAGCTCCTATTGCACCTTATGTTTTACCTTTCGTCATGCCAGGTGTTGGTGGATTGGTAGGAGGTAAACTTGGAAGTTTTTTGGCAAGTAGGTTAGGTCAATCGGTTGTAGGAGCAGGTATAGGAGCTTTAGCAGGAAAAAAACCAGTAGACATCGCAAAAGATGTAGCAATTCAAGCAGCCACTTCAGGTATTTCAGGTCTTTTAAAAGGTGGAGAGGGAACTGCGAGTCAAAGATTCATGAAGGGTGTTACAGGAAGAAAAATACCACAAGTGACAAACATACCTGTAAACGAACAATTTGCAGATGCAATTAACAGAGACATCGCTGTAGGGAACATGACTCCTAGTACAGTAACAGAGGCTTTTGCTAGTGCTAACGCTACACCTGAAAAAGGTTTTTTTAAAAAAGCAGGTGACAAGCTCATGACTTCATTTGATCCAAGACAAAGAGCAATAAATCCTCAATTTCAAAAAATGAAATTATTAGGAGAGGCAACAGGAAACCCTATATCAGATGAAATGATAACTGCAATGGGAATACCTAAAGAATCAAGTTTCATGTATCAATATGGTCCTGCAGCATATGCTGGACTATCTGCATTACCTCTAGCTGAACAATTATTAGGTCCAAAACAACAAGAAGAAGAAGAGGAAGGATATGTTCGAGAGGATTTATACACTCCTAATTATGCTCAATATCAATTGAAAGATATAACAGGTCCTCAAGGATATGATCCAACCGTATATGCTGCCATGGGTGGTGAAATAACAGGTTTTGCATCTGGAAGTGGTCAACAAATAAAACATCCTGATGGTAAAGTAAAAGAGCATCCAAAGCGTATCGGTGAAATTGCAGGCCCTGGGACAGGAACTTCTGATGATATTCCTGCGATGTTAAGTGATGGTGAGTTTGTTATGACAGCTAAAGCTGTGAGAAACGCGGGTGGTGGATCGCGAAAAGCGGGAGCAAAAAACATGTATAAAATGATGAAAAGTTTAGAAAACGGTGGTAGTCTATCACAGCAAAGTATAGGTATGGTATAATGGAAACAACAGAACAAATAGTAAGAGAAGCACCTGAAATAGAAGCTAGGAAACTGGGTCTTTTAGACACTGCAAAATCTTTAGCAGACAAGCCTTTAACATTACCTGAGCAACAAATAGCAGGATTAACTCCTGAACAATTACAAGCTATTCAATTAGGTCAACAAGGTATAGGTAGTTATCAACCTTTTTTGACCTCTGCTCTTCAATCACAGGCCGCGGGCCTTGGAACATTAGGTCAAGCAGCACAAGCTTACACAGATATTGGTACAGCTCCAACTATGGAACAGATTCAACCTTTTATGAATCCTTATCAACAATCAATTCAAGATGAAATTAATCGTGCATATAACATAGCTCAACAAGGTCAAGCAGCACAAGCAATTCAAGCAGGTGCTTTTGGAGGTGGAAGAGAAGGAGTTGCACAAGCAGAATTAGAGCGTAATCGTGCGTCAGCGTTAGCTCAATCTCAAGCTCAAGCATTTTTAAATGCACAACAACAATTAGGTCAAAGACAACAAAGCTCAGCAGCAGGTCTTGGTGCACTCGCTCCTCAGTATGGAACATTTGCAGGACAACAAGCTCAATTAGGAGCAACAGGACAACAATTAGGTGGCCAAGATATTAACACTTTATTAGGGTTGGGTTCTTTAGGGCAACAACAAACTCAATCAGAGTTAGAGGCTCAAAGACAAAATCAATTACAACAAATGTATGAACCGTATAAAAGAGTAGGTTTCTTATCTGATATTTATCAGGGAGCACCGACATCACAACAAACAATTCAAACATCAACTGCTCCCACAGGTTCTTCAGTCTCTCCTCTTCAACAAATTGCAGGTTATGGTATTGCAGGTCTTAGCGCTTTAGGTGGAATGCAAAGTGGAGGATTGTTTTAATGATGAATCAAGTTATGCAACGACCTTTGTTTAGGCAACAGGGAAGCCCTATGGGTGGTGAACAGGCTTTTATGCAATATTTACAAACAGCCTTGTCTCCTGAACAATTACAAGCCTTAATGCAAGACCCTAATAGAGATCAGATTATAGGTCAGCTATATCAAAAATTTATGTCTGAACAACAAGTTCAATCTAGTCCTATAGCAATGAGACAAACAGGGTCTCCTGATACAGGTGAAATGTCTGTTCCTTCTTTTTTACAATTTAATATTTTAGATAAATTAGGAGTTATTGATAATTCAAGTTTAAATAGAGAAGTTCCTGACAAGTCTTATAAAATTAATCTTGATGATGCGATGACTAATCCTCAATTATTAAACACAGTTTTTGAAATGATAACAGGGTCTACTGATTTTGACCTTGGTGCATTTATGAATATGGGTAGTGATCAACAAGACGACTATTTAAAAACTATTAAAGGAAGAATTATATTTGGCAAAGCTGAGGGTGGTGAAATGAAATCTGATGCTGTTGGCATTGCTGATGGATTAGATCAAGAAGAACCGATGATCGCGGATCGTGATCCGTCTCAAGAAGGTATCGCTAAGGTTTCTCCTGATCAATATGTTGAATTAATGAATGAGATTCGTGGTGATGAAGTTCCTATGGATGGTAGAGTTCAAGAACTAGCAGGCGTTGTTGGTGAAAAAGATGCTACTGATACTCCTTTATCTGTATTAGCTTTAGTGCAACCAGTGTTTGAATTACAAGAACAAAAACAGCAAGGTATTGCTAACGCTCCTCAAGGACAAGAAATGATGGCCCAAGGACCGATGCCAATGGCTTCTGATCAATTAGCTAATCCACAAAATATGGGAATTGTAAGAGCTAACACAGGGTTAATTGTTGATGCACCTTTTAATTATAGAAACATACCTTCTACTAGCCTTCAAGGTGATCCTAGTTTTCTTCCAAGAACAATGAATACTACTTCTGCTCCTACTCCTACTCCTAGTTACACTGATATGTCTAGTGCTTTAATTTCTGATTTTATGAAAGAATATGTGACTCCAGTAAAAATGGATGCAGAAACTCTTCAAAGTGAAATTAATCTATTAAGACAAGTTACAGGAGACGGTAAAGAAGAGGCAAAAAGAGCTTTAGCTTTGACAGGAATTCAAAGAGGCTTAGATATTGCCACTGGAGCAGATATCAATGAAGTTTTAAAACAAACAGCAGGAGATATTTATAAAATAACAGGAGCAGTGAAAGCTCAAGATAAGGCAATTGCAATGCAAGCTTATAAATCTTTATTATCCAAAAAAGCTTCAATGTCAGAGAGAGAATTTAATCTAGCTAAACTAGGGTTAGAGAATCAATTAAAAATGCTTTTTGAACAGTCAAAGGGCATGGAAAAACCAACGTATCTTAGAGACCCAAACTCAGGTAGGGTCATCGTTTTAGACCAAGTAAGAGATGCTAGAAAAATAGCAGACTTATTAGATGGTGGATTTGTCCCTGTTTCAGCTACAGCGCAACAGCCTTTAGTTGAACAAACTTTTACAACCACATCTGTAGAGGGAAATAAAGACGGTGGTGAAATAGTAAAAAGATCAACAGGAAGCACTCAAAGTGGTGAAAAAAGTGGTGGAAGTTTAACTTATGAGGAAGCCATGGAAGGTATTGAAAGTGGAGATATGGGCGTTCCTTTTGAACAACAATCTGGTCAAGGTGGTATGGAGCTTATTAAAGACAAGAACACAATTACCAAATATCAAAACAGAATTATTTTAAGTCAAGAACTAGAAGATTTATTAGAAGAGTCTATTGGATTGATTGAAACCAATCCTAAACTAGCAGGTTTAGTGGGTGATGCGATACAGGTAGCACAAAAAGGAGTTTTACCTATAAATCAATTGTTTGAGGTATTTGGTGGAACAACTCCTATTCCCTCACGTGTTACTGAATTTTTATCTGATCCATCTATTCAAAGATTATCAACTCTAGAACAATTGATACCTGAAAAACTTATAAACTTTCAAAAAGATATTTCTTCCACTCGTATTCCAGCGATGAATAGAATTGCTGATCAAAGAGGTAAGTTAAACATTTCAGGATTTAGTGATGCTACCAGAGCAATTAATACCTTAAAAGGTATTTTATCAGATGTAAGAGACGGAGCTAATATGATGAGAGAAGCCATTGGAAGAGGAAAAATTCCTTATGGATCTAAAATAGATCAAATTTTACAACAATTTAATTTAACAAAAGATGATGATTTAGTAAAACAAGCTTTAAGTGCAATAGAGCAAGTGCCTGAGTCTGAGTCACAAATATTAGATTCTTTATTAGAAAAACTTAAACAACAGTCAGGTCGATAAAATGGTCGATAAAAATGTTTTTTTAGAAGAGCTAGACGATCTTCAAAAGAAAAAAGATGAAAGAATAGAAGAGTTACAAGAGTTTGAAACAACAAAGACTCCTAATATTTTTTCAGAATTATTAAGATCATTAACAAAACCAAATATAGCTCTTCAAGATCCTGAAGCCTATGAAGGAGGATTATTAGATCCTAAGAGCTTAGAGAAGATTTTTTCACAAAGAGAAGGTATGGAAAAGTATGGACTAAATAGAGAAACATTTGAAGCTGTAGGTGGTATCTCAGGTTTAGCAGTAGGAACAAAAGCCTTAACATTAAAAGCTCTTCCTTATGTTCCTAGTGTCCCAGGTAAAGTACTATCTTTAATTCTGTATGATGCTTTAGGATCCACGGCAGGTGCTCAAGCTTTTGATATAATACAAAGTCAATCTACAGGGGAAGAAATGAGTCTTTGGGAGCAATTAGAAGTGTTGCCTGAAGACATTAAAACAGGTTTAACTTGGGCTGCAGTAGGTCCTATGGCTGAGGCTGCTATTCAAGCTTTTAGAGTTTCCTTATCTAGTGGTGTATTAAAAGATAAAAATCTTAAAGAAGCTTTTCAAAAATCAAAAGAATATTTAGGAGATAAACTAGCTTTTACTATAGGAGATTTGGATAATAAAACCTTAACAGGTAAATTCATAAATGTTGCTAGAATGGGTTTTGCTCAGATTCCATTTTTAGGAACTAAGTTAAAAGGTGCAACAGCAGAGCGATCAGCAAAACTATTTGATTTATTAGGAGACTTTTCTAATAAAATGGGTAAAGGATTGGATGACGATACCCTTGCAAGAAATATTTTTGAACAATCAAACAAAGCCTACGGTACTTTTAAAAAAACCATGGGTAGAATTAGTGATGAAATAGTCAAAACAGAAAAATTAGTTCCTAACAAAGGGAAGGTAATTCCTGTTAATAACATGAGAAATTTTTTAACAGAGTATATTGATGATTTTGAAAAAACATATGGTAAAAATGTATCTAAAACGACTGATCCAGGCTACAGTGAATTTTATAATTTTGCTAAAAGATTTGTAAAACTATATCCTGAAAACGCTAGAATAAATTACACAGGTTGGAAAGCTGTAATGGAACAGTTAGAAAATGCAGTGAAAAATTCTAAAGGAAAACCAGGAACTTCAAAACAAAAATTAGGTGCATCATTTGATGAAATGAGAAAATTGTTAGATAACGCTAATGCTGATGATTTTTTAGCTAAGTTTTCAAAAGAAGATCAAGTTATAGTCAAAAATTACATACAACAAATTCAAGATTTCAGACAAATATACACGACAGCTAGAGAACCTTTTGAAAGAGTGGTGGCTGGAGAAATTGAAAAAGTAGATGATATTTTTACTGCTTTGAGTGGTAAATTTAAAGGAGAGTCAAAAAAATATGTTGATGAATTAGTTGCTCCTTTACTTCGAAGAATGTCTCCTTCAGCAGTTGATGATTTAGTTCGAATAACTGGTGGTGATAGAAAATTAGCAGGCGAATTAGTAAGAACTTGGTTTGATGACGCTTTTGCTGCTTCAACAAAAAACATTAAAGAATCAGGAATGGATGTCTTAGACACAGGAACATTGTTAAAGAAACTAGGATTGGATGGCTCAGGAGGTAAGGTAAAAGGTAAGGCTTTTAATCAATTGGTAGATTTGGTAAACGAGTCCCTTCCTAAATCTCAAAGATTACCTAGTAATTATGTTGGTGATTTAATTGAGATGTTAACGAGACAACAAAATATTAATATACCAGCAACAGGAACTTTCTTGAGAAGAAGTATCGCTATTGGTGGTATGGGTGGAGCAAGAGCCATTACTAACAACCCATTTGCTAGAATTGCTAAAGTAGTTCTTGGTGGTCCTTTAGGAGTTGTAGGATCTCTTATAGGTGTTAGAAGCTTTTCTAACTTTTTAACAAGTCCTGAAACATTAAAATTTGCTATTCAAGGGTTTGACTCAACTTTACCTGCTATACAAAGAAAGACCGCATATGTACAATTTTTTAGGGCATTATCAGCAGATTTAGAACAAAGAGGGAGGGACTCTGCTATTAACACGGAATTACAAGCTTTAGATCCTAGTTTTAATCCAGATGTATTAGAAGATGCACAAAACAAAATAGATACTTTATTAGACAATATTCAGTTATTCGAAAAAGATCCAAGTAAGACTGATCAATTAGATCAAATAATTAAAGAAGTCGATATCTTTCAAGGAGACTCAAACATATTCTTAGATGAACTTAACAATATAGAAGAAAGCAAAGAAGATACTTTACCAAGCACTGCTCCACCAAGTGGAGGCACAGTCACCTTTTCAGAACCTCAGGTTAGCAGAGGAGATACAGGTGTTGATGTTATTGATCCTATTGAAATGCCTCAAATGGATGTAGCTTCTATTGATGGAATAAATCCACAAACTATGGCTGGCTTAGAATCTGTTGGATTACCTTTGTTCAATGCAGCAGAGGGTGGTATCGTGGATCTCTATGATTCTAAAAAATTTAAAAAACCACAGGTGGTAGCATAATGGCTCCTCCAGGAAGAACACCAACTAGTAAAACTGCACAACTAAAAGCTAAGGCTAGTAGAGCTAGAACAAGTAGAGCAGATATTGCTAGAGATTTAGACGTTGCTAGAGGTCGTAAAGAATTCTTTTCCAACAGACCAGATGTCTCTGACGACAGAGCAGCTAGAAGAATGAAGCAAGCTGATGAACTTCAGCGATTCAAAAACCTATACACAAAACCTGTTTATACAGATACAGGAAGTCGTGTTTCAGGTGTTACTCAAATGAAGCTAGACGCTCCAAGAAGTTTAACTGAAGAAAGACAAAGACTAGTTCAACAATATGGTCCTACAACAAGAGAAGTTATGGGGGATATTGGATATGGACTTGGTAATATTGGAAGAGGTATAAGCGATTTTATAGGAAGAGGTGGAGCTATTGGGTCTGTTTTATCTGATCTTTTTAGTAGAGTTAAAAGTGGAACTACACAAGGAATAGAATCTGTGAAAGGTGTGTATGATAATTTAAGAAAAAATCTCTCAGGAGAGCCTACCGTAACAACAGGTGGTGGTAGTACAATTTTTACTACCACAGAAGAACCTTTTAAAGACTTAACTCCTAGAAATGATATTTTAGTAGAACCTTTGGAAACTCTCCCTAGTCAAATGTCAAATGAAGAATTTGATAATGCTTTTCCTTTTTTGCCTGATAGAGATTCTAATTTAGATAATCCTTTATTTAATCAACAAGTCTATGATCCCATAAGAGTAAGTGATATGGATATGTCAGGTGTTATGGCAAGTAACATGGGTCAGAATGTGATTGGTAATTTACAAAATTTACAAAATCTAGCTAACAAATATAACTTAAACAAAATTCAATTTGATCCATTAAATCCAAATAGAATAGGCTACTCGGATCAATTTATGTTTAACCAAACTCCTGTTAATTACAATCTTTCTGCTACACCTGAAGGAGTACAGGGTGGACTAAATTTCACATTTAAAGATGGAGGAAGTGTAGACAAATACTCTGGTTTAGGTTATAAACTTAAATAAATGAAATTAATTCAATTTATTATAAATATATTTAAACGAAAGGTAGAAAAAGATCCTCATGAAGAACATTGGGGTATAGGTGCATCATGATTGAAATTACAGATGAATTAAGAGCTAGAGTCACTTCTGCGGAAGGAATTGTTGACCACGTATATTTGGACAGTTTAGGAAAAGCCACGATTGGCATAGGCCACCTTATTAAACCACATGAAAGAGAAAGATTTCCTGAAGGAAAAAAAATTTCTAGAGAAGAAATAGATGAACTATTTGATTTAGATTTAAACAGAGCAGCAGCGGGAGCTGATGCTTTAATTGAGGAATGTATTGGTCACGATTTACCTGTTCATATAGAACACGTTATTGTGGAAATGGTTTTTCAGCTAGGAACTCAAGGTGTCCGAAATTTCTCCAAGATGTGGAAAAACATGAGAAACAAGAAGTGGAAAGAAGCTTCGGATGAAATGAAAAATTCTAGGTGGCATAAGCAAACCACCAACAGATGTGAGCATCTAGCTGAAATAGTAGCTAATACTTAAAGAGTTCTTCTAATAAAATTAGGGAACTGACCTTCTTCTTTATAAAATCTGTAAGCTGCGTACCAATCTTTTTTGTACTCTGATTGACAAAATTCTTTGATGGATTCATCTTTATCTTCTTGCTTAAAGAAGTTTAAAAAATGATTCTTGGCTTTATTAGTTAGGTTAAACATTATTATCTCCTTGGTTTATTTCGAGGAGAATATAATACTTATTTTTCTTTTTTACTTATGCTTTTTTGAGACGCTAGGTGTTCTTCTATAGCTTCCCACACTTCTATATTAGACCAGTGTGCTTTGACACAATCAGATATATCCTCATGTAACACTTTCAACATTTTAATATCCATAGTCACTGGACTACCTGTGTTATCTACAATGTGTTTTATTTCTTGTTTTGTTAAGCTAAGTTTAAGTTCTCCGTTTTGATACATTATTCTCATTTTGCTTCTCCCCAATTGTTTCCTATTGCTACATCGACCTTGGAAGGAACACTCATTTCAATCGTGTTTTCCATAATATCGATAACTTTTTTCTCCACTTCAGGATCACCATTAAGACTAATGGCTAGTTCATCGTGAATTTGAATCATAGGATTGATACCTTCTTTATCTAAATCAATCATGGCTTTTTTTGTTTGATCAGCCGCTGATCCTTGTATCAACCTATTTAAAGCTTTATATGTCCCTGATCTTTTCAAAGGAGTATATTCACCATACTCTTCTTTAGCTCTATCCAAAGGATACGCTTTGTAAGAACCAAATGCTTTTGGCTCCCATAATTCAAAACGACATCTTCGACCTAAGAAAGTCTTCACTGCACCTCTTTTATTCGCATGATCAGAGACTGCATTAGCTAACTGTCGAACAAAAGGAACTCTCTCATTATATTGTTTAATCAAAGACTTACCTTCCTCAGGATCAATACCTAATTGATCAGATAATTTTCCTACACCCATACCATAAAATAGTCCTAAATTTATGGTTTTAGCGCTCTTACGAGGTATATTTCCTATTTCAGCCATGATTGTATGAAAATCTGTTTCTTTATTTTCGTTATAAGCTTTCACAATTTTTTCAGCACCCTCTAGTTTCACGATATTCGCATAGTGGCTCACGAGTCGTGGCTCTTGTTGAGAGTAGTCAAAAGAACCCCACTTCTCTCCTTCTTCAGGCAAAAATAATCCTCGAACTAAGGAACCGATTTTAATATCTGATTGAGCATCGTCTTTCGCAGGAATTTGTTGAAGATTAGGGTTAGAATAACTAAATCGACCTGTCAACGTACCACCATTTTCTGTTCGTAGTTGATTAATATTTGCATGTATTCTTCCATTATGTTGATATTTTTCTATCGTATGAAGGAACGTGGTCCGTGCCTTGTTGAAATTTCTGGCCTGAACAATTGCCTTGGGTACAGGATGAGGGTGAAACTCTAA
>Ga0208013_1000679_pt1 | contig 18033 bp, 48 predicted proteins | sample 16_taG_FD_184091 | JGI IMG/M metagenome (GOLD analysis project Ga0208013, IMG submission 184091) | Marine viral communities from the Subarctic Pacific Ocean - 16_ETSP_OMZ_AT15313 metaG (SPAdes) (version 2) | ecosystem: Environmental > Aquatic > Marine > Oceanic | place: Pacific Ocean | collected...
CCGCTGACATATCATCCTTATGGGGCTTCTCCACAGGTGGCTTGGTGGCGACGGAGTGGGACGTCCAGTGCCAAGGGGAGCCTTCTTTCATAACCCCCTCCTTGATGATTCTTCTTAGCTGTCGTTTTGTGATTTTCATTTTCTTATAACACCTTGTGTAACATATTCTACAATTGCTGCCTCTAAATCCATTCCATCGGAACGAAGCCACTCTACAAGATCACCCTCGTCATCTCTTGATTTTGCCACAACATCAAATTGATCCACTAGTGATTGCATAGCTTTTTTGATGTTGTGGGCTTGCCCTATCTGTTCGAGCTTGCGTCGCACAGCCTTGTCGTCGGTTCCCGCTCCCTTAAGAGCCTTATACATCACGAATGCTGAGGGATGTTTCTCTGCTACGCTCTCCTGATTCTCTCTTTCTGCCTTCTCATTTTCACCCTCTATACCAGGTATCCAATCTCCAAGGCTCTCTCTTATAAGTCTTCTTAGTTGTCTTTTTGTGATTTTCATGCTACTATATCTCCTAGACGTCTATAACTATCAAAAAGTTCACAAAAGTTTTCCGGAATTTTTTGGGCAAAATTAGCCTTTTCTCTTTTCAATTAGATCTCGGAACTGTCACTAACCACCTGTCCTGGTTGAAGAGAGGGGGTCCCCGCCCCTCCCTCCTTGCTATGACTCACCACAGGGTGGAAAAGGTTCCAAAAGTACCCGTGATCGGTGTGTGTATTAAACCCCGCCTCCTGGGGCCCTGGGGCAGGGCTGAGTTTGCAGCCCCCCTGGAGGGGCCCCCGCGCCTGGGGGGAGCCCTCCTGGCCCTAGAGACTCACCAGAGTAGGGGGGCGCCCCAGGGGGTCAAAACAAAAAAAGAGGCCCCTCGAAGGGGGCCTCTTTAGTATTCCCGAAAGGGGAGGGGGCCAGGGGTTAGCTGGCGTCGCTCTTCTCGGCGACCTCGGCCACCGGAGCCGTCGCGGCCAGCTTCACCTGCCGGTCGGTGGGGTAGAGGGTGATGCAGTGTCGCGCGATAGCGATCCGAGCACCACGGGTCATGAACAACCCGTTGGAGATGGTGTGATTGGCGGTACGGTCCTCACCGAGACCGAGACCGACGACCTCGGCCATACGGGCCTTGGAGCCGTTCCAGTTGACCTTGAACCGGTCCGCGTAACGGAGGTCCAGGTTGTTGGAGGCGACGAAGTCGAACGTGTTACCGTCCTTGTCCGTGCAGAGCCCCTGAATCACGATGGTCGGGAGACCGGACTTCGGGTGAACGGGGAGGATGGTGACTCCGTCGGAGTCCATGGAGAAAGAGTAAGAAGAGTTAGCAGTTGCCATGATTGAGCTCCTTGGTTATTGCTCGTTTTGGGTCGGGGAACCTTTCCCCTTCCGTAAGTATATTATACCACAGTTTGATTCGTTTTGCACGCCGCGCTTTTAAGAGCTGCAGCGGCCCGGGATTCCTCGGGTGCCAACGCGCCGAGCTCGATGAACGGACCATGCCATCGAACACAGAGGATCCGGCCGCGGGCGACGAAGCCGCCTTCGACTGGGGTGGGATCGTCGAAGCCACCCGGGCCTGGCGAGTGAACAGCATTCACCGAGAGAAGCATCGGGCCGTGGAGGCCTGGCGTCAGCGACCAGTGGTTGCCGGTTGCCCGGTCTACGTAGATGAATGACCTCATATCAGCACCCCGCCGTGTGAGAGAGATTACAGGTGAGACCCACGTCAAGCCACCAGACGAAGACCCAGAAGATGCCGATGCCGATGGCAGTCAGGCAGACGTTGTGTTTCCCGGTGTGGGGCTTGCCGTGCTTGGCGAGGGATACCCCGAGGCTCAGGGATTGAACGACGAGGATTACGATAACAGCTAGCATTTAACGGTTCCAGTTTGGTTGGTGTGATTCTATTATACACCAGGTGACCATGCCTTTGCATGCCGCTGGAGAAAGTTGTTACGCAAGTCGCACGAAGCCTTCGACGTGGTGTTCAGGCAGAGCGATGACGCCCATCTCCTCCAACTCCCACATCGTCCCCATAACATGCTTCAGTTCGTTCTTCGAACCCACCACACACCAGTGGCTAAGGATCGACTGGATCGTCCAGCTACCCTGCGCCGCCAGCAGGGTGATCTGCTGCTCGAGCGCTTGATCCAGATCCGAGCTCTCGACCTGGCGCTCGACAGTGTGCTCGATCTCCTCACGGAACCGTTCCCACAGCTTGATCAAGTCCTCGCGCTCGCTCGGCACCGTGGTCATGTTCGACATGCTGTCCGCGGCAACCATCAGAAGCGCTAGCTCTCGATTAGTAAAGTTCATGCTTATGATTCCCTCATTGTAAGCGGGAGGAACTGAAGCCTCACGCCGGGTGGGGTTCCGGCCCAGGCTCGGAACAATCGGAACGCCTCAGCGCAATCCTTGGTGGTGAAGTAGAGCGTGCGCCCCACGAAGATGTTGTAGATCATGGTTGTTTCCTTGGTTGAAGAAAGAGGAGGAGAGGAGACCTAGCCTTTCGGCTCCAGACGAGCACCGGAGCGGTGCTGCGAACAGTGTTTCCAAACCTTGTGGGGGTTGTTTTCCTTATGGTATTATTATACCACAGCTGATAGGTCTTTTGCAGGCCTGGCCTAGCCGAACTCGCCAAGCTGTTCACGAGCGTCGATGGAGGCACGGCGTTGTTGCATCGTATCCCCACCCATCCAGCGGGCACCACGGGCACCACAGCACTTGCAGGCTCGGCAGTGAACCGAAGCGAGACGACCGATACGACCGGGCGTCACCAGTCTACCGTCCCAACCCCAAATATTACGTGCGACCCACCTGGCCTGCGCCTTGGCTTTACGATCTGCCTGACGGGTATGTGCGAGTCCTCGACCCATGATTCCTCCTTACTAAACCATTATACCACAATCGAATGCGGTATGCACGCTGGGTGCTCTACTTACATCTGCGGGAAAAGATATCTTTCTCAATCTGCTTGGAGGCTTCTTTGATTCGAGAGATATACTCTTCGCACTCTTCTCGCGTAGCCCCTCTATAAGGGGACCAAAAGTCTTCTAAGCGCACTTGCCCGTATATGTTTGTGATGCAAACCTCGTGAGCATCACTGTTGGGGCTACGGCGACGAACTTCAAACATAACTCCTCCTACTTGCGCGCCTTCCACGCGGCGCCCCGCTGGTTGCGCCACTTCGACGCCTGACGGGTGGTGGGCTCAACACCCGCCTTCTTGCAAGCGGCGCGGAACGCCTGATCAGTGGTGGCGAAGAGAGCGTTGGTGGTACTGGACATGGATTACTCCGGGTTGGGGGTTGGTTGTTGTTGGTAGGTATATTATACCCTAGGTGACTTACCTTTTGCACGCCGCGTGTATGGATCTGCCCAGGTTTCCCAGAACATGTACCCGATGAAGAACACCACGATAGGCCACCAGATCGACAGAAGCTTGACGCTCGCCCAGAAGAGAATCTCCCAGTCACTCATGTTCTCAATCATTCACTACCTCTCTGAAACTCTGAAGGTTGAAGTTGACTGCGCTGCTAGACCGATCTCGATTCGATTCAACCACGCCATTGCCTTGTTGAAGTTGTCGAGTGTGTTCGACACCCCCGACGCGAAGCCAGGGCCGAAGACCTCTTCAGTTGCTTCGGTGGTGCAGGACTTGAAGTCCTTCTGGCGGAAGAGCGCAATGCTCCCTCGCCCCAGCACGTCCATGCGCCCGCAGCTATCGTCAAGCGCCAGGCTCAACATCTTCTCTCCATTCTGGAAGGTGACATTGATGGCGAACGACAGCCTGTCGTCACCTCCGCTTACGAGCGGTTCGTGCCCAAAGATCTTGCTTGCCATTTTCCTCTCCTCCTGGAGATGACTGGAGTGCCCGGCTCTCATTGAGAGCCGGGGTACCAGATGTGAACCGGGGTTCTTAGGCCTCGGCGGTCTTACCGTCCTGAGCGGCTTCGACCAGGGCGACGAGGTCGGCCTTACGGACCGAGCCATCTCGGTATCCCTCGACGTTGAGCTCCTTGGCCTTCAGCCGGAGCTGAGCCACGGTGAGTTCGGCCAGGGAAGGACCATCCACCTCGAGCTGTCCGAGCCGGACGAGCTTCAGGTGCCGGGCGATCGCGATGCGATCACCACGGTCGAAGGTGGAGACATCCATCCGGAGATGGGTGACCTTACCTTCCTCATCGGCCTCTTGGACCTTGAAGATGGGCTCACCGCGGTAGATGATCGTCTTCGCGAGGAAGTTGCGATCATTGCACGAACCGGTGGCCGTGAAGGAATTGACGCCCGTTGGGGTCATCTGAGTTACGAGGATTGTCTTTGCCATTTGTTTTGCTCCTTAGTAAAGCGGGTTGGTTTTATTGGTTGGCAGGTATATTATACCATGGTTGAGAAATGTTTGCACGCAACGAACTAAGCTGATATTCCACGGTCCTCGTGGAATGTTCCAGCTGCCAGGAAGAGCTCTTCGATCTCCTTGCGCTCGGTCTCGAGCTGCATGATGAGAAGATTGGCCGGGAGTGGGTCGAATAGTAGACCTTCCTGCTCGAGCCTGTTCCTCTTCTCGACTGCCTCATTGATTTGCTGTTCGTGCTCGATCAGGTTGGTGATCGCTTTCGCTGAGAGCAGGTTGAATGCCAGGCCCATCGCTTGGGCTTGACGTTGTTCGAGAGGTGTAAGCTTCATCGTGCCAACCTGTTAGCCTGACATGCAGACCAGATGTGGCAGATCCATCCGAGGAGTCCACCGGAGCCGATCCAGAGACCGGGAGTGATGATGAACCAGAAGATGGACCACAACAGGTTGCCGGTGTAGAGTTGGCCGAGGCCGGGAAGTAAGAATGATAAGATGGTAGCGACGCCGCCATCTCTCTTTGCTTTTGTCATTTGTCCCCCCTTCAGGGTAGCTTGGTTGGTAGGTATATTATACCATATCTGAGGACAGGTTGCATGCGCCAGGAATCTACTTTATGCTCCAGGGTGTGATCTCCAATTGATCGAAGACCAGCCATCCCATCCACTGGTCTCCGCGCCTCTTCTCAGGCTGGCATGCCACGAAGCACACCCCCATCTGACCGCCGAGCCCGACCACGGACTTGACCTCTGACTTCACGATGAATCCCTGCGAGCCTCGCTCCCGGATCCTGTTCTTCGTCCGCTGGTTCGCGTTCGGTAATGCTGTGAGCTTTACGTGATCTCCTGGTTTCATACCCTCACCTTCTTCCGGCAGCGGTTCTTGTTCTCCTGCTTCTTCCTATCACGCTGGACAAGATGAAGACCTCGCCACCTCACCATCTCTCCGCCAGCAGCGAAGAATGCCTCACGGTCCAGGCCGGCTTGACCACGGAGTTGAGCCTTGACTCGTTTAGTTCGTGCTTTTTCTTCTTTAGTTTTCGCAGCCATGGTTGGCCTCCCTTACATAACTATTATACCACACTTGATGGCAAGTTACACGGGCTTGATCAGCTTCTGGAGCTCCTCGAGATTCTTCTCCAGTGACGAGATGGTGTCTTCGAGTTCTTCGTCGTTCATCACGCTCTTCCCGCGCCTCACCCCGAAGGAGCTGGTGAATTCGACCTCATGCAGCCCCGGAATCCGTGGCAGCGGGCCATCGTCGTCGTCATCATCGTCGTCGCAGTACTCGTCGGCGGTGACCGTGACGTATCCCTCGTCGTGCGCTCGGAACTCAACGGTCTCAGGAGCGCCCAACTTACGGACCAACAGGGTCAGATCCGGGTCGGTCAGGGTGATGAATGAACCGTCGGCCCATTGCATGAAAATTCGATCTTCTCCGCTCATAGCTTACCTTTTGCCTGGTTAATCGTTAAAAATCTGAAGGTTGATTGGGGGTGCCGAAGACGTCGCGTTCCAATATGACCAATGAATGAGACGGTTGTAACGATCGAGTTGCTGGCCGACAAGTCCAAACTCCATGACCTCACCTGACGGTAGTTCAACAGACACCGAGCGGGGCGGAGGGCCAGGAGGGATTCCCAGTTCCGATGCCTCGACACGAATATCGTATACCTCAGATTGAAAGCCATTATCACTATCGCGTCGTCCGAAGACGTGTTCTTCTGTAACCTTCACGGTTCCTCCATTATACCTTTATTATACCTATATTATACCACACCCGAGGGCACATTGCATGGGCGATCCAGCGTGGGGTTGGTGATGGGACTTGAACCCATAGCCTCCGGAATCACAATCCGGTGCTCTAACCAGTTGAGCTACACCGACCGCAGGACCTACGCCTCCCAGAAGATTCTCTTCCCCTCCAGCGCCGGGATGAGGACCTCTTCAGCCTCCTCCTCTTCAGCCACCTCTTCAGCCACCTCTTCAGCCTCCTCCTCGAAGCCGGCGATCTCCAACGTCTCACCGGTCTCCAGCTCGCCCTCGACCTTTTCCTTCTGGCCGGTACCGAAGAGCTCCAGACGGAGCGCCTTACAAGCACGAGCCACGGCGATGCGATCGCCTCGGTTGAAGGCGGAACCCTCGAGTCCCTGGTGACCGTCGGTCTCCTGGAGCTTGAAGATGGGCTCTCCCTTATGGATGATGGTGCGAGCCGTGAAGCTCCGCTCTTCGAGGGTGCCAGTAGCCGTGAAGACCGGGCGTCCCTTCTTGTCCTCTCCAGCAAGCTGGAGGTCTTTGATTTCGATTACTTTAGCCATTTCGTTTCCTTGGTTAGGGGTTGTTTTCCTGATACCATTATACCCTAGTAGACCAAGTATTTGCATGCCCCTGCCGCGGACCAATAAAAGAATCCAGTCGACCACTCGACTCACAATACCACGGGGTCGACCAATCGATGTATCGACAACTCGTGTAGGGATGTTTCCGTCGTATTCGTTCGACTGGTCGACCACTCGACTCACCGCCTCAGCCCGAGCATGACAAGCGTAGGCCCGAGCATGAATAGAGCTCCGACCACGAACCCGCACATGAAGTCACCCTCACTCATCGATCATCCCTTCGTCCTGCTCGACTTCGATCTCGCTCACTCTTGCGTCGATCCTTCGACTTCGATCTCGGTCTCTCACTCTTTCTCTCACTCTTTCCCTCACTCTCTCTTTCACTCACTCGCTTATCGATCTCTTTTCTCTTCCCTCTTTCACTCGCTAGTCGACTCATCTCTTCCGCCAGACGCAATCTCTCCTTGACTGCTCCCACCTCCTCACCTAGTCGAGCATCAAGCTCAGCGAGCTGTTGAGCGGGTGATCTCTGCGCCCTTTCTTCCCGCCTGATCTCCGCACACTCTTGTAGCTCACTCTTCCGCACTCGACCTCGATTGATTCTACCCATCTGGCTCACGTCTCCTTAGTTAAGTTGTTCCTCTTCCTACTCTCTAATCATACCACATGCGACCACGAGTTTACAAGAGAAAGTGAAATAAAGTTCTTGGGTTTGACCGGGGGCTAAATGGTAGACTCCCTCTGAAAATATCGTTTTTAACATTCGATGGGGGTAATGCTGTCTTCTCCCATCTTCGGCCCCAGAAGATCAGCCTCGCGCTATGCCGGGAACTACAGATAGATAGCCACGTGTCCCGAGCGATAGCCGTGCTCCGGTTGGGAGCGAAATGCTGGGTGCCGGCCGAGAACCCGGGCACTCGATGGGTACCCAGCTCATGATGAATCACGGGCACTCGACGGGCTCTCCGATCTCTCCCTCTTTAGGCTTGATCTTCTCCTCTGATTTGAAGAACTCCCGGTAGAAGAGGGACTCCCGTATCAGGCGTTTAACCCGTTCGACATCCTCTCTGGTTATTCCCCTCTTTGGCATCTACTCCACCACTATGAGACTATCGAAAGGTATGCTCTCATACGTCTCCCCCTTAAGGAGTCTGGCCATCTTCACGGAACCCGGGACATCGCTTATCTCCATTAGCACTCCCATCTTCCTCTCAGTCTTACTATATCTATCCACGATTGATGTGACGAGGTTCCCTATCTGAGGAGTGATTGTCTCCTTATCTGGATCTGTATTCTCTTCGTCCACCTTGGAGCAGCGGGCGATTGACGTCTTGAAGATCTTATCGCGTGCTTCAGACTTTACGAACACGTCCTCTCTCCCCACAGCTAACACACTCGCTAGGGTGCGGTGTCTGTCGATAACACCCTCCTTGTTTCGAGTTGATCCAGTGACGATCACCAGATCTCCCTCCTGTGGCCTCCAACCTCTCATACGATAATACATATGGGGATCGGCTGGGGATGTCTCCAGAGTTCATCTAACCATCCTCAGACTCATCGTGTGTAGACACAGGTGGAACCTCGCCGCCTACCCTCCGTGGACCGGGAGGATTCCTATCGAATAGCATCAACCACGGTAGCTCTGGGTAGTTGAGGGTTAGCTCATCCCCCTCAGATATCTTCTTCACGGAGCAGGCGTATGCGTTTGTTCCAACTCCCCGCACCTCGATGTTTGGGTCCTCGCTATGTTGGAGGTGATTCATCGGTACGGTCTTCTTTATCTCTGAGAGGTCAAGCACAGGGAAGAGGGCAGTGTTCTCATCGCACTCCACATTGGAGAATACTCCATTACCTCGAATGGTTGACGGACCGATCCTCCACGGTGCGGATTCTCCCTCCTCATTCGTAACACCAATGAGCTCATTGATCTGTGATTCGCTCATGATCAGGAGGAGGTTGGTGACGACCTCCCTAGGTGTTTGTCCCTTCCACGCCTTGATGAGATCTTTCGCTAGCTGATAAGCTGACTCTTCTCTTGTAGGTTCGTCTTCTCTCTTTGTCATACTCACTCCTTATTCCCACATTATATCTCTCTCAGCGGGAATGTTTCACGCTCTTTTAGAGGGTGCGGGGGAAGGGCTAATATTTTTTCGACCGCGACGCGCGGTCTTATTTACAAAGACCGCGGCCGCCTGCTTGAACTAAACATAGATGTTTATCCGTCTTCCCTTTTCCTCATCGTCATCATCCTCTTTCTCTTCATGAGGCTTTGGCGGAGGGGAATGGAAGTGATTCCAAAAAATGAACTCAGCAGACGCTACTCCAAAGAGACAGCCGAACGTGACAGCGAACATTATTATGAGGAAGTCTTCCATAACATCTAATCTAGATAGGGTTCACCAGCGTCGTTGCGAGCACTTCCTCGGGAGGGATAATCATACTCACTCCATCCCGTGTAGGGGTCGTAGGTCGCATCGTCTGGGAGACCGTGGGCACGATACTCATCGTAGGCCGCAGCCTCTCCAGCTCGCCGGGCCTCATCCATATCCTCCTCACTCATGGAGAATCCGCCGCACATTGGGCACTCCTCCCCTTCGTGGGTAACGATAGGACAATCGCTATCCTGACAGTGATACATCTTAGCTCTCCTTCTCTGGCATCGGCCAGTCAAAGTTTTGTGTGAACATTTCAGTATCAGAACCGAGCTTATCGATTACTGACACATACTGCTCGTGATAATGGCGGGCTGTAAAGCCTCGACCAATGAAAGGGGATGATTCGATCTCACGTTCTGGGTCTAGTCTGTCCACAATAAGCCGAAGGAGGTTATTCATGCTACACATCTCCATCCACATCTTATTCCTTCCAACCTTGCCGCCAGACATCAAGCAGCCCTCCTGGTATCCCTCATCAACGTAGATGCTCATGATAAGCTTGCACTCATCACGTCCAGATTCATTCACATATAGAGAGCCATTTTCCCTCTTGCCGTAAACCTTCAGATAGTCTCCGTCTCTCACAGCCCCATAACCCAGGCGATAGAGGACCTCCCTGGCCAGACCATACTCAATGACGTCGGCAGTTCTAGAGAGTTTACATGGTTCAGACATTCAATACCTCTTCTTCTCGTGAGTGTGTGTTTCGATAGATGACTAGGTTTCCCCACAGATCAAACGCTGCGATGTCACCCATCTCTACTGTGGTGAATACCCTATCGCCTCGGCGAGGGTCGGGCCGGACCTCGTAGGTGATTCCTCCCATTCCAATCAGTTCCTCAAGAATCATGATTGATCTCCCGACTGATTCCTCTGTGACATCAACGTGCCACCCATTATCTCTCAATGACATTCTATCTCCTATCGTTGACTGTGCGTCTGTGAATCAAGACGACCATCTTCATAGCCGGCATCGTAAGTTGTGGTCGCATTGCTCGCAACCGGGGCTGAGTCGAGCCCATCCTGATATCCTCGCTGATACTCATCCTCATTCTCAGAGACTCCATCAACATACACACCTGTGTAGATAATGATCTGTCCCTCGTTATCTGTTGATGTGACGAAGTTGCATTCACTCGCAAATACTTCAATGTCCTTAGGATTGATCTGTGATCCGTTTCCGATCGGGAATGTCATCTCTACCACCAGCAGCTGTCAAAGGGATCGGGACCGGTGAAGGCCTCGGGATATCGCCTCATTGTCTGCTGAGCACGAGCCTCTCGCTCCTCCCAGCATTCAGGGCATCGAGGGAAGTGCTTGAAATCCCTGCGATCTGAGGTTGTTGTCATCGTCACAGAGCTGTCCTTCTTGTGACAGTCCAGACATTCAAGTGTTTCGTTTGTTTCGTTTTCCATATTCCCTTTCTAGAGGTCTGTTCCGTGGACCTTGTTGTATGCTTCGATCAAGTGATCAAGAGTGATAATCTCTGCCTCGCTATCCTCAACTGCCTTGAAGTCTAAGCAAGCCTCCAGTTCCTCCTGACCTGTGTCTGTGATGTACGCGATGAAGCATCCTTCCGTTCCGTCATAGGTGGACGAATCGCTAAGAACTAGATAGGGTCCCCACGTATATGGGTTTTCGGTCTTCATGTGTTTCCTTGGTTGGTTACAATACTATTATACCACAGTTGAACTAAAAATGCATGCCGGATTATTGGGCGGGAATCAAGATTGCTTCGACCTCATCGAAGACAACCTCAACCTTTGCAATCGGCTGAGGAATCCACACAGCTTCGATATCTTCGAAAGGCACGTCAACACTTGGTGCGGACTGCCCCTCGTGAGAGTCACAAGCGGGAAGAAGGAGAATGAAGGGAATAAATGCTAGTAGCGAAAGAAGCCTATGCATGACTATCCTTGGTTGTGGTGTAGGTTGTGGTCGCTCTACGTGAGGTAGAAGCAACCGGTGGTTGTAGATGATTCTTTGATGAAACCGTGATCAATCAGAGTGTCGAATGTTTTAGCATCCATTAGGGCGAGAGGATCTCCTCTCTTCCAGAACTGTCCGTGGGTGATTACACCCTTGCACATACGAGCGAATCTAAATCCAACCTCTGAGCCGAACAAGCCCTGGAGCTTGTGATGTGCTACACTTAGCTTCGTTTTACGACTCATCGCTTCGGCGCCTGAGACATCACAGCAGCAAGGACGTCGGCGGGAATGTCATCGCCACGCATATTCTGGCAGCTAGCGAATCGCACCTCTGCACCGGGCTTTCGAGATGCGCTGACCGATCCCCCCTTCACCTGGATGAGTAGCTCACCACGGTTCTCACGTCGCGGACGGAAGAAGCCAACGGTCTCAAGACCAGCCTTCCGACAAAACGCTCGGACCTGTCCTTTCGCATCCTTGAATGTGACCCAGCCGGCAGCTTCACCAGTCGCGCGGTCGAGAGATTGCTTAAGTGTTCCAATCACTTCCATGTTTTACCCCTTGGTTTGTTGGTACCTTTATTATACCACAGTTGAACTAAAATTGCACGCTGGAGGCCTTAGCAGATCCAGCCCTCCTGAAGGCGAAGACGTTTCTCAGATTCCCATGCGTAATCATGTTCCTCTTCCTCTTCATCGTGGTCATCGCACTCGACTGGAGATGTTAGCATGATGTCAGGAGTCTTTCCTCCCTTTTCCCACCACCACTTCCAGTCTTCTGCTTTGAGTGTGATCTCCTTGTTGCATGTGCAACACTTTCGAACTACGTCTTCAACATTCATTAGCACGGTACCCCCACGATCTCATCATCTCCAAGGAGGTTGACATCGTATTCCTCAGTGTTGTCATCTGAAGCGACCTCTTTCTCCTCCATCTCCTCATACAGCTGACCGATCTTCCTATCTGCTTCCTCGAGGACCTCACGCAGTTCGGTCAGTCCGTGCCAGGGAGTACGAATTGTCATGGACTTTCCAAAGTGAATAATGCACTCCTTGTCACTCGACACCTTGACTGTTATATCCAGTCCGTGGAATCCAGAGCTTTCGTCATCAATCACAATGTCGTGAATATGGAACTCTCTATATTCTCCCATTACGATGCCTCCTTCGCTTCTTCATTATCCCAGTACTCAGGAAAGTCCGTCACCGAACACCCAAGATCTCGAGCACGAGTCTCAAGGCTTGCTCCGCTCATGACATGCATAGCGTCGATGATGGGCTCCATCTCCCCGAACTCACCAATGAGGAATTGAAGCTCCTCCTCTGTGCATTCATATGCCATTGACGAGTCGCGCTTGTATTGCTCTCGTAGAGAATATTCTTTTACTGGCAACATTCTATTGTGCTCCTGTTTGATAAATCTTTGTTGAACCCTGCTCAGGAAGTTCCTGAGCTGACCAATCGAGACTGGGGAGTCCGAGCTTGTCTCTGATAGTGTTGGCTCGATTCCACCCACGGCGAGTAAGGTGCATCTGAGCTTCACTTGACCTCATGGCGTCGCCATTCGAAGACCAGCCATCTACCGCAGAATAGCAGTCGTATTTGACTTCCTTGGATGCGACATCGGTCCACAGGACATCACGATAAGACTTACTGGTGAAGAATCCGTTGTTTGTTCCACCGGCATGATAGTCATCACATCCGTGCTGGTACCAGTGAAGCCGACGGAGGTGGTGTCTCTGACCCTTCCCAGGATTCGACTGGATAGAGAGCAGTAGATACTCGATGCATTTGAGTTTAACTCTTGGTTTGAAGTGGGCGTTGAGCATAAGTTTCCTTGGTTGGGTGGTTGGCTGGTAGGTATATTATACCATACTGGAACTCAAATTGCATGTCAGTAGATTATTGACAGTTCTTTGCCTGTCTATCGACTGTTGCAATCTGTCGTCCCTGAACAGAAATCATTCCATTGGAAGTAAAGAGCGTTACGATTGGTTCGAATGACCCGTCATCTGGCTCTGTGCTCTGCTCAATCTTTAGTATCACTCCTGACAGTGGCTTTGGGTCACTCGTCACTCCGCCAGACTGGCAGAGTGCTGTGACTAGATCTCCTACTTCCACTAGTAATATCCCTCGTCTTCATCATCAATATTACAGTCAACCATGATGTCCTCTGCAATCCGGTCAACGAGATACTCATCAATTTCTCCGAAGGCCTTCCAGGGATGTTTGTGTAGCATCGCATAACAACGACTCTCTCCCTCCACTTGTCCGTGGCGAAGCTGCCTTGGGAGTGAAAGGATTACATATCGATCATCTTCACCCACCTCGCTCCAGCCTGAGACTGAGTTGTATGTGATGTGCTTTGAGCCCATCCCCTCTCCAACAATCTCAAGCAGAACACCAGTGGGCATATCGGGAGCGATAGGATTCTCTTCATTTGTGGAAAGATATCTTCCAAGTCGGGTTCCACAAAGGTTCTCTCGTAGAATCTCTTTTATCTTTTCTTCACGCTGCATTCTTTTCATACTCCATCAAAGCTCCGTATGCTGCCATCCCACGTAGAGTCAGGAAGTAGAGATAGCGACCGTTAGATCCCTTCTCCCTGTAGAACCAGCATCGCTGTGCATTCCGATTCGCTACACCCGGATGGTGTCGAGATCCCGTGGAGTCTGAAGCGAGTGTCCTGCTGTGGTACGGAGAGAGAAGGTAGGCGAACTTACCTCGACATACCCTCGAAAGAAGTATTGTCCTCCGGTCAAGAACTTTTACACCCTTGTAGCGATTACTATTCAGGTACCAGTCTTCTCCACCTGTCCAGAGTGTGTTGCTAGTCTCACTGCCATCGTAGTTCTGATATGTGAATCTTATCTTCGACTGCTTGATCTTCTTGCCGTCAAAGAGATGATCTGTAATCTCTCTCGAAGACGACGCGGGATTGTGATACAGGAACCTCAACATCCCGATGGATGGCTTTCCGTAACGGTCAAAGTTGTGTGTCATCGTCTCACCCTGAGAATTGCTTCTCCCATCTCGATCACATCATGTCGCCACGATCCGTCTGGATTCTTGTAGACCCATCGGAGATCCATGGAAGGGCAGAAGGTTGTAACTCGATCGGCATCGAGAGTGTTCTCTGCGATCATCTCAGCCTCGTCCTTGTAGGATTCGTTGAGCTCTGACCACCCACCGTCAAAGCAATCGGCGATATCGCCTGCGATATTACCCCACGTTTGGTGCATCGCCTGTTGAAGATCTTTGATCTGCTCAAGTGTGATACCGTATTTTACAATGATATCTACGAAAGAGAGATTTTCCTGAATGGTTCTATTCATAATGCCACGCTCAACATGTTGAGAGGAACATCCCAGTTTCGGTAGTCGCCGTCCACCTTGACGATAGCCTTCTTCCGCTTGACGCGAACGATGGTTCCCACGGTGTATCCCATACGACCGGACCAGCAAACCTTGTCTCCCGCCTTGAAGAGCCATCGCTTTCGAGCGGACTCACGATCACGTAGAGATTTCAGTTGATCGCACACAGCGAAATTGAGAGTTCGAAGCTCTGATTCAGAGAGTTCTCCGAGCTGGTTGAGGATTTCATTCATGATGTTTGCCTTTCCTTTGTTGGTATGTTTATTATACCATTGCTGAGCAGCTATTTGCATGCCAGAGGATCACTTGCGTTCATCCCATAGCAGAATAAGATAGAGTCCCACGATTGTGATCATCATCCACCAGAAAAAGATTACAGGGAGATTAAGCATTCAACTTACTGACCCTGCTTTTTAGAATCCAGCCGACTGTGCCATCGCTCCACAATACTTCGATAATGGGCTCCTTTCTGAAGGAGCTTCCCACCTGACTACTGTACGTGTCGAACTTAAGAATAGTTCCAACCGCCCTGGTGTCTTCGTCGGCGCAGAGAGAATATGGTAGAGAAGCCGTCAAGCAGTCCTCAGGTGTGAACCGAATAAGATCACCGATCTTCATTTACTACCTCCAGACGATAGTCATCCCACCATCCTCGCTTATTTAGTGCGGGCCACCAGATATAGAAGGACTTATGGTCCCGGTTGTCGAGCTGGACCATGTCAATAATCACTCCAATGTGCTGGGAACACAGCTCCCATGGATTGAACCATGAGCCCCCAGTGAATCTTACAAGATCACCGACCTTCATGCAGCACTCTCAATCTTCTTTAGAAATGTTGAACCTGTCAAGATAAGGCGACCATCATTGTAAAGCACTTCAAAGCGTCGCTCAACCACATCGCCACGCTCCCACCCGCCACCGCCACGGAGGATGGGAGTAAGCTCTTCAATAATCACTCCGTACTTATCATGCGGAACGTTGTGCACCAAATCACCGACCTTCACTTCGGCTCCTTCGCCATGTGTCGAAAGTAAAAGTAAGGATAGTAGTCGTCGGTGTGGTCAGTTCCAAACTCTAGCCAGACATGACCGTCCTCTCTGTCAATCAACTTCCATCCTACATCATATAGGGGAGTGTGTTTGATTATCACAACGCGTGCGACTGGAGCTTGAAAGAAGATGCTGCTATGCTCTGATGTATAGTCGATTGCACCCAGGTGAGACCTGTATCCATCATCGGGATCCTCAAGAATCTTAAAGACGACCCCGTCCACCTTGAATGTATGATCTGCGGTGTCTGCTCCATAGTAATCTACATCACCCCCTACGAGGCTGTCAAAATGAGCACGGACCATATTAAGTCTGCCCTCGGGAATCTCTCCGTAAAGTTCATCAAATCCGTACGATCTCATGCTCTCCTTTCCGGTTGAACAAAGTTCTTTCCAAGCGCAGTGAAGATCTCTTCCTCGGTGCCGCAACAAACGAGGTTTCCGCTATCCCTCTCAAAGAGGCCATATCGATTCAGTTTGAATCCCTTCCGCTTTGCCTTTGAGCGAAGTCTGAGTGCCCACATTCCAGAGCCTGTGGCATAGAGAAGCGTCGCTCCCAGGTACTCTGGTTCTGCGATCATGACATTGATCTGTGTGTCTTCGAAGAGATAAGTGCGTAGAGTGTCTCCTCCACTCACAAACTCTGCCCCCTCGACGAGCGGAGGGAAACATCCCACACTAACGATATCAATATCACCGACAACATCATTCTTTCTACGAAGAGATCCTGCTACAATACTCTTAACAGGAAGAAGATTCATGAACCTCTTCGCTGTCTGTGAAGCAGCATCAAATGTTTTATCGCTCTTTAGACTTGGCATGTCCCTCTCCTACTTGTTAAAAAGAACTGGAATCAGATTGAGTGTGTCATCCTTTCGGCTGACGAACTCCCACACAATACCTGTCTTCAGGTCTCGAATATACTCTCCGGCCTTAGCAGTGTCCTGGTCATCTGCGACAGTGACACGATTATAGAAAATCCTAACCTTCTCAAATCCCCAGTGTCGTGGAGACATGACTTCCATAAGTGATGTTTTGCTGGCCATGTTTTTTTCCTTGATACTATTATACCACAGTTGAATACAAATTGCATGCCGGACTTATTCGATGACGTCGAGTGCGTTCCTTCTCACCCATATTCGACGAGAATCTGGGAACATGATGAGCACCTCAATCCCTCGCTTATCTACAATGATAGCGGGCGTGGGCCATAGCCTCTGCATTCTAGGTAGGACAAGATGTCCCACATCTGGCTTAGTTCTCTTCTTCGCAGTCTCCAAAGAGAACCCCCCAGTCAAGATCACACAGACTGCCAATGTCACTGATGGGAACCCAATGAACACCCATCTCATTCATCACTCTTGCCCCCGTTATGTCATCCATAAAGTTCTCACAAACCTCCACAAGAAGAACAGGCTCCGGTGTCGTGGAACCAGAGGGATCGTAGTAAACTACCAAGTCACCTGGCTTCATCAATAACCTCGATATCTTTTGTCTCTATAGAAAAGTCAAACAGTTTGTTGAACTTATAGGGGAAGTAGACATGGACACTGTCATGGTGAGGAGTAGGTCGTTTCTTGTACTCTATAATGATTCCAAAGTAGGGATGGTCATCGCTGATAGTTCTCACCAAATCACCGACTTTCATTGAACTGTCTCAATCATGCGTGGAAGAATCCAGCTACATCTACCGTCTGCCCAAAGCACTAGATAGTTTGGGTCCGCTGTCGTCATAGCATGATGCCAGTCTACGATAACACCCATCATCCTGGATTCTGAGTTTAGGTTCTTTACCAAGTCACCGATCTTCACGAATAACCTTCAATCCAGACCGAGCAAGTCTTATAACTTCTCCTCGACCATACATAACGAGAGGATCTCCCTTCTTGATGCTACGTCTTCCGAAGTGATCAAATCCAATCAGCATTCCAACGATTCCCTTGTACCAGATATCAGATTCGCAGTTGCAGACCACAAGATCACCGGGTTTCATGTATCGTTTCCGTCATACATCTTTTCTTTACAAACCTTCAGAAATATTTTTCGCTCGAAAGATTTTCGATTACTGGACCACAGGACCTCGACGAATCGCCGATCTGGCTTATCAAGAGAGATTATCATTCCATCCTCATCTCGATACCTTTCATGCTCAGAGTCTCTGATCCTCACTAGATCACCGGTGGCATGAGGCCAATAGTGGCCTTTGAGACTCACAAAATCACCGGTCTTCATTGATTACCTTGCACCGAGCTGAGTATTCCCAACCAAGTCCATGCCTCCCCCATAATACGACATAGTCCATGTCCTGAGGATTTCCTCTGCTGTGACGATGATCACTTTCTTTCATCACGACAAGCCCGATCTGATTATGGAATATGTGATTCTCCCTAGCGGACTTTCTCATTATGAGATCACCGATTTTCATGGTAGTCTGCCACAATCCTAAGCGCACGAACGAGAAGGGTAGAATCTCCCCGGATGAGAACACCCAGAAGAAGCAGCTTCTCCTTCATGTAGAGGCGAGCAAAGCTACGATCATGTTCTGTGATACTA
>Ga0208013_1000680_pt1 | contig 18024 bp, 14 predicted proteins | sample 16_taG_FD_184091 | JGI IMG/M metagenome (GOLD analysis project Ga0208013, IMG submission 184091) | Marine viral communities from the Subarctic Pacific Ocean - 16_ETSP_OMZ_AT15313 metaG (SPAdes) (version 2) | ecosystem: Environmental > Aquatic > Marine > Oceanic | place: Pacific Ocean | collected...
CAAACGAACCGAGCAAGTGTTTTTGCATTATCCGGAATTGTTAGGGGATGCAGACGGGCCGCGTAAAGCGGCGTGGGTTGCGTCACGCGACATACTGGCGACACAAGCAGAGTCTTTTCGAGATGAGAACCAACGACTTACCAATGAGTTGGAAGAGTACAAGTCAAAGCTATCGATTGGTGGTTCACAGCCAGCGCCACGTCCGGCGACCAAAGAGTTTATGGACATGGATACGGATGCGCGGTTTAAGATGCTGACGGATCAAGCTGCACAGATGGACAAGCAATTGGGGTAATGATTAGTACAGCACAGTAAACTATTTAAAAGAAAGATATAAGTTATGGCACATGCAATGACGCTATCAAGTAGTCTTTCCGATCAGTATCGGGAACACTTTGAATCACAACTGCTCACATACGCAGTTCAAGCCACCCGCAAAGCGGAGTTTGGCCAAAAAGCACCTCTTCCCAAAGGGGTGGGATCGAAGCAGATTAGCTTCTTCAAATACGGTGCGCCGGATTCGACGCAGATCGCTGATCTGACGACTGGTTCCGCACCAGCCGAGGTTACGACAAGCACGATACTACCGATTGATATATTCGGGACTGGTGCAAGTTCAGACGGGACTGGTGTTCGGCAGTTGTCTCTTTCCAAAGTGACGGCTGATCTCCAGCAGATTGGACAAGTAGTGGTGCTGTCGGACGTGTTGAATAATACGGAATTTCTCAACAGTCTGTCGCAAGCGACCAAGACTAATGGGGAAGACGCCGCGTTGAAGTGCGACAACATTGTGAAAGCAGCGTTGAGCAGTTCGTCAACACCAACTGGAGCAACTAACACGCAAGGTGGCAGCACTATATTTGCTGGTGACGCTGACAACGCGGTTGGGCTGGACAGCGATACAGCCAACATTATGTCGGCTGGCGATGTTCTGGATGTTGTTACTCAACTGCGTATCAAACGCGCTCCGGAAATCAACGGTGGCTACGTGTGTATCGCTGCACCACAAGTGCTTCGCGACATCATGCGTGACGATGACTGGTTGGCTGCTGCGACACGCTCCAACGTGGGTGCGTTGTACAACGGTGAAGCTGGATCGCTCTACGGCGTCCGCTTTGTGGAAGACACAAACCCGTATCGATGTGGCATATCTGCACACGCAGACATTGACACGGAAGCTGCGGCTGGGGATGCATTTGCTTCGTTCTTCTTGGGTGGTGAAGCGTTTGGTGTTCCGGCGTTGAGCGGTGACAGTCCAATGAGTCCGTCCATACAGATTGTGGACACTCCGGACAAAAAAGACCCGTTGAACCAAGTGATCACGGTTGGTTTCAAGACCATGTACGCAGCTAAAGTGCTGACATCGGATTATTACATCCGGTATTTCTCACGGGCTGGGTTCGCTGGAATTGATGACGCCGGTTAATCAATAGTAATCATGGGGTGGGGTGGCAAAAGCTGCCCCATCCCTTTTTTATATTTTTAAATGCCAACATACGAGTACAAGTCAGACACGGGCGAAGTGATTGAGCTAGAGCGCCCGATCACCGAGCGAGACGACGCACCAGATGGATACACGCGTATGCTTTTTCCATCGAGTATCAGCGTTCCAAACGGGGCAAGCGATGAAAATGGAATGAACAAAGAGACAATTCGCCGTGGTTATTACGAGCAGGAACAGAAGCTGGGAAGCCGCTGGCGTAGTATGCACTCGGTTAAGGGTATTAAAACAGCTTGGGGAATTTAAATTATGAGTTATCAAAACGAGAGGTTCAGAAGTTTTAGCAGCGTCACGCAGCAGATCAAAGCGTGTAGCGGAACAGCAGCGGACGTGGTCACCAGTTCGCCGCACCACTTGACGGTGCAGAATCTGGCAGTCGTTCCGGTTTACGTAAAACTGGGGGCGACAGCAACGACCAGCACAGGCGGGTTCAGTTATGTGCTGGCAGCTTGTGGCGCAGCCAACGACGGAACCGGCGGCACAATCAACATCAGCGGGTACGTCGGGACGATTAGTTTCATAACGGGTGGCACAGCGGCAAATGTCGTGGTCAGCAACGGATAACAATGAGCGCAACTATAACGGGCAACGTCGGCGGCATTAAGCGAACCGGCACGACGGTAGAAAACGAACCGATCATCAAGTCGGATGGTGCGTCCTCCGATGTGATGCAATGGCTTTCCAACGACGAGAGTAGTAACGTCACTATAAGCGAGGACGACAGCAACAATTTGGACTTGGTTGTGTCGTCTGGAAACGTGGGCGTGGGTACGAGTTCGCCAGACAGACTTCTGGAGTTAGAAAACGCAACCAACCCCGCGCTTCGTCTTAATAACGGAAATTCAGTCGCCGACATTGGAATCGCTTCATCTGCTGGTGCAATATTGACCGGCGCGGCTGATGATGATTTGGTCATCGCCCGAAATGGCGCGTATGGAATTGCAGTCGGGACTAATGGGGCAACTCGCCTCACCATTGACAGCGCGGGAACGGTTTTACTCGGCACGGGGGCTGGCTCGAAAGGTTACGATTTCAGCGCGAGCGGTTCGGAGGCTGGAGTTGCTAATGTTTTTTGTCCCGCTGGCTATACGTTGGGGTTCGGAACTAACAACGTCGAACGTATGCGAATCGACAGCACGGGCGCGGTTTCACTCAGCGGCGCAGCGAGCGGCGCGGCTGCGTTGACGATTGGCAACACAACGGGCGGCACAGATTTGGAAATTATTCCAACTGAAAACGCTAGTGTAACACTAAATGCAAGCGAGGGCGCAACGGCTCGCGCTATGATTTTAAGTACCGGCGGCACAGCACGCCTCAGCATCTCAGACGCGGGCGCGGTTACCATCCCGTCTGGCACAGTCACAATCGGCTCGCTGGACATTGGCCACGGTGCGGGTACAGGTGGTACAGCAGATACGAACAGTACGGCGGTTGGCAAAGATGCGTTGGATGGAAGTCTCAACACTAGCACGCACAACACAGCTATCGGATCGGGTGCGCTGTCGGGAACGATGACTGCTGACGCAGATTACAACACGGCGGTTGGATATAACGGTTTGGGGGTTCTTACGTCGGGGGATCGGAACACAGCGTTGGGTAGTGCTGCTGGCGATGAAATTTTAGCCGGACATAACAACACGGCTATCGGTCAAGCAGCTTTATCGGCTGCTGCTGTTGATAACAACACGGCTGTCGGTCGTGCAGCATTATATATATTCACCGGCAGCGGCGCAACAGCAGTTGGTTCAGGTGCAGCGGATTCAGCGACGACTGCGAATTATCTGACTGCGGTTGGTCACTATGCTGGTGCTGAGTTAGTAGATCAAGGTTATGACACATTTCTTGGTTGGTCTGCTGGCGTATCTACGATTGGTCATTCCAACACATTTGTTGGGGCGCAAGCTGGTTACTATGCTGGCGACACAGACGATTGTGTAGCGATTGGTCGTAATGCGTTGCTTGGCGCTATCACTACCGTTCCTTCTTGCGTCAAGAATAGCACGACCACGATCACTTGTGGATCGAGTGCAGTAGTTGCAGTTGGCCAGCGTATTTCAGGAACGGGTATTCCAAACGGAACAACAGTTGCAACAGTCAACTCGGCTGGTTCAGTTACATCGTTTACGATTAGTGCTGCGGCGACTGATTCATTAACGTCCTCGCTGACGTTCTACAAGAACAGCGGCAACTCCAACATTGCCATTGGCAACTACGCGCTGGATGCAGCGACTACGGGTGCGTCGAATGTGGCCATCGGACATAATGCTGGTACGGCACTCACAACTGGAAACAGAAACATAGCTATTGGACACAACGCGTTGGAAGCAGAAGATGCGGCAACTGATTGTATTGCTATTGGCTATGAGGCGTTAAAGACACAAAACACAGACGCTTCAAACAACGTCGCGATTGGCCACAAAGCAGCAACCGCACTCAACGGCGGCACAGACAGCGTGTATGTGGGTTACAAAGCCGGTGGTGTTGGTGCGGTAGCGGGTAGTGAAAACGTGGTAATCGGTAAAAATGCTGCGTTGAATGCCACAGATATCGCAACTTCTGTTTTTGTCGGCGCTTACGCTGGCGGTTTAGGTGTTGTCACAGGAGCCAATAACACAACCATTGGTTATGCCGCTGGCTACAAACTTACGTCGGGTGCTTCCAATGTGTTGATCGGCAGAGATGCTGGTGTGAACTTAACAGCGGGCGCAGAGAATGTCGCCATTGGTCACGGTGCTTTAGATGCCGCCGACACCGGCACAGCGCGAACCTCTAACGTCGCCATCGGTGTACACGCGCTTGGTGGACAGGCTACTAATGTTACTTACTGCGTAGCAGTCGGCCACAGCGCACTCAAAATACAAAACGCCGACGTAAAGAACACCGCCATTGGTGGACTTGCGGGTGATGCTATTACGAATGGGGAGAGTAACACACTTGTTGGTTATATGGCGGGTAGCGGAGTTTCGGGTGGGGATTTTAATACCGCCGTTGGTCATAACGCATACGCTGCTGGAACAGGATCGGAGAACGTGTGCATTGGCGGCAACGCGGGTGATGCTGCGATGACTGGTTCTTACAACACTTGCGTGGGAACTTCTTCTGGCACGGCACTTCTAGGTGGCGATGGTAATGTGTGCTTTGGCAAGGCTGCTGGCGCGGCAATGACCACCGGCGATTACAACATCGCCATTGGGTATGAAGCTGCTGATGGGATATCTGGTAATGCTGACTTTAATATCGCTATTGGCAAGGGTGCATTAGGCGGCCCAACTGGTGCGACTGTAGGCTGCATTGCTATTGGTGCGAATACGCTTCTCGCACAAAACGACCCAGCCGCGATCAACTTGGCTATGGGTTATCAAGCCGGTCTGGCAATCACCAGCGGCACACAGAACGTGCTGATCGGCCACCAAGCGGGGAGTGCGATTGCGACTAGCGCTCAATCTACGGCTGTTGGCTACAACGCGCTGAAAACTGCAACAGGTGGTTTCAACACGGCTATCGGAGATCGAGCGGCCAGCAATATCCTCGCTGGCGCAGATAATGTTGCGGTTGGTGCTTCTGCTTTACTGACTGCTGATGGAGGCGAGGGTAAAAATACGGCGATTGGTACGGCTTCGCTGTATGCGTTGGACAACGATGCTTCCGATGGCAACGTGGCGGTTGGTCAAGAAGCTGGTCGTTACTACAACGATGGTGGTAGTAATACGGCACTAGAACAAGCCGACAATTGTGTACTCATTGGTCATTTGAGTCGTACATCACGAGATGACGCATCAAATCAGATCGTTATTGGTTACAACGCGCTGGGGATTGGCAACAACACGATTGCGTTAGGCGACACGAACATCGGGGCTATCAAAGGCCAAGTAGATTTCGCAGCGTACTCGGACAGGCGCATCAAGCGTGACATCACCAATTGTGACACCGGCTTGGCACTCATCGAGAAGTTGCAACCCGTCACGTTCAAGTTTGTTAATTCAGCCGACTATCCAGATGAGATTGCTGTTTCGGTTTACAAAGAATCGACCCGCGAAGAACTCGTCTCCCCAGCAGTCGAAGCGGCAGAAGCCGTTTACGAAACTGTAGTCGTGCAAGAAGCGCGTGATGCGGTAGCTGAAGAGACACGCGACGAAGTTCACGCTGCTATTGAAGAAGTTACGGAGGAAGTAACGATCCCCGCAGTCGAAGCGGTGTACGAAGATCGTGTGGTCGTTCACGCTGAAGCCGAGCGCACGGAGACACGCATCACGCAAGAAGCGCGTGAGGAGATTACGTCTACGCGGCACAAGCACAGCGAAGTAGAAGTCACCGAGACTGTCACCCGCGAAGAGATTGTGTTGGAAGACGGCAAGTACGTTCGCAAACAAATTTCAGAAGAAGTCACGCGCACCGAGCGCACACCGTTGTACGAAGAGTGTGACTTGTACAACGAAGACGGTTCAATCTGCACGCATTGTGTGACGCCAGCAGTTGAGGCGAAAGATGCAGTTGTTGACGAAGACGGTAACGAGATTGAACCGGCTGTCGAAGCTGTTGCCGAGGTTCGTGCGAACGACGTTCACAAAGTGCCGGTGATGGAGTCGTACATCTCCCAAACCGCACAAGAAGAAGTCACCGAGACAATCGTCACGCCAGCAGTCGAAGAAGTGACCGAGCGCGTGTTGGTCAGCGAAGCCGTTGCAGAACGCACCGAGACGCGAGTGGTTGTTGAGGCGAAAGACGAGTGGACAGAGACGCACATCACACGACCGGCTGAAGCGGCCCGTGAAGAAGTCACAGAACGCCGATTGGTGAGTGAAGCGGTGGAAGCTGCTGATGCAGTCTACGAGACGGTCACGGTTCCCGCTGATGATCGACCGGCAGACGATGACACGGTGCGGCTTGGTTTGATCGCGCAAGACGTACAGACCGCGATGACTGAAGCCGGTGTGGAGTTCGACATTGTGAACGAGTCGCCCAACGGCAAGCTGTCGTTGAAGTATGGCAACTTGGTAATGCCGCTGATTAAAGCGGTGCAGGAGTTAAGCGCACGGGTGAAGACGCTTGAAGGATAATTTGGCTATGGCTAAAAAAGAAACAGAAACAGAGCAGAAGACCGTTGTTATCAATGGTGAAGAACACAATGTAGCCGATCTCTCTCCGGAGCAGATTGGGCTACTCAACCAAGTCGTTGATCTCGACGGCAAGATTGGTCAGATGAGTTTTAGTCTGGCCCAGTATCAAGCGGCGAAGGGGTTCTTTATGGCCCAGCTAAACGCCAGCTTGGAACAAGCCGATCCAGAAGTGGAAGCGGCAAGTGGCGGTGAATGACCAATCATCTAGACGCAGCGCATATCGAGCGACTCGCCGAGCAAGCGGTCGGCCATTACGGCTGGCTGCTGCTGGCGGCGTTCGCTGCGTTGATGGGCAAAGATGTGTTGGTGAATTTCGTGCAGGGGCTGGTCATTTACTGGGGTAGCGATTTCACGAATGACGAGATTTTATACATCAGCGGACGGCAAGCGCGGGTTATTCGGCTTGGACTTACATCGACCACGTTTTTTATGACCGACCGCTCCACTAAAATGCTCGTCCCAAATTCGCAACTCAAACAATTGACGATTGAAAAGAAACTGCCGGTGAACGGTGGAGAACCATATTTGCCGAAAGGCTCCGAGATGGGCGCGATGAAAGTGGAAATATTAGACGAGAGCGGTTCTACAAATCCATGAAACGAATATTGATAATAACCGCAATGTCGGTGCTGGTAATATGGGTGGGTGCTGGTTGCAAAACTTCCAGCGGGTCGTGGGAGATAGACAGCCCGTTCATCGACATCGAGTACACGGCTCCGCAGCAATGAGAGCTTTGGAGATAATTGATTTGGATATAGCAAAAGTTTTGGGCGCTTGGACGCTTGGTGTTGGCAATTGGATGTTGAAGATCGACACCGTACTTCACATCACCGTGAGTTGTTTGAGTATCGTGTACATCAGTTTGAAGATTTTAGAGTGGTATAAGAAAGATAAGTAATTATGGAGAAAATAAGCGGTAAAAAAACGTATACTATGGCGGGTGGAGCTATTGCTGTAGCGGTAGGAACTTGGTTGCAAACACCGGAATTGATGCCCATGTCAACGATGATCCAGATTGTGATTACGTCGTTGCTTTCGGTGTTCATCAGAAGCGGTGTGAAGAAAGCAGAAGTTGCAGCGAGCGAATAACAGCGAAGCAATATGGCCGACATTCAAATCAGTTCGTCGGATGAATTATCGACGGGTGTATCGTTAACTCCCGCGAACTTTCATAATCTGATCAACAACGCTTCCGTGCAATCGGGGGTGATTGGTGACAAGACTGCGACGACCACGCTTGAATCGTCGGACGAGTTGCTATTGAAGCAAGCCAGCAGCAGCGCACTCCGCAAAGTCACTTGGGCCAATTTGGCATCAGAAGTGTCGGCTGATTTTGCGCTTGGCGCTGACAGCGTTGACGAGACGAAATCTGATTTTTACGCCAACTGGGAAAACGGCAGCGCCGGAGCGAGTGGCAAGACGAAAGACAATTTGGTAACGGCTGGTTATTTGCCGGTATCCAAGCTGACCACGTCGCAGCATCCGGTCATCGATGTGATGGCATACGGAGCGCTGGGAGACAACACCGGCACAGTTGTGGCGCAATGGCTAACTGGCGGCACACACGCTCGCGGGTACACCAACTTGGCTGGTATACAAGCGGACTACCCGTGGGTGGAATCGCTGTTTGACACCATTGACTTCGCGGCATGCCAGAAAGCTCTGGACGTAGCGTGGCAACTAACCAGAGCGACATACGGCAAAGCGGAAAACACATCGGCTGGCGGGTTGCTGGGGCAAGACAGTTCCAGTAGCGAGTTATCCAAGACTGGGACAGCGCGTTCGGTGACGGTGCATTTCCCAACTGGCTGGTACAAGATCAACAAAACGCTAATTGCCCCACCGCGAGTGAACATCAAAGGCGATGGCGGCAAGCACACGACAATCCGTTACACGGGGGATCGGTACGACAACGCTGGCATCCGGAAAACGTCTGGGTACACCGACTCAATCACCATTGGCGGTGTGGCACACACATTGGCGCGTGTACTGGACGACAAGAAGTGGAAATATTACAACGACAACGTCGCATACAAGCTGCCAAAACGACGTGACGGAATGCACGTAATCATGTTGGTGCGCGACAACTTGCCGTACACGCACGCCACGGTGACGCTTGGTTTGTACAACGGGGTAGCCACCGTCACATCCACGCAAGCAAGCACCCCAACATCCGCATCTTTTTCGGTGAACAACGGTGCTGGCTACGATGATGGAGACACATCGATTGCGTATGACGGCGGCAGTTCAATTTCAGCGAGCGTGCTTCATTTTGAAGGGGGTAGCAGCTACACATCAACGAACAGTTTAGCTGCTAGTGGAACAGCTACCGGCGGTGCGCTGGATGTTTTGGAGTCTGGCTATTTTCAGACCGGAGTAATTGACAACGAGAAATTCTACCAGCAAGCCACGCTGACAGTTGCCACCAGTCACCCGCGTATTTACCCATACACCCGAATCAATTTTCCGAGCGGCGTGTTTGTGGTTACAGCAGACGCAGCAATCGATGCTGGCACGCTCACCGGATATGTGGAGTCGGGAACCATATCGAACACGCACGTTGGCACGATTGATATTTACTCGCAGGGATTTAATCCGGCTGGCACAGAACAAGACGGTGACGAAAACTTGTCTGCGGCTTTAGACCGCGTTCACGATTATGACGGGGAGATTAGTGGTATCCAGTTAAGCAGTTTGGCGTGGGACTACAGCGTTGGGTTATGGCTTCCTGGTTATCAACATGACAATATTCGTTACAACGACTTGATATTTAAAGGCTATGGGTCATTTGACAAAGACACTCACATAACCGAGACAGCGCCACGCATGTCCACACAGGGGATGATCGGTTGCATGTTGAACAATGGTAGCAACAGTTTAACCCGTTGTTACGGCAAGAACTTGCATTGGAGTAACTGCACGTTTGAAGCGTGCTATGTCGGGTTGATGTTCGCATCCGGCAAGGGGTGTCGTGTTGACGGCAACCAGATGTGGGACAATCGGTTTTGCGTACGCATGGGTGGAATGTTCCACACGATTTGCGATAATCGCATTGATAACTATAGCGGTGAAGACATGGACGGGGTGCATGACTATATCCCGTTTGCCATTGGCGAGTGTGCGATTTACTTGCGGAAGCCGGTATGCTGCGTAATCAGCGCAAACACCATCCACCAGACCCAGCGTGCTTTTGAGCTTTATGGATGCACGGGGGTGAGCATCTCCGGTAACTCGATAGCCGTACCCGATCCGGCTGGGAGAAACACTTACCACGATTACACGCAAGCTCATGGGTTCATACTGAAAGCCAGCGGCGAGACGTACAGCTACGGTGGCGAGGGGCAAGCAGCCGTCCATAACACGGGGTTAATGTTGTCCAGCAACTCATGGATGTATACCAACTACACGCATGGAAGCGGTTCTTTCACTTCTAGTCCGGTGCATTTGGACAGAATTGGTTCAAACATAATTTACGGCAGAGCAGCTTGTAACGGCTACCAGCCGCACAGCGAGCCGACAAACTTTTTGCTTTCAACAACTGACGGCGGTAGCGGTGCGTCGTCATTGGCAACATTTCCAGTAGCGTGACCAAATCGAACATAGCAAACTACGTCGGCGAGAAAGTCCATAGCACGGACGACGACAGCCAAGCTGTTTTCAAGACGTTCGTGGATCGTCGTTACGAGATGATCTGGAACGCGGAGCTATGGCGCGAGTCGCTTGGCACGGTGAGCCAGACAGTTGCGTCCGGAGTAGACACGGTGTCGCTATCCACCACGATGGATTTTCCAGTATCAGCGTACTGGGATGAGCGCGAGATCACGCCGGTAGATTATCAGCGTGTGTTCCAGATGAACCCAGCGTTGCTTGCGGAGACGGGAACGCCGACAGACTTTATCGTACTGCCAAAAGTGACCAGCGCCAGCGGCACTTATTCGCAGATCAAACTGCTACGCATACCGGATGACGCCAAGACGTTGTTGGTGCTTGGTAAACTGTACGTCACGGAACTTGGTGACAACGACAGTCCCATGTTGAGCGGTGTGGACAACACACTTGTGGCATTTGTGGAAGCTGATGCGCTGGAATATTTACAGCAGTACGCGAAAGCCCAAGCGAAGCTGCAAGAAGCAGCGGCACACTTGCAACTCATGCGCGACATGGAGAAGCACCAGAGTGCGCGGGTGCAGCAATTGGTTCCGGATGTGGAATCGGCGTGGGGCTATAATGATTTTAACTGATGCCACGCTACGCGTCCAACTTGCTTGATGAGCCGCTGATATTCGATAACTCGATTTCGTTTATCGGCGGTCAAGTGAGTGGTGTCCGTCCGAATTTACTGAACCCCAACCAGTTCTCTGACGGCAAAAACGTGGACGTAGACACGTTCGGGACAGTTGCCACGCGTAAAGGCACGGTGAAGTTCCCGTCCACGGCACACTCTACGAACATACAGGGGCTGTCGTATTTCGATAACCCAACGCAGACGGTGGAGAGGCTGGTGAGCGCGACTGACGGTAAGCTGTACCGCTGCGACGTGGGCGGCACTAGCTGGACGCAGTTGACGGGTGCGGTAAACACCGTTCACGCCACCAACCAAGTCGATTTTGTGCAGTTAGTGGACAAGATGTTTGTGACAGATGGAGCGAACACTATGCGGATGATCACGAACGACGCCAACAGCACAGTTCCGTCCGCTCATGGTTTAGCGTTCACAAGCGTCACATCGCACACTAACCGCTTGTTTGGATTCGGGGTGACTGGGCAACCCAACGATGGGTTATGGGCGTCTGATATTCTGGACGGCACAACGTGGAACACGACCACCAACCAGATACGGATTGGTGGGCATAGTGGCGATCCAATACGTGCGCTACATTCGTGGCACAATTTCAATCTATTGGTTTTCAAGGAGCGCAGCATATACATCGTCAACACAGACCCGTCGCTGTTAATTGCTGCCAACTGGGAGATCAAAAAAATCAGCGACAGATTTGGCTGCGTCTCTCGGCGTTCGGTGGCTCAAGTCGGAGGTGATTGTTTTTTCTTGTCGCGATTTGGCGTGATGAGCATCGGCCAGATAATGAACGGGGCGCAGACCATTGTTGAGCCGGAGCCGATCAGCACGCCGATACGTGATTGGATCGAGAAGATCAACTGGTCTAAAGCGCACACCGCATGTGCCACGTTCTGGGGAAACAGATACATCTTGTCGGTTCCGATTGGATCAGACACACCTAATTTCACATTCGTTTTTAATACAGTAACCCGATCCTGGTCTGGCTACTGGACTAACTGGACGCCCACGGTGTTCGCCGAGTCCGCGTTTGCTGGTGACTTGCGGATGCACTTTGGACAGACGGACGGCAAAGTGCTGAAGTGGTTGGAGTACGTGTCACAAGACGACGAGACAGACAGCACGTACAAAGATGATGGATCATTTTATCCGTCCCACGTCACGACTCGCGCATTTGTGTTTCGCGACCAAATGAACGACAAGATCGGGCGTAACGCCGAGTTTGAATTTAACAACAGTCGCGCCAACGTAGATGTGTACCAGACGCGTGATGACACCAGTAGCGAGCAACGTCTCAACCCGTCCGGCATTGATACGTCGGAAGGGACTGGTATCACGTTGCCAGACCCGTTGCCGTTTATGTTCGGTGATGACGCGGTGATTCGCAAAGCGTTTAGCACGGTGTCGAAAGGGACGTTCAACGAGGTGCAGTACCGCGTGTCGGCTGCGGAGAACAAGCTGCAACTGCGCGGTGTCAAAGCTAGTGCGATTGTCATGGGGCTGGACGCCGAAAAACGATAGTAAGATAATGGGTAAGACTTTTAAATATGGAACTGATAGACCAAATGGTGGTCGTAAGACCGCTGCGAGACAGAGACGAACTGGTTCGACTAAACGTGGAAGCCAATCGGGACGATCACGTTCCCGTTTTGCCGACTCATGTTTTCGAGAAAGCGGGGGAACTGGCGGGGTACGCCAGCGTGGGGGCATTGACCCCAATCAATACATGGTTTCACACTAAACGAATGAAAGCGCGAGACAGCATAGTGGCGATTAGTTCGCTGGAGAATATGGTACGGTGTAACGGCGGCAACGGGCTGATTGTCCCGCTGTCGGACAAGTCCACGTTTCTGCCGGTAATGGATCGACTGGGTTTTGCCAACATCGGACGGGCGAATCTGCTAACGAAAGTTTTTTAAAATGTGTCAAGACGAACCAGATTATGCAGCCGCAGCGCGGGAAGCGAATGTTTCAGATATTGAAACGCTAGAAGCCAGAAAGAAACTCGACCGATTGTCGCGGCTGGGTGAGAAGGGCTTTGTCGAATACAAAGACAAGCACGGCAAGTCCCAAGTTGAGAACGTGGATTTTACCGGCGTCGGCGACATCGACTTGTCCCGTGCTAATCTGGATTATTACATAGAGACTGCTGGCAAGATCAGCGAGTCGATGCTGGAACAGTCTGAAGAGTATGGTGTCCGGTTTGTTGAACAGCGCCGCAAAGAATTAGAAGCCGCCGACCCAGAGGGGTTTGAGATGCGCCAAGAGATGGGACGACGCATCATGGAAGGCGGGGAGAAGCACTTCATGGCAGCAGCGAAAGGGGCTATGCACGGCACGCGTGGTAGCCAGTCCGCTCGCGGGAATTTGTTCGGCAACGCGCCCAGCATGCAAGAAGCGATGGCTGTTGGCGATGTGGGTTACCGGATGTACCAGCAAGATTTGGCGAACATGGGATCGTACGGAGCCGGTGTCGCACCAACAGCGCAGTTCGGCGCATTGAGTGGGGCGCAGCAAGGGGCCAACCCATTTCAGGGGCAGAACATCATGCAGACGGGAGTCGGCGCAATGACCAACCAGCAGTTCGGGCAAGCGACTGGCGGTATTTATCAGCAACAAGCACAGATGGCACAGCAGGGGAGTCCGTGGAGCCAGATCGGCGGCATGGCTGCTGGGCTGGGGCTAACGGCGTTGACTGGTGGCATGGCTGGCATGGCTGGTGGCGTTGGATTTGGTAAGGGCGTGAGCAACATGTTTGGCGTTACACCGACTACGTAAAATGGCTAATTTTTCAACTGGACTACAGATGGGCATGGGGCTGGCGCGTGACGTGCGTTCAGCCAACATGGCGGCGGCAGAGCGGCGTGAGCGGAGCAAGTACCGCGAAGAAGATTTAGCGTTACGCAAAAAATCTCAAAAGCAATCCCGTAAAGAAAGCAAGACACGTATCAAGTCTCTTAAAGAGGGAATGAAACGTGACAGACGGCGTGAGTCTCGCGACATGTCGGTTGATTCGGCAAAGCTGCTGAACGAGAATTTAAACCGACAGATTAACGAACAAAAGCTGAAGAACTCGCGCAACCCATCTATTACAGCTTTCAACAACTATAAAGGACTGTTGGAAGAGTACCAAAAAAACAGCAGAGCCGCTGATCAGCGGTTCGCGGGTGAGTTAGCTCCGGTTAACAAGGCGCTTGCAGAAGCCAAAATGTCGTTCACGGCGTCGGAAAGCGTTCCAAACTTGGTTGCCACCCGCGACAAGATGGTGGCAGATCATAAAGATTTTAAACACGGACTGGAGCAGTCGTTTATGGCCGCGAGCAACCGACCGTACGAGGGGAAGTGGAGCATACGCCCGTACTTCAACGAGTTCACAAACACTATGAGTTATGGAGCAATGCTTGAAGGGGCTAGTGGGCCGGAAGTTGAAGCGGCAATGAAATCTATTACGTCAATGGGTGGCAACGTCGGCATGTCAGCCGGTGCAAGTGCCGCAAACCCAGCACCGTCGGTTGATCCAAATGATCCGTTTGATATTCGGAAGCGCACCAACCAGCGCGTTAATCGAGATGCTCCATGAGCGAAACTATACGAGCCATCCGAGACAAGTATCCCGACGCTTACAAGGACTTGTCGGATGAAGAACTGACGATTGCTGTTGGCGAGAAGTACCCCGTTTATCTGGGTCACGACGCCGAGTTCAAAGAAGATTTCGAGTCGTACAGCGCCGACAGTAATTCCGACGACACAACGTACGGCATGATCCGCAACGCTTGGTTGCGCGGCCAGAACCAAGCCACGACAGCCGACGTGCTGGTGGGCGAAACGGGTGGCGGCAAGTGGAGTGACGAAGACCGCATCGCGGAGATGGCACACGCCAACAAACGCTCGCAGATGTTGAAGGGGAGTCCGGCGTACCAAGAATTTGCAGCCGCGCCGGAAGAAGAAAAGATTGGGCGTTTCTTCCGTGACCCATTCGAGATCACCAGCCAAGTTATTATCGAATCGTTAAGCGCCCAGATTGGGTACGGGCGCGTCCGTGTTCCACTTTCTGTTGGCATGGGGGCCGGAGTTGGATCAGTAATTCCTGGTGCTGGAACAGTTGCTGGGATGGGTGCGGGGTTTGTGGCTGGCAACGTGGTCACCACGCTTGGCTTATCGTATGGCTCCAAGTTCAACGAGATGCTGCAAGGCGAGGGGGTGGACATTACCAATCCGGAAGCGATTAAATCTGCGATGAGCAATCCGGAGTTCATCAGCCGCGCACGGAATAAGTCGTTGAAGTATGGCATACCAATCGCGGTCATCGATGCCATCACGATGAAGCTGGGCGGCTTGGTTACCGGATCGGGACGTAAGCTGATGACAGAATCTGTCGGTGGTGCTGCCGGTGAAGCTGCCGGACAATTAGCGTCGGAGGGAGAGATCACGTCACCGTCAGAAGTGTTGATCGAAGGCGTTGCAGAATTTGGCCCAGGAGCGGCGCAGCAAGCTGGCATGTCGGGGATCAATTTGTTGAAAGACAAAAACGTCCAGAAAGATTTAAAGAAAGCACAAGAAGATTCAGACGCCATCAAGACCAAGCGCGAGCAGACGGTGTTGAGCGCGTTCTTGGATGACATGAAAAAGCGGCAAGAAGAAACTGCCGCCCAGCCAACCACCGACACGACACAATCGATTGATGTGCAGGACAATCTGGTGGTGACAAATGCCGGAGCCAATGCTGGTGAGATTTTGCAGGACGGTTCCGTGCCAAACAAAGTCGTGGCCGGACTGGAAGACGCCAAGTTCAGCGACTTCCAAGAAGTGATATTCACCGACTCCGACGACCCGCACATCGCGCACACAACCGGCATTGGTCGATTGACCGTAAATTTACGCAAACTAAAAGCCCACATAAAAGAAACGGGCATCGATGCGGACGAGTACATCAAGCGGTTGATCCAAGAAGAGTCGATCCATGACGCGCATTTAAAGTCCTTGCTTGGTGAGTGGGAAACGAATGGCGGTGATCTGTCGTTTGACGAGTTCGCCGCGCAGCGTTTCGAGAAGATTACGTCGGAGATGACGGACGCGCAAAAAGACTATATGCGCGGGGTGTACGGCAATGTCAGCGACGCTGCGATGGGTGCGGAGTATGTTCGCATGTTGGTGCAGGAGCGTCGGCACGGCGACATTACCGAGAGCTTATTGTGGAACGAGCTTGGGCTGAAACCAGCACCGGCTACGCGTAGTTTTTATCGTCGAGCGTACGACTTCATGCGGCGAACGTGGGTGAAGCCCGATCTTGATCCGGAAACGATCCGCGCAGACGTGGAGAATCTATCGGGAATATTGTCGGACATGGAAGCGCGTTCCAACGACATGTCGGATGTTGAGCTACGACGTGCCGAGCAAGCGGAGACGGCTGAAAGTGTATCGCGTCAGGAGCAGATCGAACTGCAACGTGCGGAAGATGCACCGACAAGCGTTGGCATGGAGCAGCAAGCAGCGGTCGAAGAGCGGCGTGCCAAAGTGCAGACGGATGTCGGCATGGAACAGCAAGCGGCAGTTGAAGAGCGTCGCGCAGCAGCACCGCCAACTGATCCGCAGATGGTTGAGCAGGAGCGGCGGGAGATGGCGAAAGCCGAGCCGCAAACGCTGGAAGAGGTGCTGAACGAACCGCTGGAGCAGACAGCATCTGAAGCGGTGATCCCAACAAGCGAAGTGATCGCTGACCGCAAAGCTGAAACGGTTGCAGAGACTGTAGCCGAGCCAACGGTAGAGCCAACAGTCGAGACGGTGGCAGAACCGGAGCCAACCACCGAGCCAGCAGCCGAGCCGGAACTGACGGACGATGAAATATTGTTCATTTACGAGACTGCCAAGAAAGCAGCCAATCGCAGAGTGTTTGATCAGTCCAAGCGAGAAGACGTGGCCGGAGATGTAGCGCTGCAAACCCGCAAAGAGATTGAGAAGCAGTTGCTTTCCGGCAAGATCACAGACCGCGACAAGCAATTGAAGCGCAACGCAACGCGGATTGCAGCGAGCCGAGTGCTTGATGCTGGACGCACAGCACAGCGTCGTACCGGACTGGAAACCACCGTGGCCCCAGACGAGACGGGTCAGACGGATATTGATCGCGAGTCCACGGGGGTTACACCATCAGATATTGTCCGCAAGCGTGAGCAGATAAAGCGCGTGTCAGCAGCCATCGACAAGCTGCCGAAAGCCCAGCGTGAAGTCATGCAGTTGATAGTTGCCGAGGGGCTGACTATACCGGAGATCATGGAGCGCACGGGCAAGAAGCGTGCGTCGGTGGACACGGCGCTGTCACGGGCTAGAGCGAATCTGGTTTCCAAGGGGCTGCATCTTGGGGCCAGCACCAAGCGCCCAGATGACCGCGTTAAATGGATTTCACCAGAAGTCCGTAAAGCTCGCGAGACTCTCGGAAAAAACGCATCGAATGAGGCACTTGTGTCGGAAATGGAGCGGCAGCGTTTAGATAAATCCAAGCCAGCCGAGTCAGACAAAGCACAACTACGCAGCGTGCTGGATGAGATTGCTAAACTGCTGAAAAATGCACCATCCAAAGTGCGTGACATGCCCGTGGAGAAGCGTGGTAAAACGCAAGAGCGCTGGCTATCTGCCGCCGTCAAGCAAGCGCTCGCTGACATGGAGCCGGAAGCGACCGCTAAACTGGATGTTGAGATCGGTATCAAGACGATGGATGACGTGGACAAAATCTTCCAGCCGTTGGAAGGCGAGAAGCCCACGCTGGGCGCTCGTCTGCGCGGTGTCATCGAGAGCTTCAGCACTAATTTTCTGACGCGGTTCGCCCCGCTGAAACATCTTGAGAGCAAAGTGTTCAAGCTGTCCGGCAAGAAAGCGCCGGTACTGGACATGGCTCGCAAGTTTGAGCAGTTGGCTGGTTCACCCGCACGCGCCGAGAAGATAATGATGGATTTCCACAAAGCCGTGGTGAAGCCGATCAAGGGGCTGACTGACCAGTTCAACCGGCTAATGTTTTTGCGTCGCACAAAGTCGCGGCTTGAACACAACCAACGCAAACTGGACGAGTTCAACGAGCAGATCGCAGAAGCACAAGCGAGAACCGAGAACACGCCAGA
>Ga0208013_1000684_pt1 | contig 17924 bp, 18 predicted proteins | sample 16_taG_FD_184091 | JGI IMG/M metagenome (GOLD analysis project Ga0208013, IMG submission 184091) | Marine viral communities from the Subarctic Pacific Ocean - 16_ETSP_OMZ_AT15313 metaG (SPAdes) (version 2) | ecosystem: Environmental > Aquatic > Marine > Oceanic | place: Pacific Ocean | collected...
TAAGCATGGATACCATGAGAAGATGGATCAAGACATCACGACTAAGGGTGAAGCTATGCCAACTACAATTGAGTTAGTAGCTAAGAAGTGAAAGTAGAAATAGAATTACCACCAAAGCTCGTACCAATATTTGAAGGGCAAGCTAGGTATCGTATAGCGTATGGTGGGCGAGGTAGCGGAAAGACACGCTCTTTTGCTCTTATGACTGCAATTAAAGGTTATCAATGGGGTAACTCAGTACCACCAACTAAAGGACAAATACTTTGTGGTCGTGAGTTTATGAACTCTCTTAATGATTCTTCATTAGAGGAGATCAAGTCAGCTATATTGTCTGTGCCTTTTCTTGCTGATTATTATGAGATTGGAGAGAAGTACATTAGATCAAGAGATGGCAACATTACATATACATTCGCAGGTCTTAGAAGATCACTAGAGTCAATTAAATCTAAGGCTAGAATATTGTTAGCTTGGGTAGATGAAGCCGAGCAAGTGTCAGGTAAAGCCTGGAATTTGCTCTTGCCTAGCGTTAGGGAGGTAAATAGTGAGGTGTGGATTACATACAACCCTGAGTCAAAATACAGCGCAACACATGAACGCTTTAGAGATAACCCACCTAAAGATGCCAAGATAGTGCAACTAAACTACACAGATAATCCGTGGTTTCCTGATGTCTTAGAACAAACTAGACTAGAAGATAAAGAAAAACGACCTGATCAATATGAGCATATTTGGATGGGAGCGTTTCAAATTTTTCAGGAAGGAAGTTATTATAGTGCTGAAATGCGTAGAGCTAGAGATGAAGATCGTATAGCAACAGTAAGATATGATCGTGGTAAAGGCGTTGTTGTTGCGTTTGATCTAGGAGTTGGAGATAGCACAGCAATGTGGTTTGCACAGTTTATAGGCACAGAAGTACACTTAATAGATTACTATGAAGCATCAGGTGTAGGCTTAGATCATTACGTGAAGGTACTACAAGACAAAGAATACATCTACGATCAATACATATTCCCACATGATATTAGAGTCAGGGAGCTTGGATCAGGCAAGTCAAGACTAGAAACATTAGAAGGTATGGGTATTCGTGCTGATAAAACAGAGATAGCACCTCAGTTATTAATTGAAGATGGCATACAAAAAGTTAGAGAGATGTTAGACAAGTGCTACTTTGATGAGCAAAAGTGTGAACGTGGCATAGATTGTTTGTTAAACTATAGCAAAAAATGGGATGACTCAGGAGCAACATGGAGGATGCGACCTGATCACAATTGGGCATCACATGGGGCAGACAGCTTCCGTTACCTTGCAGTAGGGTATCAGCCTTACAATGAGGCATGGGATAAACCAATGCGAAGAAAGATTAAAGGAGTAGTATGAAAGGTTTATTGTCTGATGGATGGGATGGCTTTAAAGATTTAACTGGTGGTTTGTTTGATGCGATAAGAACTGTTGATCCTGAATTACAAGCTCGTAGAGATCAAGAAGCACAAGAACTATATAACCTTAGAGCGCAAAGTCCATTCTTTCAAGCCTTTGGTTGGGGTGAAGGTAACAACGAAAGAACTGAGGACTTCTCTTTTGGTAACGTAGCTAAAGACATCGGTGAGTTATATCGTGGTGGCGCAACTGCTGTTACTAATCCAAAACAAACAAGTAATGCTGTAGCTGATCTAGCTTTTGGTGGTGTATTAACTTTAACACCAGTAGGAGATATGGGAATTATGCAAGGTGTTGGTCAAGATCAACGTGCAATGGCAAAAGAGTTTGGATCATACATTAAACAAACCTATGGATCATTTGATGGTTTTGTAGATTACGCTAAGAAAAACCCAGCTTCAGCTATGCTTGATCTTGTTGGTGTTGGCTTTGTAGCCAAGAAAGCGATAGACGTTGCAACTAATCCATTAGTACAACAAAGATTTATGGCTGAGTTAGATGGTATAGTGAGCGCAGCTAATCAAAGTCCTTACATGGCAAACATAATTTATCCTGATAAGCAATTTATTACAGGACAAAAAGTAGGTAGTGGTAAAAACAAAGGAGCTACACAAGATCAAAAAATCGATGAGCTGAAAGAAATACAAGTCCAAATAGAAAACTCAGACATTGTGCAACAAGAACCAAAGTCTGTACAAGGCATGGAAGGTGAAATAGTAATGTTTACTATGACAGATCGTGCTAGTGCTGATGGAACTGCAAAAAAAATTATAACTGCTAACGATACATATGATATTGATGTAAATCAATACGGTGGTGTATTGTTTGGTCAAATGTTAGAAGCAATTAAAAAAGGAGATGCATGGGCATCAGATCGAGTACCATTGATGTCTATCGAGAAAAGAATACAAGAGATACAGAGAATGCATGATATTACACCACAAGTATCACAGTTTCTATTGAACCCAACAGGTATAAACTTTTCACACCAAATAACACAAACAATGTTGTCAGCACTTAAAGGTAGATTAAATAAAAAAGAGAAAGCTGAATTAGACAAAAAACTTAGTCACATTGCACCTAATTGGATAGGCATAGATAACGATTTAGAATTTGCTATGAGAAACTTAAATGGTTCAGAGAGGATGAAAATACAATACCTCTTAGCATCTAAAAACAACTCAAGCATACCATTTTTACAAACATACAAAGGCAAAAACAAAGGAGGATATGCAGAGCAAGGTTTGTCTTTAGCAGAAGCTGGTGTAGCGAATACACAACCTCAATTACTAGGTGCTAGACGAGGAACAACTCCTATGATTGCTACACTTGATCAAAACCCTAACACAAGATTTAGTGATGTTAATCCTACAAGCGTAAACTCTGAAGGTGTTGGTATATTGCATCCATCTTACAATGCAACACTTAAAAGCGATGGAAATCCTACAAGACCGTTTGCAGAAGATTTAACTGTATTTGATTTTATGGAAGCTAAAGAAGCAACTAAAGGTGTAGGATTTACTGGTGAAAATTTTGTAACAGCATTTGATGGTAAAAATAGAGGAAGAATTGATCCTGACAATGTTACACATGATCAACACTATGCAACGCTAAGAAATGAACCTCCGTATGTACAAATAACAGATAAAGTTATTAGGCACTTAGAAGATAAAGGTAAACTAGAACGCAAAGGACTACTCTCAGGATTGTAATGTTAATATCAGAAGCACAACAAGTTAAAGAAGATAATAAAAAAGCTAAAGGTTTGTTAGACACTAAACTTGAAACAATATGGAGTTTTAGATTATACTAATGCAAACAAACATAGGACAAGATCATGGGTGACGAAGGTTTCGGAGTAATGGATTTGTTACAAAAGCTCTTTAAAGAAAGAGAGCAAAGAAATGGTGCTAAAGGTGCTATGTCAGATAAAGAGTTTAAAACCTTACAACAAGGTGGAAGCGAACTACCCAATTCATTAAAAGGATTAAAAAAACCTGAAAACTTTTTGTCTAAAGGTGGCATGTCTGATGCAGAGTTTAATAGATTAAGTCAAGGATCATATGGTGGTGATGTAAACAGAACTAGCCAATTAAGCGAAATTAACAACCCTTTGTTTAACAATATGCCTAACTATTATGAAGGCACAGGTATGCAAGATTTAAGATATGCTCCAAGAAACATTGGTGCAGTATCTAACAATGAAATTGCAGATTTAATGGAAAAAACAAAGAGAAGTGGTAGACCTGAAGGTAGACCATCGCAACAAGTTATGATTAAAGGTGGTTCATCACCACAAGAAAGCTATGGTGGTTCAGCATTTTCAGATGCAGAAATGACAAACATGCAACCAATGGCTGACGTTGACATGATGTTCGCTCAAGAGTTACAAAACATGAATCCACAACAAGCAAATGAAGTTATTAGGATGTTGCAAAACTATACACCTGATCAGCAACAAAATTTTAAAGCACAATATTTAACTGGCAACGTACCTCAATATGAATTAGAAGCACAATCTAACTTAGGATTTTAGTATGGCATTAACAACATTCACAGGCTTAAAAGCAAGTATTGCAGACTTTCTCAACAGAGATGACCTAACCTCTGTCATACCTGATTTTGTTGCGTTAGCAGAAGCTCAGATCAACAGAGATATTAGACATTGGAAAATGGAAGCAAGATCAAATGGACAACAATCAAGTGGCGATGAATATATGCAATTCCCTACGGATTGGATTGAAACGATAAGATTGCATTTAACAGGCACAGGAACTACAGTTGTTAACTTAGTTTCACGAGATGCTATGGCTGACAAACGTGCAGCTAATGAAAATGCAACAGGTACACCAAGTATGTACACACATGCTGATGGGCAGTTTCAATTGTATCCTACACCATCAGTAGACACAGATTTTGAGTTACTTTACTATCAGAAGATACCTTCTCTTAGTAGTAACGCAGATAATTGGCTTTTACTAGAAGCGCCTGATGTATACCTCTATGGAGCGTTATTACATTCAGCACCGTACTTAGCAGAAGATCAAAGGGTAGCAGTTTGGGCGCAAATGTATAGCGCAGCAGTTGCTAGATTAAATGAAAGCTCTGACGATGCTAGGTTTAGTGGATCAGGGATAAAACTTAAAGTGAGAGGATTAGTATGAGTTTTACAAACTTCTTAGAAACAGAAATACTAGACCATGTATTTGCAGGCGCTGCTTACACAGCACCATCACAGCATTACTTAGGATTATTTACATCAGCTCCCGGAGAAACAGGTGGTGGTACTGAATTATCAGGTAGTGCTTATGCAAGACAACAAATTGATTTTACGACATCAGGTGATACAACAAGTAACAACGCAGCTGTGGAATTTCCTACTGCAACTGGTTCGTGGGGAACAGTTACACACGTAGGTGTATTTGATGCTTTGACATCAGGTAATCTTATGGTGTATGCAACTTTGTCGGCTAGTAAAACAATAGAATCAGGAGATGTGTTCCGTGTTCCATCAGGTGACTTAGATATTACATTAAATTAAACTAACTTCAAATGAAGTATAGTCAATATAAATATAATAGAGGTAAATACTCTACTGCTGATTTAGAAGAAGGCGCTTCTACAGTATCAGTTACATCAGGTGTAGCCAATGTAAATGCAGTTAGAGTAAGAACTTCAGGTGCATTAGCAGCTAGTACAACTGTTATAGTGACTGAAAGTTTTACTACTGTTGTAGGTTCAGCTACATCTAGTTCTACTGTAACATCGACTGTTGTTGGTTCAAAAGTAAGTTTAGGAGCAGTTACCTCTACTGTAGAAAGTTCTGTTACAAGTATAGGGCAAAGACTTGCATTAGGTAATGCACCGTCTAATACTGTTTCATCTATTATATCAAATGGTCAATTAATATTAACTGGAAACGCAACATCAACAACAGACTCAGCAATTACAGCAAGTGGTGGTTTTGTACAATTTGGAGTTGCACTAGCAACACCGACAGCAAATATAATTGCAGAAGGTAGGCTAAAATGGTCTGACATAGCAGAAGGTGATGAAACATGGACATTGATAAACAATAATTCAGTTGCATGGACATTAATTAACAATGATGAAGTTACATGGACAGAAATAGCAGCATAAAACTATGGCATTAATACCTTTAGATATTCCACCGGGTCAATATAGAAACGGTACTGACTTCCAAGCATCAAATAGATGGAGAGATGCTAGTTTAGTTAGATGGCATGATGGATCAATGCGACCTGTCGGTGGATGGACAACTAGAAAAGCTAGTGCATTTGCTTCAGCGCCTAGAGCAATGCTTTCGTGGCTTGATAATGCAAATGACTCGTATTTAGCAGGTGGTACATATAACAAATTATATTATGTAAATCCATCTAATACAATATACGATATTACACCTTCAGGTCTGACATCAGGAAATCTAAATGGTTCACTAAATCTTGGATATGGTGGTGGGTTTTACGGTTACGGTAATTGGTCAACTGCACCGACAAGTTCAGGCATTTACCAAGAAGCTACGACTTGGTCATTAGATACTTGGGGTGAATATCTTATGGCTTGTTCATCTAAGGATGGCAAGATATACGAATGGCAACTTAACACAGGAGTTGTAGCACAGGTAATAGCTAATGCGCCAGTTAACAATAAAGGTTTAGTAGTAACTGAAGAACGGTTTGTCTTTGCTCTTGGCGCCGGTGGTAACCCTAGAAAAGTAGCATGGTGTGATCAAGAAAACAACACATCATGGACACCTAGTGCGACAAACCAAGCTGGTGATTTTGAGTTACAAACTGTTGGGCAAATTATGTTAGGTTTACGAATGAGAGGTCGAACTCTTATTTTGACAGATAATGATGCTCACGTTGCAAACTATTCAGGCGCTCCATTTGTTTATGGATTTGAAAGAGTAGGTACAGCTTGTGGAGTAGCATCAAGAAAGGCAGCAGTAGCAATTGATGAAGGTGCATTTTGGATGGGTAGGAAAGGTTTTTTTAAATTTGATGGCTCTGTTGCACGTGAAATGCCTTGTGAAGTTTCAGATTATGTATTCGATGATATGAACGAATCACAAATAAGCAAAGTTTATGCTATAAACAATTCACAACATGGCGAAATATGGTGGTTTTATCCTTCAGGTACATCAATTGAGAACGATAGATATGTAACACTTGATTACAAAGAAGGGCATTGGACTACTGGTGAGTTAAACAGAACAGCAGGTGTTGACACAGGAGTGTTTAGCAATCCTATATGGGCAGATGCTAGTGGTAATCTTTATAATCAAGAAACAGGTTACACACATACAGGTTCAACAAAACCATACGCTGAGTCAGGATCAATTAGTATTGGTAACGGTGATAGCATAATGAAAGTAACACAGCTAATACCTGACGAAAAAACACAAGGACAAGTAGAAGTTACATTTAAAGCACGTTTTTATCCAAACGAGACTGAGTCCTTACATGGTGCATTTTCTCTTAGCAATCCAACAGATGTTCGCTTTCAGGGTAGACAAGTTCGTATAAAAGTGCAAGGCACAGGTAATGACAATTGGAGATCAGGAATAATGCGTATAGAAGCGAGTGCAGGAGGTAGGCGATGAGTACACAAACTCCACCACCACCACTAGGTGTAGATTGGAAACCGTGGGGTGAGAGATTAAACAGTTTTTTAACAACAACAAGAAACAAGTTACAGTTCTATAACGCTGACAGCAAAGCTACACAAGATGGCATTATTATGTGGGATGAAGCGCAAAACGCTGTTGTCGTTAGCAAGAACGGTGCTTGGGTTAAATTAAAATACGATCCATGAAACTAGAAAAAGAATTGATGAGATGCCAAGACTGGATACAGTCAGCTTTAAACAAAGGAGGTAATACTCATGACTTTAAAGACATTGTTGATGGGATAATAAGTGGACATATGCAACTGTGGGGTGGCGCAAACGGTTGTGCAGTAACAGAGATTGTAGTGTATCCTAATAAGAAAGTCCTTCATGTTTTCTTAGCGGGTGGAGATCAAGGGCAAGGAATAGAACAAATTACAGACATGCATGATGATGCTATGGCATGGAGTAAACAACAAGGCTGTGATGGAATGACAGTAGCAGGTCGTAAAGGATGGAAGAAAGTTTTAAAATCTAAAGGATGGTCAGAACAGTTTACAACATTAATAAAGGAGTTTTGAGATGAGTGGTGGCGGCGGAAAAGGTGGAAGTGAAACTACTAAAACAGAAGTACCTGATTGGATAAAACAACCAGCGATTAGAAATTTACAACGTGCAGAGGATGTACAAAGAATTGAGTACATGCCTTATCGCGGGCCGGAAGTTGCAGCTTTCAACGCAACACAAAACGCAGCGATGGATAACAACATAGCAACTGCAAAGGCTTTTGGTTTGCTTGATCCTAACAGCACATTAACAGCAACAACAGGTATGCCAACACCTACAGACTTTAATGGGTTTTCAGGCTATAGCTCAATGCCTATATATGATCAGGCACTTGCTGAAACAAAAGCGGCGCAACCTGAAGCTGTTGCATTATATGATTCTTTATTTGGTGCTAATGCTATGGCACAACTAAACGCATCAAGAGGTAGTGGAGGTAGAGGTGGATCACCAAGTACAGCTAGACCATCACCGGCTCGGGGTATTACTGAAGATACTATGATGGCTAGTGGATCACCAAATGGTAGAGGGTACGTACCATCGAACCCAAATTATAGAAGTGGTGGTGGCGCAGCACGAGCAAGACAAAGACAAAGAGAAGCATTAGCAGAAACAGATCACATGCGACAAAATGCAACTGTCAATTACAATACTGGTCTAAGTAGCAGATTAGACAGTAAAGGTGCTACACCTTCACGAACAACTGGTGGTAGTTTTTATGGGAATCCAAACATGGGAAAGTAAGTGGGGTAGCTACAACCCCTGTAGAACAAACATTTGTAGCAAATTCAGGAGGAACATTTACTGTATCTCCTGGCGATGCACCTAATTTAGAGAAAAAATATAATGCAAATCCACATAGTAGCGTTTACCAAGATAGTTATTACCGAAATAATAGATAGGAGATAAAAAATGGCAGGATCACCAATGACAGGAGGTAAAACACAACCTATTTCTGTAGGCAACCCTCAATCAACGATGCAAGGCACTCCAACACAAGCATGGTATGGTAGGGTACGTGATGATGGTAGTACGCAGTTAAACCCTGCATATCAGGGTGGTAATCAAAGCCTAAGACCAATTAATATGGGAAGCTCTGAAGGATTAAGAGGCATGTCTCCTATCAACCGAATGCCACCTAGTCTAAACCCAATAGACAGAAATGGAATGCCAATTCAACCAGAAGGCGTTAATAGTCTAAACCCAATAGACAGAAATGGAATGCCAATTCAACCAGAATATTTAAAAGGCTTTACTCCTCCACGAATAAATACTATGGATAGGCAGAAGTACATTTTAGATGGTGAAAAAATGTATGGTTCAAGCACATATATTAATTCTTTAACAGAACATTTAAACAAAACTGGTCAAGGACATCTATTGACTGGTGGAACATATAATCCAGAAGCACAACCTATAACAACGTCTCAGTCTACACAACCTATAACAACTTCTCAGTCTACACCATCATCAAACATCAATACAATGGCGGCTCAAGGTATCAAAGCCGCAGGAACAGGAACATTAGCAGGAATGGGTTACACACCTGAACAAGTTGGTACGGTAGGATCAAGTGCTACGGTTACTCCTCAAACACTTTCAGGTACAAACCTTGATGCATACATGAATCCTTACACAGATTCAGTTATAAAAGCAAACGAAGCTGACATTTTAAGAGGGGCAAAAATAGGACTTAACGAATTATCAGCACAAGCACAAGCAGCTGGTAGTTTTGGTGGATCACGTCATGGACTACAAGGTGCTGAGTTAGGTAAAGGATCACTTGAACAACTTGCTAGATCATCAGCAGGTCTTAGGCAATCTAATTTTGCAAATGCACAACAGATGGCTTTGCAAGATATACAAAACAACATGCAAGGTCAATTAGCAAATCAACAAGGTGGTATTGGTGACATAAATAGAGAGTTACAAGCATCTTTAGCTAATCAAAGCGCAGGTTTACAAGGCGCACAACAAAGATTAGGTGCAGCTAATCAGTTAGGACAAATTAGTAATCTTGGATTTGGCATGGGGCAACAAGTTAATCAAAACCTTGCAACACAAGGTGCAATGCAACAAGCTCTACAACAAATGGTTATGGATCAAGCACAAGGCAAGTTTAATGCTTATGCTAACCATCCAGCAGCTGGTTTACCATATCTAAACGCGGCACTTGGAGCTTCTAATTTAGGTGAAAACACATCTACGTTATCAAAACAACCAGGATTGTTTGATTACTTGACGTTAGGTGCTAGTGGATATACTGGAGGTACATAATGGCTTTAGGTCTTGGACAATTATTAGGTGGAGTAATGCTTGGTCAAATGACAGGCTTGTTAGGTGATAACAAACAACCTCAACAACAAGCAATGCCACAAGCAAATAACACACAACAAGGCTTTGGTGGTTTCGGTGGCATAGTAAGTAATATAAGCAACGAAATGTTTAAAGGTATGAGTCAAGAGCAAGTTGCAAGACTTGGGCAAGGCTTTAACTCAATGACATTACGACCTGATCAGGGTATGCACCAAGCCTTTCAAAATAGAATTGATAACGCAACAGTAGCTAAAGGCAAACAAAACGCTATTGCTGTACTACGTAAACAAGGCAAGAACGCTATTGCTGATATGTTAGAAGTTGATGGCATTAGTGTTAAAGATGCTATGGCATACGCACTTGAAGATAATGGCAAAGGTGACACAGTAGCAATGTTAAAAATATTGCGATCTGATCCACTCAATGAAGAAGCCTTAGACTTAGCTGATATTTTAGAAGCTGATCCAACTATGAATGATGAAGTATGGAAAGCGTATATGGCTATGACAGGACTTGATGGAGGTACAGCAGCATCAGAATATGCATTAGGAATAAGTGAAATAATGACCGATCAAGAAACTGGTCAACATTATCAAATTCATACAGATAAGTCAGGTCGTGAAAAACCTAAAAAAGTTTATTTAGATTCCTATGGCGAAACTATTATCCAACAACAAGACAGAGAAAGACAGGCAAAACTGTTAGCAAGAGATGAGCTGAAAGCTGCTGAAATGGGTGAAGCGGCTTACGACACAGCACAAGATTATTTCTTACAAATAGATTTATTTGAACAAGCATTGGCTACACTTAGACCACCTTCTGAATACGGAAGTGAGGAAGAATTTAAACAAGCACTAACAGGTGTTTTAAATAGTAGATTACCATCTACAAATCCTAATACTTCATTATTAAGAGGTATACAAAACCAATTAGGTATTAGAGTTATTAATAGTGCAACTTTTGGTGCATTATCAGAAAAAGAAATGAAAATGGCAATGTCAACTAATCTTGATCTTAATTTACCACCTGAAAAATTGATTGAAATGATCAACGCACAAATAAGGGTTAGAAGAAAACTTGCAATGGAATTTAGTGATCAAGCTCTTATGTTATTAACTGGTGGTGATGGTAAATTTAGCACATTCGCAACAGAAATGTTAAAACGTCAAGAAGCACATAACAAAGTTATATGGTCAAATCTAAATCAAGCTGAAATAGATAGTTTGTTAAAGATAGGTATTGATCAAGTAGCATATGAGGAGAAAGACTTTGAATGGCGCAAAGCATGGTTTGATGCAAGGTAGGAGTAGATAATATGGCAATATCAGCGGCACAACAGGCAATACTAGATCAAGAAAAAGCTCTACAGTCTAAAGATCGAGTAATATCAGCAGATCAACAAGCAATGATAGATGCTTTGCCAAAACCTAGCATTTCAGAACCGGGTAGTGGCGCTATTCCTGTTGAAAAGATGCAAGGATCAATGTTTGCGCAAGGTTTAACATTTGGTTTTGCAGATGAAATACAAGCGTTTGCACAATCCTTAATAGATAGCGACACGGATTATAAAACAGCAAGAAACGAAATACGAGCCAAATTAAATGATTATAGAGATGCTCACGGAGCTGAAGCATTAGCCATAGAAATGAGTGGTGCAGTTTTGCCAAGCGTGTTAGCTATCTTTGGCGGGCCAGGTGCTTGGTCTGCGGCAGTTAGTAACCTAACAAGAATTGCTAAAACAGGAACTACATTTCTAAAGAGTTTTGGTAGAGCTAAAACAACTAAGAACACAGCAGACGCAGGTGTGACATCACAAAGCATACTTAATGTAACTGGTAGATCAGCTACTAGTGGTGGTGTTTATGGATTGGGTGCTTCAGAACAAGAAACAATGACTGGAATGGGTACAGATATAATCCAAACTGCTATGGCTTCAGCAGTATTAGCTCCAATTATGGCACTAGGTGGCAAGGGTATAGCTAAATTAGTGACTAGACAAGGTGGTAAAAACAAAATTGATAAGCCAGTTAGAGATGAGCTTACTAAATTAGTTAACCAAACAGGTTTAACTGAAGATGAAATTGTTATGGCTGTAATGCGTGGTGAATTGATGACAGAAAACAAATCATTGCTGTTTGCAATCAAACAATTAGTACGTGGTAACCCTAAAGCTCGTAACCAACTAGCTGATGAAATAGAACTAAGACCACTAGAAACAAGAAAAGACCTTATTACTGCTATGCAATCATCAATTGGTCGAGGAACTGCTGACGATAACCTAATTACAGCATACAAAAAGACAGATAAAAAGTTTAAAGATCAAGAACGAGCAGCGTATGACAAAGTTTTAGTTACAAACAACAAAGAACTTGATAGTGAAATGACAGATGCGTTGTTTCAAGCTATAAAACAATTCGATGGTGGATTAGCAACAATCAACAAACTACAGAAAACAGAAAAAATTGGCAAAAAAGATGTTTTCTTTGAAATTATTGATGATGAGATTGTTCTCAAAAGACAACCTACTACTCACGATGCTGAAATTATCTATAGAGCAATTAGAAACGAAAAAGATCGTTTATTTAGAGCGGGTGAAACAGAATTATCTACAGCTTATAAGTCAGTCATGTCTGATCTTAAAGAAGCTCTAGATAAATTTAGTCCATCACTAGCACAAGTCAGGACAGATGCTTTTAATCTTAGACAAGCAAGAGAAGCCTATAAATACGGTAAAACTGCTTGGAATAAATCACCTGACGAGATTGAAGATTATCTTTTAAACTTGCAAGACGAAGCTGATGTACCTAATATTATGCAAAGTCTAAGAGATGGCATGTTAACAACAATTAAAGGCAAAGATGCTCCATCAATAGCTCGTAAATTAGCTGATGGCAACACAAATTTACAAGAAGTTGTAAGAATGGTGTTCCCTGATGAAGCATTTGAAGATATTGTTACTAAAGCAAGTACAGCAAGTAAAGCACAAATAGCAGCTGGTAAAATGCCTGAAGGATCAGGTTCTCCATCATTCCCATTATTAGCTGAAGCACTCAAAATGGGTAATGCTCAGTCAGGTAGAGATGCTGTAATGACAATAACTGCTCCATTAGTCAAAGCAATTACAGAAAGTGGTATTGATGAAAAAACAGCTAGTGGTATAGTAGATATTGTTACAAGTAGAAACCCTGAACTTGTAAGAAAAGCCTTAATAGATGATAATGCAATGAACATGCTACAAAAACTTATAAATGATGTAATCACACAAGGATCAAAAGTAAGTGGTAATGTTGTTGGTAACGTAAGTGGTAATCAAACAACTCAAGAACGTAATTATTTAAATGGGTTGCTAGATTTTGCATCCCAAATGACACAAAATGTTGTTGCACCTTAATTGATAGGAGAAAAAATGGCAAAGACACAATTGAAAGCAATGAGTGAAGATGAAGTACAAAATATTGCTTCTGATGCAGTAAAAAGTGCCATATCTTTTGTTGAGAGTGAAATAGCAGAAGATCGTATTAAGTCACAACGCTATTTTGAAGGTGAAGTTGATATTGGGCAAGAAGATGGTAGATCAAAAATAGTTGCTACTAAGGTTCGTGATACTATTAGAGCTATAAAGCCATCATTGATGCGTGTGTTTTTAAGCGCTGAAAATGCAGTTGAGTTTGTGCCTAGCGATCAAAACGATGTTAAAAGCGCAGAACAAGCCACTAAATATATCAATTATAGATTTCAAGAATTAAATGGTTACACAGTCCTCAATGATGTAATACACGATGCACTTGTTAAAAAAACTGGTGTTATTAAAGTATGGTGGGAAGATAACACAAAACAAGAATTCTATAACTACACAAACGTAACTGAAGAAGAAATGACCGTTATTGTTAATGAGCCTGATGTAGAAGTTATTGAACAATCTATGGAAATGACTATGGAAATGGGTGAGGATGGCATGGAAATGGAAATGCCACAATATTCACTTAAAGTTAGCTACAGAAAAGAGAAGGGCAAGTTAATGATGGCTTCAGTACCACCTGAAGAATTTGTTATTGATCGCAATGCAAAATCTATTGAAGATGCATATGTGGTAGCACATAGAACAGAAATGCGTGTAAGCGATCTTGTACAGATGGGTTATGATTTTGAAGAAATGTCTAACTTGTCAGGTTTAAGTAGTGATGACACATATCAAGACTCTGAACAGTTTGAACGCAAAGGTTATGAGCAAGAAGATACTGAGCAATCTACAGACCTATCTATGAAACGTGTAGCAGTTACTGAAGCCTACATGAAAATGGACAAAGAAGGTACTGGCATAGCTTCTATGTACAAAATACTAATGGCAGGTGGTGATAACAAACTATTAGAATGTGAGCCTTACGGTGACATACCATTTGCAGTATTTGAAGTTGATCCTGAACCACACACATTCTTTGGTCGTAGTGTTGCAGACTTAGTTATGAATGATCAAGATTCTTCCACAGCAATGTTAAGAGGAATGTTAGACAATGTAGCTTTAACAAACACTCCTAGACAGGGTTATGTACAAGGTCAAGTCAACGTAGACGATTTAATGAACAACGAGATAGGTGCATTAGTTAGAATGAAATCACCACAAGCGCTTGTAGATATTGCAACTCCTTTTGTCGCAGGTCAGGTATTAACTGCGATGCAATACATGGACGATGCTACTGAAGCTAAATCAGGAGTAAGCAGAGCTTCTATGGGGCTTGATCCTGATGCATTACAAAATACCTCTGCTACAGCGGCTCGTCTACAAGCACAACAAGGATCAGCACAAATAGAAACAATGGCTCGAAATCTTGCAGAGGGTGGGTTTAAACAATTATTTAAGTTAATGCTCCACCTACTTGTAGAAAATAGCTGTGAAGAAACCCTAATGCGTTTACATGGTGAATTTGTACCTCTTGATCCACGATCTTGGAATACAGACATGGATGTAAGCATAAATGTTGGACTTGGTACTGGTAAAGAAGAATCAAAAGCTATGGCATTAAACCAAGCACTCACGATGCAAATGCAAATATGGTCAACCTATGGATCGTCTAATGGTTTAGTTACAATGTCAGGTCTAAGAAATACTTTAGGTGATATGTTAGCTTTATCAGGCATCAAAAATGTAGATCGTTACTTTGAGCCAATGACTCCTGAGAAGGAACAACAACTTATAATGCAACAGCAACAGCAAGAACAACAGAATCAACAAATGTCTGAAGCTGAAGCACTTGTACAAGCTGAACAATACAAAGCTGATAAACAAGCTGAAATGAATATGCTTAAACTACAAATAGATGCACAAAAAGCTATTGCAGTTGATGACAGAGAGCGTGATAAGATGGATCAAGACCTTTTAACAGACGCAGCTAAGATACTTGGTGAATACGGAACTAAGGTAGACGTTGAAACAATTAAAGGTCAACAAAAAGAGCCTAGATACCCTCAAGAATCACCAGCTCAAGCTGTTACTGGAGGTAGGTTCTAGTGGCAAACAACTTATCAATAGTTGAAAAAAGCGCTAAAATGAGAACATTACAGGCTGACGATACATTTAAATTAGCCTTAAAAGAAATTACAGATCAGCAAATTGCTGTGTTTGTAAATGCAGATTCGACAACGGATCAGCGAGAGAAAGCACACGATATGATATGTGCGCTTAGAAAGATTGACGATTATTTCGACTCCGTGCAAACGGATGAGATAATGTACAATCGCAAACTAACTAAAGGAGAATCAGCACCGTGAGCGAAACGACTGAACCTAAAGTAACTGACGTAGATAGTGCTTTAACTAGCATTCTAGAGCCAGTACAAGAAGAAACAACTGAAGCTGTAATTGAAGAAGAAACTCAGGCAACAGAGGAAGCAACTGAAGAAGTTGTAGATTCTGCTGAGTCTGATATTGAAGAAGAAGTTGAATCGGATCAAGAAACTGAAGAAGAAGAAATTCTTGCTTCAGAATCGGATGACGAAAACCACCTAGAGGATGCAAGTCAGGAAGAACCTGAGATGCCAACAACATTTGCTGTTAAGGTAGATGGAGTTGAGCAACAGGTAACCTTAGATGACTTAAAGCAAGGCTATAGTGGGCAACAGTATGTCCAAAAAGGTATGCAAGAAGCGGCTCAACAAAAGAAAGAAGTTGAATCGGTTTATGAAGCCTTAACTAATGAACGTCAGCAATTAGCTGAGTTGTATCAATCGTTACAGTCAGGAGGATTTGAACCACCACCTGTGAAACCTACTAAAGAATACTTTGATGCTGATCCTATTGGATATATGCAAAAAAATCTTGAGTATGAAGAAAAGATGAGTGGTTACAATGCAAAGATGGCACAACTTGAGCAAGTCACACAAAAACAAAGTGAAGCTCAACAGACTGCTAAACAAGCATATTTGCAAGAACAAATGCAAGTCCTTCAACGAGAAATTCCTGAATTTGCAGAGCCACAAAAGGCAACACGATTAAAGGAACAACTTGTTAATGTAGGTCAAAATCATTATGGCTATACAGCCGATGAGATTGGTTTAATTACAGATGCTAGAGCGATAAAGGTGCTTAATGATGCTATGAAGTATCAGGATATTATCAATGGCAAGTCTAAAGCTAAAGTAAAAGTCAAGTCTAAGACACCAATGGTAAAACCAGGCGCTAAGAAACAACCAACTAGTCAAGCTAAAGTACGTTCTCGCCAAAAGGCAAAACTTAGGGATTCAGGTAGCATCGATGATGCACTTGGATTAATTTTAAATAGTTAATGGAGAAATATTATGGCACAACCAGCCAATACATTCGATAGCTATGACGTAAAAGGTATTCGTGAGGACTTAGAGAACGTTATTTATGACATCTCTCCTGAAGAAACTCCTTTCTACTCATCGCTAAAGAAGGTGAAAGCAAGTAACACATACCACGAGTGGCAAACTGATTCATTACGTTCAAGTGCGGCTAACGCTCACATTGAAGGTGACGATACAGCAGGTGAAGCAAGAACTGCTACTACTCGTTTAGGTAATTACACACAAATCTTTAAAAACGCAGTTATCATTCCTGATACTGATGAAGGTTTGGACAAAGCAGGTAGAGCGGCTGAGATGGCTTACCAAGTGCTCAAAATTGCTAAAGAGCAAAAGCTAGACATTGAGAAGGCTTTGTTTGATAACAATAAGTACGAAGTTGGTTCAGCTACTGCGGCACGTGAACTAGCAGGATGCGGTGCATACGTGAAAACCAATGTTGCTAACGTTGGTACTTCAGGTGCAAACCCTACTGGCTCAGTACCGGGTAACACAGCTCGTACAGATGGTACAGCTACTGTGTTCTCACAAGCAGACTTTGATACTGTTATGCAAGGCATTTGGGAAGCAGGTGGTAACCCTGATACGGTTTACTTGAGTGCGTTCCAAATGAACAAGGCACTAGACTTTACAGGTTATAACAACCAACGCTCTCACATTGAGGCAAATAGCAAGACTGTTGTTAAAGCTGTAGACATCTACGTGACTCCTTGGGGAACTGTTGAATTCACACCAAGCAGAGAAAACAGAAGTAGAGATGTTTGGATTATGGATTCAGAGATGTGGGCATGTGGTGTTCTTAGACCTACTAAGAATACTGAGTTAGCTAAGACTGGTGACTCAACTAAGCGTCAAGTGCTTACAGAGCTAACGTTAATCTCTAAAAATGAAGCGGCATCAGGACTAGTTGCTGATTGTACAACTTCATAATCTGAGGTAAACTATAGGTGTGGGGAGTCCTCCTTAATCTCCCCACACTTTATAAAGGAAAATATGAAAATAAAAGAACAAGTACGATACAATCGAAAAGACGATAAAATTGAGATTGCACGTACATTTGATGCACAACCTAGCCTAGATCGAGCAGAGGATTTACGTAAGGCAAAAGTTGGCATGACTGGAGAAAATCGTCTTGTAGGCTCTATACCTTTACACATA
>Ga0208013_1000689_pt1 | contig 17895 bp, 30 predicted proteins | sample 16_taG_FD_184091 | JGI IMG/M metagenome (GOLD analysis project Ga0208013, IMG submission 184091) | Marine viral communities from the Subarctic Pacific Ocean - 16_ETSP_OMZ_AT15313 metaG (SPAdes) (version 2) | ecosystem: Environmental > Aquatic > Marine > Oceanic | place: Pacific Ocean | collected...
TAAGTTGTCAAAATTGACTCTCTTATTTTATAGTAAAAATTATCTAAAAAGTAAAAAGTGTATACCTTGTCAGTACTAAGTAATTTATTATATTTTGACTATGAAAAAATATTACTTATTAAATCTCAAAAAATATATTTTAAAAAATAAAATTTTAATTTCAAAATTTCAATTTTGCCGCCAGGATCTACCAGGATCTACCAGGATCTTAATAGTTATTTGTACGAATAGTCCATACACGACCTAAAAGACCTAAATAGCCTAAATAACCTAAATAGTCTAAACACGATTTCCCCTAAATACATTAAATCTTCCATTCTCTGGCAGATTTTTGTTTTGCCTACCCCTAATATCTCTTTCAGATAATCTCTGCTTTTGAAAATAAACCGAAATATTCTACACTTTCGTATCACTTACTATATAATATAGTCACCAACAAAACTTGTTGGCAATATAAAGAGGAAAATAAAATGAAAACACAATACGGAAAAATAGAAACAATGTCAAAAGGCAACATCCAGAAAATTAGATCAATGATTGAGGATTCATTGTTTGTTATTATGGAAGACCATGGACTAAAGTTTGAGTTGGGCAATGGAAGTTACGATTCCGACTCTGTAAAATTTAACGGCTTTAGAATCTCTTTGGCCGATTCTTTAAATCCAGAAGAGAAAGCACTTGAAAGTGTTATATCAACACATAAGTATGCAGAACACTTAGTGACTCTCGATAAATCAAAAATAGGCACAGAAAGAGGTCAACAATTTCAACTAGTTGGTTATAAAACTCGTGCCAGAAAAAGACCTTTTGTTATTCAAGATGTAAAAACAGGCCAGAGATTTGTCACTACTGAACAGAGTGTTTTAAGAATGTTTGGGGAGGACAAGTAATGGGAAAATTTACTAAAGCACAATTTGAACAACACTTGGAAATTTAACTGGGGAATAATTATGAATATTGTTGAAAAATTATGGAAAGTTGTTTTAAGAAATAAAAATAAAAGTAATGGCATTGTGAATTTTAATTTAATCGCATCAGAAGGAAAATGGACAAGTCCACCTTGTGATATGTGTATTGATGATATGTTTAATGTTATTTATTGGATCGAAACTAACCATACCAAAAGAACAATCAAGAAAAATTTTGGTAGTATTGATTTGTATTCACAACTCGAAACTCATTTAGAGGAGCAGATTTATGATTAGAACAAAGGGCATAAATGTATGTAGTGCTTTTGATGGAATTTCTGGGGCACAAGTTGCCCTAGAATATTTGGGAATTCCAGTTGATAATTACTACAGTTTAGAAACGGATAAATATGTAATTTCCGTTACACAAAAAAACTATCCCGAAACTATTCAGTTGGGTGACATTAGAAATGTAAGTGGTGACCAGATGCCAAAGATTGATTTGTTTGTTGGTGGTTTTCCTTGCCAAGATTTATCTTTTGCAGGTCACCAAAAAGGTTTTCAAGAGGGCACTCGATCTTCTCTATTCTTTGAATTTCTAAGACTTCTTGACGAGATCAAGCCAACCTACTTCTTGGTAGAAAATACTTTAATGAAGAAAGAATACCAAGACATCATTAGCGAGAAACTTGGTGTTCAACCTATTATGATCAATAGCAATCTTGTAAGTGGTCAAGAGAGGAAGAGAAATTATTGGACTAACATACCCGAAGTCGGTCAACCCGAAGACTTGGGTATTATGTTGTCTGATTGTCTTGAATCTCAAACTGGCGAGATTCTCTATGAAGAGCCATATGTTAAATTAAATAGCAAGACCAAGTTTGTTGATCGTGATAAATCTTATTGCATTGATGCAAATTACTTTAAAGGTGGTAACTTAAAATCCTATTTTGAAAAAAGAAGAAGACAGTTAGTTTTCACTAACGATGAGAAAACCACTTATCGCAAATTGACACCGACCGAAGTAGAATGTCTTCAAACATTCCCAAAAGGATATACCGAGGGAATATCGAATACGCAAAGGTACAAGGCTTTAGGAAATGCTTTCAATGTTTTAACGATTGCAAGTATCCTAGCACCCTCTCGTTACCATTTTGAGATGGCCGTAGCATCTTATACCAAAAGCGTATAATGTTTAACTATAAAGAGGAGTAATAAAATGAAAACTTGGAGTATTCAACTTACTTTGTGCCGAATTTTTAATGGTACAAAAGAAGAAGTAGAAGCAAAAGCAAAGGAAGAATTTGAATGGTATGATTCACAGTATGATGGCGACCAAAATGTATTCTTTCCAAATGATGTACACATTGAGGAGGTAGAAAAGTGAATACAGAACTTTTACAATCACAACTTAATCAACACTATGACAATGAAGAGGTTGGCGAAAGTGCCTTTGAATTGTTTGAGTTTGAGGTCGCATCTGACCTTGGCAGCCTAACCAAGAAACAAAGATCAATACTTGACAATCTCACAACTTTCGACTTTGAGGCTATTGTTCGGTTTATCCAAAGGTGTGAAAAACTTTCAATGAATTTCCAATACAATGACATGGAATATGACTTCGATGAATATGTGGTAGAAACCATTGGGGATGCATTAGTCGTTTGCAAAAAGTGGGATAAGGAAAAAAATTCACAAAAAGGAGGAAACTAAAGTGGCTAAACATGACATAAATGGTGTTAAGTTTTCATACGAAAACAAGGATGTATTGGTCTTCCCAGAAGTGGAAGAGCCAAGCGAGAAAGATTATCTCAATTCAATCAAAGAAACTGCAACAGGATTGCTTGATGATTTAGCAGGGATTGTTGAGTTGGGTAAAGGGATGAATAAAGAAAAAATCAATTATTCATTTAAAAGTATTTTTAACGAGGAGAATAAACAATGAGTACTAAAAGTCAAACCCTAAACAATCTATATAAGAAATATGGATTAGAACAGGAAGATACATTTAAACACGCACACTATACTATTCTCACTAGAAGTGGTATTGAGAAAGTCCAGAGGGGATGTAATATCCAAGTCACCTACGAAGTTATAAAATGCGAACCAGAGTTTGCTTGTGTTAAAGCAACTGGCACTATGGGTGATGCAGTAATAGAAACCTTTGGGTCTGCCAAGAGAGGTAAAGTTCCAACAACTAAGGGCGATGGTAATACTAGTTCTTGGTATGTTATGGAAATTACTGAAAAGAGAGCAATGTCTAGATGTGTTCTCAAACTTGCAGGTCTATACGAACTTGGACACATGGGTGAAGACGAGTCAGAAGACTTTAAACCACCTACTCGCTCTCAACAAATCGGTTTAGAGGTTAGGAGATTGTGCGATGAGTTGAAAGATAACTCTTGCTCTATGGATAGAGCCAAGGAAATTGTTACTGAGATGAGAGAGAGGGAGGAAGAGAATCCTAACTCACCTTGGGTGGCAGTAATAGATGTTGCGATTGAACAGTTTGGTGATTTATCTCACCAAGAAACTTGGCATACAAACGATAAATTTTAGGAGAAGATGATGACATACTATAAATATCCAGTAATAGAAGAAAATGACGATAGTCTAGTGGACTTGGCAAACAACATGGGTATCGAGGACTTATGTAAACTTATTAATATATTCCAAGATAGGATCTGTGTCTTTGATGCAAAGAATAAGATAGTCCATGAACTTCGTGATACGACTGAATATTTCTCTGCCGTTTTAAATGGTGCAGGAATACAACTATCAGTTAATGATGGTGAAGAATGAATATAGAACAAGATAAATTAGATTTGTGGGCAGAAATTAACAGACTTAGGACAGAAATAGAAATATTAACTGACTTACTTAAAACATTAGAAGAGAAAATAAATGTTTTAGTAAGAGATGCCCATTGGCGAAATAACTAATGATGATGATTGGGGGGTTGATGTTATCCCTAGAGTACTCTAAACGGCTAATTTACCTCTTTTATTAGCCGAACATCTGGTGCTTGGGTCTACCATTAAGTGACCCTTTTTTTTAATATAAGGAAATGATATGAGTGAATATGATGAAACAAATAAAGGTGCAATGTGGAAGAATACATCTGCCCACCCTAAAGCACCACTACTAAAAGGACACATAAACATAGATGGAGTTGTCCATAAAATATCTGCTTGGAAGTCTATATCTGAACATCCACAAGCACCAGTATTACAATTGAAAAAGGATGATGCTATGGAGGAGTCGAAGCCAGACTTGGTAGTTGTTAAAAAAGATGATGAAGACCTGCCCTTTTAATGGAGGGCGATATTGAAGTAATTGATGGATTGGAATATATCATCACAGAGATAATGCCTAATCAATTTAGACCTGTCCGTTTATTCACACTAACAGATGGGTCTAAGTGGACTGTTAAGTCTTTAGCAGCCTCATTATCTTCGACAGAAAGTTGTGCCAGGGCGAGGTTAAAATCCTCGCAAGACCCACTTAAAGTTTTCTGTCCTATAAGAAAGAGTATAAAAGGGGGAAGAGATGCCATTAACTTGAACATAATGATCAATCCTAAAAAATGGTACAAAGACCCACTCGTTAAACTAATGCTAAAAGGATAATTATGAAAATAGAATGCCCACATTGTAAAGAAATGGTTGAGGTAGGATCAGAGTCCAAAAAGCGACCAACCGATGAAGAGTTGATTGAGTTTGACATTTTCAGAGATGCTTGGCAAGGTAAGAAACGAGGATTGCTTACCGAGATGGACAACTTTGTTAAAAAACACAAAGACTGGCGAGATGTTTTACCTACACTCAACAAACTGTATCTTGATTATGAAGACACGAGATACATACCACACTTCCAGACATTTATTAATCAACGCAAATGGGAAATGTTTGGAACTAAACCTAGAATATCCAAACCTTATGGTGAGGAACATGATTGGAGGAAATAATGAGTATGAATTACCCAAGTGATTTTATGGAACACGGATATATCAGTAATTGTTGTGGTGCAGGAATAATTTATGGTGATATTTGTATGGAATGCAAAGAGCATTGTGATGCCGAAAGTGAGGACGAAGAAGATGAAGAAGATGAAGACTTATAATATAAGAGTACCCATCTGGAAAACAAGATCGATAGGAGTAGCGACCTATCGACCACCTTGCCTAATAGACATCACCTACACCAACACCAATGGTGAGAGAATTTATCCCGATACATACCTCGTAACGAAAGAATTTGCAGAGCAGTATCCTGTGAGAAAATTCGGCAAAAGTCCAGAAATGTACATAATTCCTATTAATAGACTAATTAAGACGAGCGAGGATTCGATTTAAGGCCCCTTAAAAAAGTTAGCAAGGGGTTTGCCTTACCCTTTTAGGGCGAAAAACCACATTAGGCTTATATTGGTTTGAACTACATTGGTGTCCATTTAACATAATTAAAGGAGAGAACATGAAACATAACTCAATAGATTCAGAGAGGTCGGTCGTTGGAGGGTTGCTGCTAGACCCTTGTGTTGACAGAGTCTTACCAACCAGACTGACCCATGAAGATTTTAGCGATGAGCGTTTGGGTTACATCTTTGAGTGTATCTTGGAGATGGCTAGAGATAAAAAACCAATTGATATTTTGACTGTTAGAGATTACATCGACTCTCAATACCAACCCAAGGTACGAGAGATCACAAGTAGTTCAAGTAGGTCATGGGTAGTTGACTTTCAAGATTTAGCAATGCTAAGTGAGAACTCAACTGGCACTTCAAATATTGAGGTGTATGCCAACCACATTCGAGAGGTTAGAATTAAAAATGAGATTGATGATCTTAAAAAAGATATTAATTACGATAATTATCAAGAAACAGTTTCTCAGATACAGACACTTGAACTGGAGATGGAATCCAAGAACGGCAATAGTATCTTCTCGATTGTTGGAAAAACAATAGACTACCTAGAGAACCCAAGCGAGAGTGGTTTTGGTTTATCTTCTGGATTTGAATCATTAGATTCTTTAATATCTGGATTTAAAGCACACACATTAACAGTTGTCGCAGGTAGACCCTCTATGGGAAAATCTACCCTAGCCCTAAATATCGCAGACCATGTATCTCAAACCAACAATGTATTGTTTTTCTCTCTTGAAATGAGCCAGATACAACTCATGCTTAAAATGGTGTCCTCTAAAACCTCAATTCCCCTATCGAAGATTGATAAGGGTGAACTAAGCGATTCAGAAGAGGGGAGATTCTATAAAGAGTTATCTAAAACAGGTAACCAGAGCCTCACCATAATAGATAAGGGTGGATTAACAGTAAAAGATATTGTGGTTAGGTCTAGACAGGCTAATAGTGAATTGAAGGTTGACCTTATTCTAATAGATTACCTACAGATTATGAAGTATGACAAGGGTAGAGAAATCTCAGAATTGGGGAACATAACTAGAGAGTTAAAATATCTCTCTAAAGAACTAGGAATACCCATAATTCTATTATCTCAATTAAGTAGGGGGGTAGAGTCCAGGGAGAATAAAAGACCTTATATGAGCGATTTAAGGTCATCTGGTGAAATAGAGCAAGATGCAGATATTGTTTTAATGGTATATAGAGATGAATATTATCATCCAGAGGATACCCCAGACCGAGGTTTGGCAGAATTAATTGTTGCAAAAAACAGAATGGGGCAGATTGGTTATGTAAAATGTCAATTTGATGGTCAATTTTCTAAATTTTCAGATGTGGAGGTAGATATATATGGATTATCTAATAAGGGCGGACAAGTACACTAGATCGGCAAAGGGTTATCCTTGCCAAATGAGGCTAGAGGGTTGTATGCCAGAGAATGAGTCTGTAGTTTTTGCTCATTTAAATCATGGAGGTATGGGATTAAAGGCATATCCTATACATGGTGCATATTTATGTTTAAACTGCCATGATATATATGATGGTAGAAAACAAGTAGACCCACCTTATGATAGGGAATTTCTTGAATTACAAATGCTTAGAGCAGTAATAAATACCCAAAGAATAATGATAAAAAAGGGTATAATCCAACTCTAAAATGGATAAGAACTCACTCTATTATATTGACGAACCAACCTGTATCAGTTTTTCTGGGGGCCGCACCTCTGCATTCATGCTACATAAGGTACTTGAGGCACATGATGGTGACTTACCAGAGTTCGCTAAAATAACTTTCGCTAACACGGGTAAAGAAATGCCCCAGACATTAGATTTTGTTAGAGATGTTGGGAAGAAGTGGGAAGTTGATATTGTCTGGCTTGAGAGATTTGCCAGACCTGCCAGGGAAGATGAAAAAAACAAATATGTTTATGAAACTAAAGTAGTTGATTATGACTCTGCAAGTAGAAATGGTGAGCCTTTCGCAGCCTTAATCAAGGCAAGAAGATATGCCCCTAATCCAGTTGCTAGGTTTTGTACTGCCGATCTAAAAATAAGAGCGATTAGAGATTACTTGGTTGATCAATGTGGTTTTGAAACACCCTACCTTTCCTTTATAGGGATAAGGGGCGATGAAGTTAGAAGGGCCGTTAAGATGAATGGTAAAATCGAAAGTGGCCAAGAGAGATATTTACCTCTTTATCTGGAGGGTGTAACTGCTAAAGATGTTGGAAAATTTTGGGATCAGAATGATTTTGATTTAGATCTACCAAACAATAATGGTGTAACCGATTGGGGAAATTGTGATTTATGTTTCCTAAAAGGACATAAAAAGAAACAAAGTATTATTAATACTAGGCCAGAATTGGCAGATTGGTGGATTGATCAAGAAGAATCATTGACAGAACTAGTTGGAAAAGCAGCATACTTTAGATCAGATCAACCCAGTTATCAAACCATGAAAAAAATAGCACTTGAACAAACAAGTATTTTTGATGACCTTTATAGTGATGAAACCATCCCTTGTTTTTGTGGAGATTAAATGAAAATAATAGCGTTAATAATTGTTGTACAACTTATGGTGGCACTCTTATCTGGGTGTAGTGAATTTAAAACCTTGATGGAAGAGAAACAGTTGACTTGTACACCAGACGCAGTATTTACTAACTCATGTGATGGGTGGGAAGTATGAGGCTACTAAAATTTATCCTATATTCAATCTATTTCCTGTTGGCAGCAACCAGTACAGGTTGTCTGGTTTATGTTGTTATGTGGCTAGAGGCACTAAGAAAAGGTTGGTTGGTGTGAGAATAAAAGAAGGAAAGTGGTACGAACCAAACGGATATGTTTTTGATAGAGTTAATTTTAAAGGTGAAGTAGTCTTTAGAAGAAACACTAAAGAAACCCTACATGAAGTTGAAAATTATTTAGAACTTAAAGGTATTGAGTATGAAGTTAGAAGTGGTGCTAAAATACTTTGGATAAGAACAAACAGAGGACTCTATTCTTACTATTATACAACTGGTAGATGGAGTCCTTATGTGGAGAGCGGTTATCCCAGAAAACATTATAAGTCTAATGGGATAGTCGATTTTATAACAAGGTTTGCTACTGGAAGTTTAAAGCAAATGTATAAAAAGAAGGAGAAGTAATAGTGATAGAAAAAATAATAAAAGGTGCAGATTTGTCAATAAATCTGGGTATTAAGTTAATCTCACTTGCTATAGTCTTGCAAATTGTCTTTGGTCATTCAGTACCCTTTTTGGGTGGCAATGTCATCGGCACAATCATCGGGATAGTTGGTCAACTCGGTGCTGCAGGATTGGTCGGTATTATCGCAGCCATTATTATATGGCGATTGTTAGATGATGATATTCGTAAAGAGTTGGAGGAGTAATTAGTTATGGAAAAATTTCTACAAATGGTTCGAGAGAATCGGAGTATATCTATTTTTATAGGAATAGTTGTGTTGCTTGTAATAGGATCATGGTTAGGACTTTAAAAAAGGGATACATAATAAATTACACAGACAGGTGGGATAAAAAAAAACAAAACCCCACCTTTGACCCCTGGAAATTTGTTAAAGAAAATACACCCAAATCCAGACCATTATGGAAAAAGGATTGGAATAAATGAGTCATAAAAAACCCCATAAGATTATTAATAAACTACAACACGCAGTTCGTCATAGCGTGTTGTGGCATCCTAGAATAATTATTAATAAAAAAAGGGAAGAAAAAAAGCGAGGAGTGTGGCATAATGATCAGTAGGGTTATTTTTAAAGATAAACCTAAAGAACTCACCTTTAGATCACTTGTGAAAGATTTCTTTAGAGAGAATCCAGATATAGACACAGCGACAGTTTCTATAGAGAAAGGCAAACCTAAAAGATCAAATGCTCAAAACAGACTTTATTGGTCTTGGGTTTCAATAATAGCCGAAGAGATAGGGTATTCAAAAACACAAATGCACCTTATTCTGGCAGACCGATTCTTGGATAAGATAGAATTCGACTACAGGGGAATACGAGGGGGTTACACCAAGAAAGGAAAAAAGATTAGTCAGATTCCCTCTACACGAGATTTGAATGTGATGCAATTTGTTGATTATCTGTACGAAATTGAAGATATGTTTGAAGGCTCTGGGGAGTGGAATATAAGATTACCCAGAGGGGAAGATTATCAACTAGCAATATATGGGAACAACAATGGCAGGACTCAATCGAGAGAGGTTAGATAAATTAGACATTATTTCAGATAATGTTAGAGATGCTATTGAGGTTGCTAGAGAGGGAGATAACGAAAGAGATACAGAAATAAGGTTGCTCTTAGCCATAGCGATTAGAGAGATCGACCTTTTACGAGGCGAACAGTATGAGGATTACATTTGATATAGACCCCATACCTGCTTCCAGGCCCAGAGTTTCCAGATGGTCTACTTACTACCCTAAAAGGTACACTAAATTCCGAGAGAAAATGAAAGCACTTACAGGTGAGTTAGAAACGACCCCCTTTGAAAAGTTAGTTTCTGTATCTGTGGTGTTTCATATCGGAATGCCGAAGTCCTGGTCGAAGAAAAAAAAGAAAGAGAAGAATAAAGGATTCTGCGACAACAATGCAGACCTTGATAATTACCAAAAGGCAATTCTAGATTCCTTGAATGGTGTTTTATATATAGATGATCGTCAGATTGTTGAGATATTCGCCAGTAAGAGATATAGCGACAAGCCTTTTATTGAACTTGAAATACATGAAATAGGAGAAGAGAATGACTGTAGAGAAATTGGAAATGTGTGAATTTTTATCAGAGGATTATGCTCAAAGAGCAGCAAAGAGGGGAATGGATTACAAGGAATCCTATGAGAGTTATATGAGTCGATCGCAGAAAAGAAATTTCCAAGATGTTCTACAACTTTTTTCAATGGTTAAGAATTTTTCAAATACCATTAAATCCAATAAAAAAGAGGAATATGTCATTACGAAAAATGACGATGATTGCGAGGATGGTGTTTGTAAACTATAGAACATCTAATTCACTAGGATGTATAATTAGTATATTCTAATTACAGGAGTGGGAAGTGGCAAAGGGAAAGGTGGTACATCAAATTAATATCAAGGTCGATGAAAGGGATTTAGCCTTGATAGATGCCAAGGCAGATAGAATGGGTATATCAAGATCGGCAATGATTAAGTTATTTGCCATTAATGGTGAGTTGACTGTAAATATGCGAAACGAGATTAAACGCCCTCATCTTTAAAAGTAAGGGGTAGGGCAGCCTCAAGTAAAAAACATCCTGTAACCCCCTCGTATTCCCCTGTAAAGGGTATGTCTAGGTATTACTAAATCTTTTTAGGGGTCTTAAATCAAGGATTTCGTATCCTATAAGAACTAATTTCGGGTCTATCTTGGACTCCCTCACCTTTATGAAGCATCCCACCCCCACTAAATATATTAAATATATCTTCAGGTGTTATGTTTATATCAGGAGTGTAATGTTGTAAACTTGACTTTCCTTTTAAAGGGTTTCCAGATAAATCAGTACCAATTTTATAATTACCCTTGCTATCCTTTATTAGAATGTCCTTTAGACCACCACGATTTATAACATTAAAAACATTAAATCCCCCCCAAAGGTCTGCCAAGTTCTGAGGAAAATCATATACTGTGCCTGATGGTTTCCAATTAACACGACCACCTTGTTCGGGAACATCAAAACCAGCCGCACCTAAAGTATTTTGATATGCGAAAGCAGGACTAAAAAGACCATCGGATGTACGCAAACTATCGGGATGAGTCCAAGTTGCTTTTGGGTCATAATCTGAATGACCTAATTCATTTCCACTAAGATTACCAGTTTCTCTTATTCGATTAAGAATAATATTTTTTAAATATTCTCTTTGTTCGGGAGTTTCAATCTGACCAGAATCAGTACCTGCCAAAGCGTTTACAAATTGAAGAAATGGTGCTGTAGTGTTTCCAAGATTACTTAACATTCCATGCATTATAAACTTATCCTTTTAGTAGGTTTAATTTCAGCGAATTCCTCTTTTGCAATAGGATCATACTCGCCAGTTTTGGGATTATATTCAAGGCTTGGTTCTTTAACCCAACTAGGTTTTGTACCATATAAATCCATAGCCTCTTTAAAACCTGCTTTGGTTTGCCAGTATGGGTCTTTTTCATTAACACTCCAGAAGTTTGAATCCTTTACCATTTCCCAACCTGGTTTCTCACCTCTTAGATTTTCTATCTTCACGGATTTTCTTCTTCCACCTAGATCTTTCTTTACAGATTCCTTTTCTAAATCCTTTACTACATCCTTGCTTGTTTGGGTATTGGCTAATATCAGATTAGCATCTGCCTGTATTTTGTTGGTTTCTGCTTGTTGTTGTGCTAGATTAATCAATCTATCATCTGACTTTTCCACTTGTTTTGTAAATAAACCACTTCTTTCCATATCTTCATTAAGGGCATTGAAGAATAACGACTTAAATATTTCAGCATTAATATCATCTTGAACTGCTTGTGATCTCTCGTATGTTCTAACACCCTCATCTTTTGCAACCTGCTTTTCAAAGAAAGGGATAACTTGGGGGGAGTTTAAATCAATAATTTCTGCTTGGATAACCTCATCTAAAGCCATCATATCTGGTGTATCAAACATTCCATTAGTTGTTGTGTTGTTAGCCATATATCTCCTTAATATGAACTGAGTTGAAGATTTCTCACTTCTGGCATAATGTGTTCATACTGAACTCTAAGATCATTTAAAGCATCTAATGCTTTATTGCCAGTTCTTTCCTGTAATACATCTTCACCATGAAGAGCATATCCTGCATACATATAACCCCACATAGTGTCTTGTATGGCATTTATTTGAGGTACAGTTAGACCTTTCTTACCATCAACACCTTTATAGTGTTTCATTAACCAGTTTCTAGTTGAGGTTTCAAGTGTTCCACCATTGTTTTTATAAGCGTGAACCATAGCATCTTTAAAATACTGGCTATTTATTAATCTATTCCATTGTGTTATAGCACCAACACCACCGATCAAACCACCTGCCGTACCTGCTAGTTGTTGTCCTGTCATTGCTCCTAAACGAGCCATTGCCATATTACCAATAACGCTTTCAGCACCACCCCAACTACCAAGGTGTTTCTGCATATAGGCGATATCATCAAATTGTTTTTTCATGCTTGGAAATACCTTATCCAATGTCTTTCTTCCATCAACACTTCTCACTAATGAAGATAATATTTTTGCCCCATCATCGGCTTGCATAATATATTGAGCCATTCCTTTTTCAATTTTTGTTCTTAAACCACCTGCCAGTTCGTTCTTTTTATTGCCAACTATATGATCTAATTTTTGAAAATGTTTAATTGCCGCATTAAATTTTTCCCAAGAAAAATCTGGTTTTAGCATTTTCTTAAAAAATTTGGTAGCAGAATCTTGAGTACCATCATGGGCCATAGCCAACAAATCTTTTCCGTATGGATTTTTAGAGGTTTCAGCTTTAAACACACTATAACTTTTATCCAGTTGGGCGGCCAACTCTGGGTTTGTTTTTTTAACAGCTTTATTTATAATGTTGTTAATTGTATCTTTATATTCCCCAATAAGTTTCATGTTTGCACCCAGATTATCTTTTTTATCCTTTAGTCCTGCTGTATGAAACTCTCTTCTAAGTTGACGAGCTAAGTCTATTAAAGGAATTCTTTTGGTTTTTCGTACCAGTTCTTGATAATGCGGGCCTTTTATACCAAGTCCTTGCCCCTCTGCTGGTATGGCAAATACAGTACCACTTTTTTTGCTTTGTGCTTGTAGATAAGCGGCCTCTCCATCTATATATTTTTGCAACAGATTTTCCCAGGATGCACTAAGTTGTAGAGTATCACCAAATCGACCATTCCATCTTTCAACTAAACCTGTTATTGATCCCTCCTTAACAGGTGCTGATTTAATACTATCAAACATAACATTGAAATAATTATCTACAGCGTTATATCCTGCTGCCAAATAATCTTTTAGTCCTGTAGTTACTGCCGACTTTCCAGATTGACCAGTTTGGGCGAATTTTTGTTCTGCTTGTTGCATTACTCCCTGTGCAGCGGCCATCTCTGATTTACTTCCTGCAAAAAAACCAATCCCTTTAGCAAGACTTTGTCCTGGGTGTGTTATTGCTCTTCCTACTGGGCCTGCTAATTTACCAACAGCCGTAAGAGCAGGTGCTATAGCAAAACCAAGACCCATTGATTTTAGGGTTTGTATAGGATCATATTCTTTCTCACCACCCGCTGTTTTTTCAACCATTTGCCGACCAACATCATGGATACCAGCAAAAGTGCCTCCTGCTGTTGCTAAAGCAAGTTTTGGTGCTAACCATGCGGACACCCCTTTTTCTATAAGTTTTTTACCCCCAAATCCTACACCAGAACCAAATAGCAACCATGCTAATGGATCAGTACCTGCACCTTTTATGAAATCACCAAGCTGTCCAGTAACTTCAAACCCCATCCAACCTAAGTCTTTTGCTCTTTGTACTGCAGCTTCGTCATTTGGGTCTATTTTTCCTGCAAATTTAATATCTAAGAAAGGTCTAGAATCATCTGCAACCCCAGAATCAAATGCAGGAGTAGCAGTAAATACCTTCCAACGAGCCAGAGCATTTGCTCTTTCTTCATCTGATGCAAAAGCTAGATTTTTAAGAATTTCACTCCCCATCCCTAGAGATAGATTATTCATAACAAAATTCCAATCTGCAAAATCTTCATCGATTAGATGTTTAATTTCACTACCTGCACCTTTGAATTTTTTATCATGCTCAAGGAAGTATTTTTCTTTTAACAGGTTTATATATTGTTGATTGTATCCAAGTTCAGCATAAGTATATGGAATGCTTTCGTAAACCTTGCCTATGTCAAATAAAAACTCTTCATTAAGACCCTTAACATCACCAACAGATTTTCCTTCTGGTATGTCATCACCCTCTACATAAACTTCTTTTGCACGAATAGCCTCTTCCATAATGGATTGTCTTATGGATGATCTCGTTTGTTCGTTCTGGAAATAATGTTCTGCAGCAGCACTACCTGTGAGTTTATTTGCCATTAATCACTCCTATATTTGACATACTGGTGTATTGGGCCATTTTTGACAGAAAGCATACATATCAGAATTTTCATCTTTTCTCATCGCTTCTAAATTTTGATAAGTGTTCATAGCATCACCCATTGCCTGTGCCCTTTTCCATTCCTCAGAATGAACAACATCAAAGTAGGCTGCATTTTCGTCTGAATTTCTATAACGCTCTCTCTCATTAATAAACTGAGTATAATTAAATTTTTGATTATTTGCTTTTTGCTCTAATTTCCAAGTTCTCATATGCTGTGCAACTCTTTTGGTTGCTTCTGCTCCTGCTTGAGCAAACATTAACAACATTCTGTTTCCTTCAGTTGTCTTACCCATACTAACTGCAGCCGATTGAAATAATTGCATCTCAGCATCAGAAATAGCACCCTTGGTCATCTGTGTATATTCCATAACCTTTGCGGTTGCTAAAGAAAAGAACATTTCTCTTGATGGAAGATCATCATCAAAACCCAGCCATCTTGCCGCTCTAAATTTAACATCTTCCCATGCACCTGTTTCAATACTGTCTAATAAAGATAACATTTGACTATTTAATCTTACATTATCATTTGCAGTTAACTCTAATGCTGTCATAGATTTTTCTTCTTCTAAAACTGCAGCATTTTGAGCAATCTGATCTTCTTCAGAAACTGTTTTATGGTCAAGGCTTGTTGCTTGGGCTATTGCTTGTGTTAATGTATAAAGATTTTTACCATCTGTACCTTTTTGTGCCAAAAAGAAATCTACATTTTTAGTAAATGTAGTTCCATCAGTTTGATTTTTTGCGAGATTTTGTACTTTACTGTAATCACGCATAGCTTGTTCTCTTGCTTGTGCATTCATATCCTCTTCTGACAATATGCCTGTAGTGCTAGTAGCAGATTGGATATTTGCTTTTGCCGATGCAACATATGGTGCTAAATTGGCTTCATATATCTGTTCGTCTAGAGTGAGTTCTTTTTCTGTAACAGGTTTGTCCTTTAGTTGAGTTGACATTAATTCTACACGCTCACCACTACTATTTATTTTCCACATTTCATCAACACGCTGACCTTGTGCATTCGTACTTGGGAATGATTTATATGTAAATGTTTCTTCTGTTGGTTCTGCTGGTTCCCAAGTAGGTGCAACTGAGAGAACTTCTACAATTACTCCTTTTGTTTTATTGAACCTTACAGTTTTAGTAACAGGAGTACCATCAGTATCCGTAGTTTTGATTTCTTTTATGATTATTTCATCTGGCCCTGGCATAGATGTTCTTGTTTCATTAGCCATATCCATTGCTGCTTCTGCATAGCTATGTAGACCTGCACCACTTAGTGCATTGGAAATTTCTACGAAATCATCTGGAGTTTGTGGATTAGGGAATCTTGCCATAATGTCATCAAGTGCTTGTTGTTGTTGCATCCTAGGATCACCACCAAGACCAAACATTCCTAATAAATTCCTCTTTCTAGCAATATCTTGATCTCCAAGCAAGGATGAGTTGTAATACATTCCGTATCGTTTACCACCACCACCTGCTACAGCTGCTTTATGGGCATCGTCTTGCATCTGTCTGTCCATTGCGTGTCTGGTATCAAACATACTTGGAAAGTTTAATTGTGCCATTCCCTTCTCCTATTAAACTGTTTATTTATTCACTAATCTTTTACCAACCAAATAACATAGAGGTTCAAGGACAAATCTCCAAGCCTGTCCAATTCTATCCCTCTTCTTGTTATACATCTCTGCTCTTAAATCAACACTACGATGTTTAGCTATATGCTTTAATAGAGCATATATAGGCTTGCCATACCACTTCTTGCGTATTTTAAGTAGTGGCTTAAAGATAGCGTGATAACCCTTCTCCATCTCTGGCTTATCTTTGTAATTCAATTCAGAATATCTAAGCCATATAGCATTACGATAAGCACCAAACCCATAGTCATCATTCATAGCAGTACAAACAATCTTCTTTTTCTTTTTCGCAGCCTCTAATGCCTGTAAATCCCTCCATGCAGTTGATGCTTCACCCATACCTTGCATATTTCCTACTGGATAAGGTTGTGGCATCTTAACCATTTGATTCGCTATATTACCTATATTCATCATTGAAGCAATATCATTACTTTGTCTACTTAGTGAAGAATCAATAAGTCCTTGAGATTCCGCAAAGGCTGCTTCTTCCAATTCCCTATTTCTTTGGTTTAATAAGGCTTGTTCTGTTTGAGCACCCAAAAACATTCCAGTTGAAGATGCACCAATAGCCTGCTCTCTTGCCAATCTTTCTTGTTGAGCACGAGCATCGCTTTCAGCATAAAGTGCTCTTTTTTGGTCAAATCTTTCTTGTTGTATATCTCTCCAATCACCACTATAGGCATCTACATCTGCACCAAATCTCTTCTGTCTTTCGTACATAGAATCGTAGATAGCTTGGTTCTCTGGAGATAGGGCAGAAGTAACCATATTCTTATCACGATCCCAACGGACAGTAGCACCTACACCAGTTACATCTGGGGTTGATCTTTCCCAAACTAACTTATCTAATTCTTTTTGGTATTCAAAGTCCTGTTCTGCAAAGTGAGAGCCTCTTTGACCACCACGACCACCCCAACCACCTAAAGGGAGGTTAAATCTTCTACCTGGAGTATAAGTTGCCCCAAATCTAGCTCCTCCAGCTCGTGCATCAGAATAGGTTTTAGCTCTACCACCTCTTCTTGGCCCGCCATCACCGCCTCTAGAAACAGGCCCAGGGTCTGCATATCTAATTGTAGGACTTCCCATTCCACTACCTCTAATTACTGCCATATCTCTATCTCCTAATTATTATGTTAATCACGCAGTCCGCTTCCAAAAATATACTACGATGTAAGGTTGTACTGTTGATGTTGAAGTTGAGTGAGTGTGTCCACTACCACCACCTGTTGAACCTGTAGTTGTAGAAGAAGTAACATGGTAAGTTGCTTGCCCACCTACGGCATCTGCTGAAACTGAAGTTCCAGTTGATTGAGCACCAGTATGTGTATGCGATGGTATCTGAGAAGTTGATAGTGTGGTACTTCCAGATGTTCCAGAAGCAGTCTTAGCACCACCTGTTTCCGCTGAAGTATCAAAATCTGTATCACCAGAATCCAAACCTACAAGAACCTTACCAGCTCCAAAAGCTACCCAAGTCGTTCCACCTATTGCTGTAACAACCGCTGCTGAATCAGCATAAGCTGTAGTTGTAGTAAATATTGCACCGACTGGATAAGCTGCTGCATTTAAAGCACCCGCTGCTGTCGTTACAAAAGCTGTCGTTGCTATCTGTGTAGTATTAGTATCTGCTGCTGCTGTTGGTGCTGCTGGTGTTCCTGTCAGAGTAGGTGAGGCTATGTCTGCCTTTGAATTAACTGCTGTTCTAATTGTAGTGAACTCGGAATCGAAGTCATCGCCAGATATTACCTTCGCACTATCT
>Ga0208013_1000690_pt1 | contig 17881 bp, 39 predicted proteins | sample 16_taG_FD_184091 | JGI IMG/M metagenome (GOLD analysis project Ga0208013, IMG submission 184091) | Marine viral communities from the Subarctic Pacific Ocean - 16_ETSP_OMZ_AT15313 metaG (SPAdes) (version 2) | ecosystem: Environmental > Aquatic > Marine > Oceanic | place: Pacific Ocean | collected...
TGCGTACTGGAGCGATTTCATTAAGTGGAGTATAAAATAATGCCAACAGCTTTAGAGCTTCCTATGGAAGTAAAACAATTAGAAAATGGTAGATGGGCTAAACCCTGCTCTAGATGTAAAAAAGAACAAACATATTTACGTAGAAATTATGCTATTATGTCTTTTAAATTAGAAAAGCTGTGTAAAGCCTGTTCAAACAATATAACTGAAAACTCTCACAGGGGTTGGTACAGGAATATTAGAATATCTTGGTTTAATAAGTTTAAAGCGTCTGCTGAACTTAGAAACCTTGAGTGGTCACTATCAATGGATGATGTAGTAGATGTTATGGAAGAACAAGATAGTAAATGTGCTTTAACAGGTTGGGATATAACCTTCCCTGAATCAGGAGCGGGTAAAAATATCTCTAAGGCTTCAATAGATAGAATAGATAGCTCAAAAGGATATACTAAAGAAAATATTCAATTAGTTATCAAACAAGTAAATATGATGAAACAACAGTATGACCAAGAAGAGTTTGTTTTAATTTGTAAGGCAATAGCAAAAAAACAATCAGATAAAATAAAGTGGTAAATAATGATTCAAACTATAGATGATGCTTATTTTAAAGAGTACATTTCTTCTACAACCGCACCAGTTATTATTGATTTTTGGGCAGAGTGGTGCAGCCCATGTAAACAAATAGCTCCAATACTAGAGGAGCTAGATACTGAATATAAAGAGTCTATACAAATTGCTAAGATTGATATAGACCACAATAATGAAACTCCTGTACAATATGATGTACGGAGTATTCCTACGTTACTCTTCTTTAAAAATGGAGAAAATCTTGGCAGAACCGTTGGAGCCGTATCGAAACAGTTAATTATAGACAAGTTAGAGCATTTACAATTATTATGATTGGATGGCTAACATGGCAAAAACTTATGACTACGAAAAAAAATTTCCTGTGGGGTGGGTAAAAACCCTAAGAATGGAACTACATAAAGAATTTGGGACGTACCCCAATATTTTTACGGAGGAAGGCAGACCGGAGTATTTACCACCAGTAGTAAAAAAATCTCTAGTGGGTAAACTTGCGGGGAAACTTCCGTCTAAACCTGAAGGTATAACTATATGGGGAACTATTTACTACACCCCTAATTACCCAGTGGTAATGGAGAAGTTTCAAAGTAAGTATGGAGACGTTGAAGCAACTGTATATGAATTCGGTATGTTTGCACATGAAACATATCATGCAATAGATCAAGAGATAATGGGTAAGTTTAAGTGGTTTACGAAATATATATTTAATCTTTTAAAAACCCCGAACGCATACAAACACCCTATGGAAATACCGGCGTATGAGTTCCAAAAGTTTTTAAAGAGTCAAGCGAGGAGAATGGGTGCCGAATAGAAGTAACATAGTAAACGATACCGCATGTCCAAAATGTTCAGGAACCCTGAAACTTGACGACGAGGAATTGTCGTGTATAATGTGTGGTATGGTTATATATTTAGAATATAGAAAGCTGAGGATAGATGACGATTCCAGAACAACTAAAACCAATGTTGGTGAAGATGAGGAGAGCGGGGGCTACGTGGACGGGGCTGAGGGACTGGCTGTCAGGAAAATATGGAATAGACGTACACCGCAGTACTATTCAACGATGGTACGACAGGGAGGGGTATTCAGAAATTGATCTAATTATAGATGAAGCTGCGGCTAATATGGCAGACGAACTTGCCCCAGAGTTAGCGGAAGAATCGCCGTGGGAATCTGAAGATGACGTTCTAAATGATGCCAACTTCTGGGTTGACGAGAAGGTTAAACAGGACAAAAAGGTAGCTACATATAAGGCGGAGGCGGCATACTATAAGAAGCTGTACCAGTCTTCTATCAAAGATAGCAGTAAAAAAGAATTAATTATTGAGGCTATTAGAGATAATACTAAAGCGTTACCTGAAATTAGAAGCCGGTCACCATACTATAAGAAGTTAACAGAAAATAGCAAGCAACAGCCAATTAGGGGGAGCCAGCCTCAAACAATGGTTGCCCCCCTTACCGACACTCACGTTGGTGACCGTGTTGTTTTTGATCAAACCACGGGAATCAACTCCTACGATTTAGATATCTTTAACAAACGTTTGTATGGTTGGGTAGAGCAAGTTATCTTATTGGCTAATTACCGACGCAACATTGCAGATGTAGACGAATTAATCATCCCTATGCTTGGTGATATGGTTAGCGGGGATATCCATGAAGAATTAGCTAGGACTAATATAGGAAACTGCATGGAACAGATGATGAACGGAGCGTTCTTAATTGGTCAAGCGGTCACTAAGCTTGCTCAACATTTTGATAAGATTCGTGTTGTAGCGGTTGTGGGAAACCACGGTCGTATGACTAGGAAAATTCCAGCTAAAGATAAGTACATGGACTGGGATCACATGATGTATCAATGGGTTGCTGCTTTTTGTGCTAAACAGAAAAACATTGAGTTCCATATCCCTAAAAACTTCAGTACAATCTTTAAGGTTGCAGGACGGAACGTCTTAATTATGCATGGTGATTCTATTTCTGGGGGCGGTAGTTCCGCTAGCTTTACTAGAATGGTCGGGCAAATGCGTGGTCTTCAACAACAGAATAAAGAATGGGCTGATAAACAGCACTTCGATGATGTTATGATTGGGCATTTCCACCGCATAGATGAGATAGATATTGGCACAGGAGCCTTGTACATATGTGGAACTATGAAAGGCTCAGACGAATTTACCACTAATAGACTTCATGTAAGTTCCCCACCTAAGCATTTAGTTACTTATTGGCATCCTGAACACGGGAATGTAGGTAAAGAAATTATACGTTTAGATAAATTTGATTCTTCTGACAGTCAGTTTGCATCCACAATCCCAGAAGTTTGGGGCTGCAATATAGTATAATAAAAATACTATGGATGATCAGGAGCTTACAAACTTAAAAAAATCACTTCTCACTGTCGTACAAGAAGTTGTAGGGCGTATCTTTAATGAGTCGCAGAAAACTGTCCCGGTACGTTCCGGGGCATTAAAAGAAAGCGGCTCTTTAACGTATACAGGTGACGGTGCTACTATACGGTATTCTGCTCCTTATGCATCAAACCTTATGGGTGACTCTGAAACAGACCCTAATTATAAATACGTAGTTAGGCAACATCAAAGACGTTTACCCTCAGGTGAGCAAACGACGGTTAAGGAACACATGAGACCTATGGGGGTAAGACCTATTAGAGTGACTGGAAATATTCAGACCTCAAGTAGTTTTTCATACACTGCGGATGATAATTTTATGACCAGAGCGATAGATACAGTGCTTAGTGATAGCGGAACAATAGGTAAGTTCATGTCTGTTGTAGGCTTAACTAGATAGATTATTAAACAACTGGGGGGAAGTAATGGACGTAACAAAGGTAAGTAAAGAACAAGAATACGTGATGCAAAGGCACTCACGAATGGTAGGTAAGATTTTAGATTTAGTAGAGGCTTCTATTCCTGAAGGAACGCAATGTGAGAAGCTTAAAAAGCTACTCCAAGTCCCTATGTATGACTACCGAAATGAGATATTACATTTACTTGAGAGTGGTTCCACGAGTGGAAATACGGATTAAATACGAATATCACAATATACGTAGGTTTTTCACAAAATAATAGTATAATAAAACGTCTAGAACAAATGTACTACGACGTTTTTTTCGTATGGTCGGGGGTGGCTTAGACCAACCGTACAAGGATAAAATAGAACTGGAATGGAAATACAGGAGGAAACTCTTATGGCTGAGGATTTTGAACGCATTGAGAAGGCATTAGAAGGTAATGGCCTTGCTCTCTCTGCTGTTGCCGAAGTACTCCAGAAAATGGATGCACGGCTTCTAAAGGCAGAGGAAGAAGAAGCAGACGCAGAAGAGGCGGTTGAAAAAGCTGCACTGGTTAAGGAATTGGCAGCAGAGGTTGCTGGTATTCTAAAGGCTGATCAAGGTATGGATGTAAATGGTGGCGAGCGAAAAGCAAAGACTACCGGAGGAAGTGCAGCTACGGCTGACGATTCCGAGTCTGCTGCTAACATCTCATCAAAGATTGAACAGCAACAGAACACTATTCAAGCTATGGCTAAAGCCGATGACGATGACGAAGATGAGGACGACGACATGGACAAAGCTGACACCCCTGACGACAACGAAGAGGATGAAGACGCTACAAAAGCCATGAAGTACAAGGCTGATGATGCAGACGACGATGATGACGATGACGACGAAATGAAGTCAATGCAGAAGGAACTTGATTCCCTCCGCAAGCAGCTTGCTTCGTTTGAACAGGGCATCGAGAAGTCTGTTGAAGAAGCTTCTGAAGCTCGACTTCGCAAGATGGGCTTCCGAGAAGAGCGCGGATTAGTCGCTCCACAAATTCAAGCACTTGGCACAGACGGTACAACTCCAATTGTGAAGTCTGTTGATCAGGGCGATACGGTTGATCAACTCGCTAATCTTTCATACGGGGAACTACGAACTCTCCAGTTGAAGATTCAGTCTGGTGACACTGCCGGGGTTCCTAAGGAACTACTTTAAATTACAACTAGAACGAGAAATGGGAGATTAAAAGATGGCTAATCCTTCACTAAGTGAGTATCTTGCTCAGTCCCAACGGGGTTTGTATAATTCCGTATTCGGGCCTGAGTATCTGCAAAAGCAGTCTTACTTCACTGTTGATTCTGCTACAGGCATTTTCAACACAACTTATGGACGCAAGGTATGGCAAGCTCTAAATAACCAAACTCGCTTCTTCAACGCTATTCCCCGAACTGTTTGGGGAAGTACTGCTGGTTGGCGTATCAGGACAGACCGTGGATCAAGCCGATCCCGCCCTGTCACTGAAACAGGTAGCCTCCCAACGGTAGACGTATCCAACATTGAGACGGTATCGAGCTTGCCTCGAATCGTTTCAACCACATTCGGTGCATCAGTGAAGTCAGTCTTCACAGCGCAGCTTGAAGGTGGTATTGGAGACGTTCTTGCCATGGAGAACGAGAATGCACAGCTTGACCACGTAAAGGAAATCAACGAGGAACTGATGGCTGGTTCTGGATTCGTTGCTTCCGCTGGTAGCACAACTACCACTACTGTTCCTGCTTCGGTCGCTGCCAACATTAAAATTGGTGACAACCTTACAGTTTGGGACACTTCGGCTAACGACTGGATTAACACTTCAGGTGTAGCAGTTTCGGCTGTAAACACTTCAACTGGTGTTATTACTCACGCTACCACCTCTGCTGCGGTTGCAGACGGAGACGGTATTGCGATTTACAGTCGTGCTGGTTTCACTTCAATTGATGATATCGTCGCTGTTGACGGTCAAGCAATTGGTGGTAACTACGACTCAAACTCTAACTTCGCCGCTAACGGTGGTGTTCGAGCTTACGACCTTACTTACGCTGACCGCACATCCGGTTCTTGGAATGCAGCAGCTACAGTTAAGGACAACGACGGTACAGGGCGTGACCTCTCTCTGAACCTCTTGGATGACTGTATTCAGACCATCCGAACCAATGGTGGTGAGCCAAAACTTATCACTCTTGGGCATGACCAGTACTTCAAGCTAGAGCGTCTTTTGAACTCTCAGCAGCGGTACATGGGACAGGAAGAGTATCAGGTTGGTGTTGGTTCGGAACGAACGTTCCCCGGCACTCGAACTGGTCTAGTCCTAGCAACTTATCAGGGTATCCCAATTCTCCCAGATGCAGACACTCCAAAGGGTGTTAGCACTGCTGATGCGGTTCTTGGCTCGAACGTTTACGTTCTTGACACGGACTACCTTGAAATTGCTGTAGCACAGCCTACACAGTATGTAGAAAACCGTGACTACTTCGCAGCTAATGCGTTGGTAGTTCGTGGTCTGCTCTACACAATGGGTGAGCTTCGCTGCAAGAACTTCTTCACACAGGCTAAGGTTACTGACCTTAACTCGTAAGACTGAATAAGGTTAGGGGGGCAGGACTTCTGCCCCCCATCCTTTAAAATATGGAGGAACATATAGATGGCTTTTTCAATTGCCCAAACTGGTACCGCTAGTGACATGGGTGGCGTACCCGGAGACTGTCGTTACGTCTTTAAGACAGCTACATTTACCAGTACATATGCGGCTGGCTCACTGACTGCTGCTGACCTAGGTTTAGAGGAAATATTTATCGTAATTGCTGAACCGGAATCCATTGGATTGGTAGCTCAGTATGATTACACAAATGCTACACTGGACTTGTATGAAGCAGGTGCTGACGGTGCTGTGCTTGATGAAGGAAATACTGCTGGCTCAGATGTCACAGTTCGTATTCTAGCCTTTGGTCGATAAGCTAACGTAGGCTAATATGACACTTGCTTTTACAGAGGCTCATTATGGGAACCAAAACTCGCATCCAACAGGGATGCTAGAGTTTATATGGACTTATGGTGACAACCTCTGTGATTGTACGTTTCAGCTAGAGTACTAAAAAATTTGGATTAAGGGGATAACTGACAATGGGACAAATAAAGAATACTGATTTTGCTGGATGGGAGGTAGACCCTAGTACACGTTCTAGTGTTCACGCATATACGAAGTATGACATTCTCATAGATGCCTCTGTTGCTAATGATGCGGTAACTACTATATTTACTTGCGATAGAGGAATCCCTTCAGTAAACCTAGTGGCAAACCCCCGTATAGAACATGCCACTATTTCTGAGTTTACCGCTGATGGTTCTGCTATATCTAGAGACACAGGGCAAGCATCAACAGGTGCAGCCTCCCTCCTAGTTAACCCCGCAGACTCCGCCGCAGGAGAAGGATTCTACTGGGCTACCCCATCCTTCTCAGGTAATGCCAACGACGGTGAGGTATGGCTAACCGCTCAATGTGAAGTACGTGGTGCATCTGCTAGTGGTGACGCAGAGATTGTAATTCAAGATTCTTCTGGAACCGACATCATAGCTGGTTCTTCTGTTAGTTTGAGTACGGCTTGGCAAGCCATTAATGTTAGGTATCGCTTACCGGTAACAGGTAGTGCTTCTTATCGTGTAATGGTTCGCTCAAAGACTCAACATAATATCAATTGGTACACAGATAAAATCCATGTGGAACAACGATTTGGAGATGGTAACTTTGCTGATTATGTAGATGGGGCGCAGGGTTTGAATTATGAGTGGGAAGGAACGGCTGATCTTTCTCGTTCAAAGCGTAGGGCAGGTATGTCTGTTATTAGAGGGTTCACTATTAGGAACGCCTCTGGGACAGCGGCAGACATTGTATATGTTGGATTAGATGTTGACGCTTCGTCTACGACAGGTATCCCTGTTTATGGCGGTGAAACGTACACCACTAACTGGCCTATAGACTTCAGGGAGAAGATCACCGTAAGAGCTGCCCAAAATACTCCTGCGATTCACGGGGTAGTTTGGGGAATTCATCAAGGGTAGGTGACATAAATGCCTATCACTGATGGAACAACCGAATCTAATCTCGCAATGGAATGCGAGGTAAAACTAGCTGTTTACGCAGAACGATTAGATCGTTACATAGAAAATCAAGAAACCCTAAACAAAACCCTTGTGTTAGGTTTTAATGATTTACGGGAAGACGTTGCTACAATGCAACAATGGCGCAGTAAAATGTACGGAATAAAGACCGCATTAGTTGGTATGAGTTTTCTTATAGTACATGCGGTGGGTGTTATAGTTACACTTGGTTGGGTAAATAGTAAATAGAGGAACAACAATATGACTATGGCTATCGACACAAATAAAAATATGTACGAGTTTGTATCAGATGACTCAGAAATTATGTCATTAGAGAAAGCTAGTAAACGTCCTTTAGGGCTATCCGATATTTCCGGTGCTTTAGATGAGTATAAAAGATTATTTAATGCGGGTCTAAACTCCCCCTCTGAACTGATGACTTTAGTTAGGGCGTTCCCTAACAATAAGAAGTACACGAACGCTGCTAAGAAGCAAGGAATGTTTGAAGATGACTTCGAGCCAATGGTTGTAGGTGGCCCGGCTTCAGTGGAAATGGTTGATAGGGAAGGACACCTAATAACAACGGCTGCATTAGAAAAAGCTTTTGACTTATACATGAAAAATTTCCGTACTAGGAACGCAATGGTACTACACTCTGATGTGCAGGTAGGTTGGGCGTTACCTGCTTACATATCTAAGTCGGGGAATATCTATAAATCAGGGGTTGACCCGAAAGGTTTATTCTTCATCTGTGAGTTACGAGATGATACCCGTATCGCAAAGAGGGTTATGGAACAAATTAAAGACGGTAAGTTGAAATCTTACAGTATTGCGGGGAGTGCTACAAAGACTCAAAACATCCAAAAGGGCATGGAATCATACATGCAGGTAGATGACATGGAACTAGCAGAGGTTACCGTTTGCGAAAAAGGTGTTAACCAAGAAGCAAGTTTTGATATACTAAAAGCAGATAGTGGTAGACCTACTAAGTCCTGCATTGACGGGAGTTGTTTAATGAAGAGCGAACACGAACACAACCCAACAACAGTATTAGTAAAGGAAGATGGGAACGTAAACTTCTTAGCCTCCCTACTAAACCTTGTTAAGGACGATACCCCTTTCACCAATACAATAGGGAAGGATGATACGGAACTGCTTGAAACAGAGGCTTACCGTAAACGGGAGGTAGCTCACCACCAGTTACTGGATGAACAGGGGTTTCCTGCTGAAATAGAACCGGAACGAAACCGATACATTCCCACCGCAGAGATCGAGTTAGATGAAAACAGTAGACCTATTAACGTCAAGCCCCCGTGGGTTGTGAACGAAGCAGGTCAAGACTTGGGAACGAGCCATACAAACGAGGCGTTAACTCCACCAACTGCAACAACGATAAAGAATAAACCTACTAACCTACAGAAGTTTTTAGGACTCTCACCGCAACGCAAGAAGTCCATGATAGTAGAGGGGCGTGACGCTGCTACGGACGCTTTCTTCTCAAAGGCTAATGAGCCTAAACCATTGAAGAAGTTCTTACCTCTGCTTATGCAATTGTTTATGAGTTCTAAACGAGCGAATAAAGATACAATTAAAAAGTCTCAAGACAACATACAATATACAATGGTGAATGACCAACGGGAATCATCAAGACCACTTCAACCTAGAAGGAATCAGGTAACAACTGGTGACTCAATGCTCCCACTATTAATTCAATTTACTAAGAAGGGTGGCGTAAAGCAAGCTGTCACTGGTGCAGTGGTGGATACGGTAGTGGACATGGCTTCCGCTAAAGCAAAAGATAAGCTGAAAAAGTCAGACGACTGCGGCTGTTAGTATAGTATAATAAAGGAGGACACACATGGGTGAATGCAAATGTGCTGGTCAATGCAACTGCTAGTAAGGAGGAATCTTCGTGCAAGGAATTATCGCTAGAATCACTGTACTTATCCCACTCTTGGTGGGGGTTATAGTAGCTATAGCAATGGATTTAGTAGACGATATATTAGGTATCGTTACTGCTGTGAAAGATGGTAAAATTACAATTAAGGAACAGGAGGCTATTGATACGAGAAGGTCTAACAGACGTTGGGCTGCTCTTAGAACATTAGCTGGTAAAGCTCCGTACTTTACCGTGGAATAAAGTTGGTGATCCTTCATCTAGTATCTAGCTCCCCCTCTGGGAGCTATTTGCTTTTAAGGGGTATAGTGTAGTATAATTAAGTAAAGGAGAGAATAATGGGACGTAATACATGGAACAGGTGTGCTTGTGGAACGAAGTTACATAGGAAGAAGGGACATTTAATTTGCGTCCCTTGTGCTAAGAAAGCAAGAAAGAAGTCAAAATGACAGAGGAGCAGAGTAAGACGGGCAGGGCTTTGCTTTACCCACATGACATTTCCCCCAAACATTACAGCCAGTTCAAGATAGAACCGTTTAGGTTTATCAATGAAAACGGATTAGGCTTCGCCGAAGGTAATGTTATAAAGTATGTTTGTAGATGGAGAGATAAAGGTGGGGTAGAAGATTTAAAAAAGGCGATGCGTTACATAGAACTACTTATAGAAGGAGAGATAGAAAATGGACGGAAAGAAAGCTAAAAAGGTTTTACCCTTTGTGGGGTTGGCGGTCTTAGCAGGGCTTGGAACGCTTGGGTTCATAAAACGAGATAATATAATCTACAACATATATAAAAAAACCTACAAACACCAAATAAAGAAAGAGAACATTACACCATATAGTTGACCCCGACCAGAGGTACTGTTACTATAGTACTTCAAATCAAGGAGAGATAGATGGAAGTTTTTAGACTCATAGTAGTTTTAGGTGTGGTTTTAATGCTTATCCAAGAATTAGATAAGTTGATAGCTTAATGAGTAACGTAATAACATATTTAGTTGAAATGTCTAATGAGCAGAAAGCAATGTTTCAAGAGATGCAGAAACAAGTTACAGCTATAAAAGACGATATAGACTTGATAGTTTTCCGAATAAAAGAACTTTCGGATAAACTAGACGGGATGTAGTATAATGAATATAGATGAACTAGATAATAATCGACGGATAAAAGTAAGTTATTGTCTACTTTGCGATGCTTCGGCAGGGGGAGAAAACTCTTTCTTACGGTGGCTGGGAGACTTGCAGCGGGACGGGAAAGTAGAATTGTCGCTAGGGTCATGTAAGTGCGATGGCGCACCCCCTAATCTAAATTGGAAGATAGCGTTTGATGCAAAGGATGATGAGAGTGGAAAATAATTGGGAGAAGCGTGACCGTAAAAGAGACAAGCGTAACGACTTGAAAACGATGAACTCTGTAGGTGTTTGGGAAGATACTGTACAACAACAGGAACGAGACAAAGAAAAGTCTAGACGTAAGAAACTATATAAAAAATTAGAAGAGGAACTTTTAGATGTTTTCGAGAATGATTAAAAGGTTTTTATGTAAGACTTTTAATGTTAGAGTAGAAAGTTGTTTGAAAGAGAGTAGTGAATTCAACTTGGTTATCAAGGATACAAGCACAGCTATTCAGCGTTCACTGCTAGAATGTAAAAAATGTAGTCGCACATTTGGATATTAATATATGGAAGAAATACAAATAAAGGTTTTAATGCTTACGAAAGCGGAGGCATTATACTTGGATGATGTCTTTACTGTTCTAACCTTACCGGACAAAGAGTTCGGAGTCCCTTTAGGGATGCGCCCTGTTGGGCAGTCTGCCCTGCTTGCAGTCCCTCCCTCATTAATTGATAAAATAGGAATGGTTGTATTGTTAACCACTACGGAAAACGGCGTAACGGAAGCACCCTTAGAGGTAGATGAAACGGAACTATACTTCATTCGTGAAGTAGCAAACACTCAGGCAAAGTTCCTAGATGAGTCAGTAGGCTTCAACCTAAAGCGGAAGATATACTATGCCCTCTTGGAAGATGATTTCAAAGAATCTTTACAGTTTGCTAAGATTATGGAGGACTTAGAAACCTCATCAAGTGACGCAAGAAAACAAGCACAAACTAATCTAGAACCGAAGGCGTAAGAATCTGTGGATACGTTTGAACAATTAGTAATTTTTTCAATATCTTTATCTGTATTAACTGTTCTTTTATTATTTTTAAACTGGAAGATTTTAAAGGTCACTGAGAAATTATTGAACGAAACTATAACGATTAGGAAAGACACGAAGGTTGTGAGGGGAGATACGAAAAGAGTTGCGGATAGTTTTGAAGTTACCATTCCACCGGAACAATAATAAACTTTAACATTATCTTTTTTTCTATATAGTATAATAGATTGTAACGACAGAAAGCTGCCTGATTTGCAGGTTACCTTCGGGAACTAAGCGAACGAGAATAATCCTTACAGGACTAATGGCAGACACGGAAGTTGTGGGTTCGCCTTCCTCTATAAGAACACCTAGTTTTACAGGAGGAACGGAATGAAAAACCCTATACGCCCAATAATTGATTGGTTTAAACTTGAAGCCCGATTAGTTGACAGCCAAGACAAACGCATATATACTTACTTGTATAAAGCGTAATACTATGTGACCCGTAAGTGAAGCGGGTGGTAAGGACTGACTGGTATTAGACAATCGAAATTCACATCGGTTGCCCTACGTGTGGTCAGCATTATTGGAGTTAGAGAAGGAGCGGAGTGGGAATCCCGCCACATAGTATCTATCGCAGGGTGTAGGCTGTGGAAGCCAACAAGATTCCAAACCTTGTGGACTGGGTTCGATTCCTAGACACCCTGCCATATAGGAGATAAGAATAATGAGTAGCCTAGAAGCGCAACTTCTGTTACAATACATAGAGGCACTCAGGCAGGAACAGAAGAAAACATCTGATATTATAACAGGGGTTGGTGCTGTTCTAACGCTTATCGGATTGCTTATACTTTGGAGAATTTGAAGGGGAGTCATGCAGACATTTTTACCCTATGCAGACTTTAGAAAGTCAGCAAGAGCATTAGATTATAAACGTCTAGGCAAGCAACGTGTTGAGGCGTTACAGATACATAACGTAGTGTCAGGCAAACGCACCACTGGGGGCTGGATAAACCACCCAGCCGTAAAAATGTGGAGAGGCTACGCAGACGCTTTAGCTGAATATCATAATATAATGATAGACGAGTGGGTTGCTAGAGGTTATAATAATAATATGCCTAAACTCCCTGTAGGGAATATAGAAGTACCCGTATGGTTGGGTGATGAACGGATACACTCATCTCATCGGTCAAACCTACTCCGCAAGGACGCAGACTTCTACGGAACAAAGGGGTGGCAGGAAAGCCCAGACAAGGAGTATTATTGGTATGTTTAGTTTGAACGTATGCAATCATGGTATAAACATGAAAGATAAGTGTGACAAGTGCGGTAGAACAGAATCGTTCCCTGTAAGGAGGGTAGTAAAATGACACAGCAAAGTTTATTCAAACCATTTATAGCAGAGCCTCTAGACTTCAAGCGATGGAGTAATCAACGCAAACAGTTGTTTTCTTTACTCAAAGATCAGAAACGCCATCTTCGTGAAGAACTTGTCAGGGTGACTAACGCCCAGAACATTACGGCTGTCGTATCGGAAATCAGACACGCTGGTGGAATTATCAAATGCACAAGAAGTGAGGGGCAGATTTATTATCAACTACTGGATATAGTGGACGAGTCCACAGTAAAGCAAGGAATACATTGTGCAACTTGCAGGTGTTCCGAATAGCGCACGACAACAAGATAAGGAACTGGAATGATTGAGGCTGCATTAGGGTGGGTGTTTTCGTTCACCGTTGTTATGTATGTTTATTGTAAACTTCTGGGAATAATAGAGTAGTAAGGAATGAAGAATAGTTTGGGTAATTTTGGCGTATAGAAATCCACATAGAGTTCGTAGAAGCGAACGCTCCTGTATGTTGGACGGAATAAAGCATGAGTGGGACATTCGACCACAGACATTCTCCATGAGTTTAGATGGTGGTAAAGGATACCTACCCGTTGTGTGGACGTGCCAGTTCTGTTCTGTTACACTAAACAAGAGATACGAAAGACCCAATGCTGTTTTGAAAGATAAGGTGAGTTGGTAATGATATTACAAATACCATGTACAAAATGTAAAGGACAAGTGTTAGAACGTGAGGGCTTAGACGGACAAGAGAAGGTATGTCTAAGTTGTGGTTTTGCACAAGTACCTAATATCATTCCAACTAATTTATTATCTAATGATTCCAAGTTTCAGCAAGAGCGGGACAGGAATGTAGGTTGGGTAAAGTCTTATGGGAACTGGCAAGACAAAGTAACTAAAGAGGAATCAAAATCCCCGTTACTTCCTACACGACAAAAGTTATCTATAAACCATATAAAGTTGTGGGGTAGGCTAAAAGCAGAACTTGATCTACAGGGTAAACGTATATGATTCAAGACGAGTTGAAACGGCTACTAGGCACAGCTAAAGAAATGCTAGTAGAGAATATAGATACTGTTCCTGCCCACGGCTGTCGGCGGGAAGAAGTATTAGAGATAGTTACTCAGGTAGAGAATATAATCATCGCCCACAGTTTAGGGGCAGAGGAATCACAATGACCGAAGCAACGCAACGACCGTGGGGTTATGTCCATCACAAAGGACTAGACCAGCACTTAGTAGGTGCAACGCTAGAAAACGTAGCGATAGTTGAAGATCGACACGGCAACGCAAAAGAGAACTCTGAGTTTATTGTCAAGGCAGTAAACAGCCACGATGCGCTCGTAGCTGCGTTGGACAACTTTGTAACGTGGATTGACTCACCCGACCTAGAGTGGGGTGGCGTACCGGAAACACCGGAACTCGTAGCACTACGAGCAGCACTGGAGCAGGTGAAGTAATGTGTTCAATCACTAGCTGTTTCAATAATGCAGACACATGGATAACCCGAACTATCTCACTACTAGGCGAACGACTGTCGGCAACAATGCCCGTGTGCGAACGCCACTTAGATGGGGAACGACCATAATGAATACAGTACATGGTATTACATGCCTCTGCTTCAACTGTGTCTCCGCTCGTTATATAGAGGGAGTTCACTGCGGGAGTTGCATGGCTAACCTGATTGTGATAGAATCGACAGAACAATGCAAAGCATGTTATTACAAGTACGCACAGGAGAACAGAGTAAGACAATGACAGTAGTAAGTAAGCTAAACGAAATGGCGAGTCTTGCTATCGAACTTGGTGAGGAATGGGAAACTGAGGGCAATCGGTTCGCAGGGGACATTCCATCACCGTGGGTATTCTGCGATACGAAATTCGGGGCGATGGATATAAATGAGTGGGCGTTCCAAGTCTGGGGATTAGCAGAGGCTTACGCACATGAGTAACTATCCAGACGGAATGAGTCCAAGAGATTGGGCGCACATAGACGGTGAGGAACACGAAGAAGATTGCCCACAGCATGAGGACTTTCAAGGTATCAACAACCTTAGTGAATGTTACTGCGGTATTATTATAGGTGAAGATGATTGTGAATGTGACTGCCTATGTGATACCCTAGTTATGTCAGAGTACGATATACAACTAGAGAGGTTAGGATTGTAATGATTAGAAAAGAATTTACTTTAGAAGATACACATGACCGTTTTGAGGTCGATGTAGCCGACAGGAGTATGAACGATATTGATGAGGAAACATTCCTAGCGGACTCACTATCCGAAGCTGTTACGCATCTGAAACGAAATGGGTATAAGTGTAATCGTAACTCTGGGAGCATTTCAGACCAGCAGCGTGGATACTATGCTATGATTTGGCATAACGGGTTTACCGTAGGTGACCCAGAAATTGTCCGCAATTGGGCAACAGTATAGAGGTATATAATGTACTACGAGAAGATTGCACATCACATAGGACACAAGATAGAGGTGGCTACTTACGGCGACCCTATTGTGAATGTGTCTGTCGAGTGTGTGGATTGTTACGAAGTTATTGTAGATGGTGATAAAAGCGAACTTGAGTATGTCCCAAGAATGGGTGGGTAGAATGGAAACGTGTGTAACCGAAGGTGCTTTCCATAGAATGGAACACATACCTGCGAAGCGGTTGAGTGATAATGCTTTGGTGCATATCTTTCCGACCCGCAACGACCCTGCGGAACAGATACCTAGCCAACGGGCTGATGGAATAGAAACAATCATCTGGCATGAGGATAAGTATGAAGTGTTCAGTATTGATTTAGAATACCCAGCGCAACCCGCAGAGGGATTCACTGAGGCTTTGATTGATTACTGTCAGGACTACTACAAACATTACGATGGGTATCCAGTAGAGTTTGAATATAAGGATAAAGTATATCCTTATGAATACTATATAGACTATCTCCCAGAAGATGAAAGCGGTCACTTTACAGAGAAGTACCCACGGGAACAGGGGCGAGACTAATGAAAACTATAATTACAATGCAAGTAGTGTTTGACACCGAAGAAGAAGCTGATATACTGGTAGAAGCACTTACTGATTTAGATAACGATGGGCTGTTCCCAACGGGGGCAGATATAAAGAGATCGTATGACTATCAGTGGGCAAGCGACTCAGATAAGTATATTGATGTAAAGGAAACTACAAATGCCTAATTGGTGTAGTAACGAAGTTCAAATAGACGGAACAAAAGAAGATATAGCGAAGTTCAGAGAGGAATGTTTCACTGAGCATAAAGGTAGTCCGGTACTAGACTTCGCAAAGATTATGCCTGAGCCTGACTACGACAAGCCTCAGAAAGATGGTACACACAACGATGGTGTACAGACTGAGTTCAAGTGGGAGATGCCTGACTGGTGGAACTGGCGCAACGATAACTGGGGAACGAAGTGGAACTTAGTACCTAGTAAAGATGCGGACTTGTGGGGTTACGACGCTGATATGGCATTAGAGTATATGTTCCTAAGTTTTGATACAGCATGGTCACCACCTAATGGTATCTACAATGCATTAGTTGACAAGTATCCAGACCTTAGTATAAACTGGTTCTATCGAGAAGATGGTGTGCAAATGGCAGGTTGGTTGCCTTACGATTAGGATTAGATATAATGGCTGGACATAAATTCAAACGAAGTGAATACGATAGTGTGTTGAAAGAGGACTCTCCTTACGACTCTCCTTACGGGGTGCATGGCGGAGATAATAAACCCACTCCTCTATACTTAGATGTAGAGTTAGGTAACTTGGTCATGTGGTCAGGTAAGGGAGACATTCCAGATATAGGAGATACAGTTACTATGAAAGTTCCTACTACCTATACTGGGCAAGTCGAGAGTCACTTCATAGAAGCAGGGTTTATAGGAATGTGTATCCGTCCTGACGCTGAATACCATGAGGTACTATCTCAAACAGACTATGGGAACTTACCTAAGGTTGGTGAGGAATGGATATTCACAGACGTAGTATGGAATTACGGGGTAGATATAAAGTAATGAATATGCATACAGCAACACCGTGGTATGTAACATTGTTTGAGGAATACAGCGAGATTCACATACAATCTGCATCTAAAGATTATGACAACCATGTGTTTACGATTCATTACGGACATTCAGAGGATTGTCTTGCCCACAGTAATTCATTACTATCGTGTAATGATGACCCTGATATATGTGGGGGGTTGCGTGAAGCTATGTCTAATGCTAAACTGATTGTAGAGTCGGTGAATGAAGCAACTGGCTGCGATGATCTACTAGTCAATAAATTCCTCTTTGATGAGGTTGGGGTATAGAATGGTAAAGTTAGAACCCAAATGCCAAGCATTGAAATGCTGGAACAATGTCGTTATTTATCCATCAGGTAATGCAGGAACATTTTGTGAATCTTGTGTTGAAACATTCAAGGTACAATCTAACCTGACTGCCGTTTTGAATCAAACTTTGCGGGAGAAGTACGCATGAACTGGAAACAAATAAAGAGTCAGTGGCAAGCTGATAAAGATGAGCGATGGTTGCAACACCCTAAACACCATCTAAAAAATAAGAAGCGGGAACGACAGAATAGAAAAGGTAAGTAATGTCTATCCAATGTAACTATTGTGATAGAGTTGCAGTAATAGTAGAACCAGTACATACTTATTATTGTAGTAACTGCTATTACAGAAAATTCGTTTTACGAAGAAAGATATAAATGTAAGGTTCGGATAGGGGTCGCTCCCCGCAAACTGTTTCAAACGCAGAGAGAAGAACCTTACTGGGTACGCCGTTATGCTGTTTAGACAGGTAAACCCGTACTCGTATCGGCATCTTGCTATGTGACTCCGTTTCATAGCTTCAAACAACTAGACCGATGCCGGTACAATTTCAAATACAACCCCAAAATTGGGGCGGGGAATAGAATGACTTACATAGTATGGATAGATGGAATAGATAACCACTATAAAACAAAAGAAGAA
>Ga0208013_1000695_pt1 | contig 17842 bp, 23 predicted proteins | sample 16_taG_FD_184091 | JGI IMG/M metagenome (GOLD analysis project Ga0208013, IMG submission 184091) | Marine viral communities from the Subarctic Pacific Ocean - 16_ETSP_OMZ_AT15313 metaG (SPAdes) (version 2) | ecosystem: Environmental > Aquatic > Marine > Oceanic | place: Pacific Ocean | collected...
CATCGGTAATGTCCAGATCTAGGTTGTCCATGATTTCATCTCTTGTTACGACCTCAGTGTCAGTAACTTCACCGGCTGCCACCTCTTTCTCAAGAGTTTTGCCGATGTCGTTCAAATCAATGACAACAACTTCGTCTTCGGTTAAATGAGCGTGAGGTGCCTGATCCACAACTTCTTGAGTTTCTGGGTCAGCTTCTTCAGCCACTGGAGCGGTGTCCATTTCCAAAGCAGGTTCTTCAAGCCCCAATAAGGAGTCGTCTTCCTGTTCTAAAAGCTGTGTGACCGCCGTGCGAACTTCGTTAGAGTACTTCTCTATAACAGCAGATTCGGCGTTTTTGATAGCCGCCTCTCTGAGTGTCTTGGCATCAACGATTGCTTGTTCTAACATGCTGGACATAAATCAATCCCCTCTTTTCTGATGAAAATACATCACCAATAAATAGTTGATTGTTTATCCTAACGACCAGTTTTGTTGGACAATATTATATTCTGCGCAGTGAGCATGGTCGCGAGCAATACGGATTTCGGCATCAAGTAAAGAACTATGTTCTCTATGACCCCATAATGTAGTAGACATAAATGTTCATATTGCCGGCGGTTATAACGTGCGCTGGGTCGGCGGCAATAACGGTGCAAGTCAATGTGGAGGCACCATTGAGTTTTCCGGTGAGGATGGACATGGTAGCAGCCTCCTCAGCGGCGAAGGCGGAGAGTGGAGCGGATCCGCCGAAGGCATTAAAGAAATCAATCGGTCCTGGCGCGGCGGCGTGTACATTTCCGGTGGTAGCGAGTTGCATTTCCGTTGTTGCTCCGGCGACAAACGCCGTGGTAATATCCAAGAGAGCCCTAGTGATTATGGCGTTATCGGGCAGGGTGACGCCCAGAACGTGTGCGCCCAGAGCATACTCACTGGCTCCGATGTTTATTACTGCTACTCTTTCTAGTCCTGTCCAGATTCCTTCACTTGGAGCCGTCACGGTGCTAGCATCCAAAAGGTTGAGTTCGGCAGGAGTGGACGTAATAGCCACCCCACCAACAGACAGAGCAGTCGCGTTGGCTGTGCCGGCGACATCAAGAAGTTCTGTTGGGTTCGTAATCCCGATACCGAGTTCGCCCGTGGAGCGGAGTGTCATCTGGGGACTAGAATATGCTCCAGATCCTCCTGCTGCGAAATCAAGACCAGCCGAAGATGCTCCGAAAAAGGTGTAGTTGGTACCATTGTCCACCTGTAGCGTAGCACGACCGGCGCTACCCTCTATTCGTGAGACAATCTGTCCACCTCCATTGTCCTTGATGTGAAGACCTTGGCTCGGTGCGTCGGTTCCAATGCCAACATAGGAGTTGGTACCCTCTACAAAGATAGCAGGATTGTCTTGTGCTCCTTGTGTATCCACGCGGAAAGCATCTGTTCCGTCAGAGCCTGAAATATGGAGCAGGGCTAATGGGTCTGTTACTCCGATACCAACTGAACCAGATTGGTCAATCACAAACCAGTCACCACCATTATCCGAGTGGTTGCTATTAACCTCCATCACGTTTTTGGCGCTGCCTGGGTATTGACCGAGACCCAAGACGCCCAAGGAGCCGAAGGCATCCACGATGTTGAATCGCTGTCCCAGATCTACACCCCCGGCAAAGGTTTGACCTCCGGCAGAGTTAAACGTGATAGCGCCTGATTGGACCTTGAACCAATCGGACCCTCCTTCCGACTCGACAAGGAAGGCAAGACCGTCGTCCTGTATGTTAAGAGCAGCGGAAGGATAGGCGGTTCCTATACCGACTAATCCTGAGCCTGTTATGCTCATAATGGGGTTATCACTAGTATGATTTCCGTGGTCAACCCTGAAGAGGAGATTTTCAAGCCCGGCTACAGACGAAGAGATATGAAGTTGGGCTGTAGGCGTCTCTGTCCCTACGCCCACTTTGCCGTCGGATGCTACCTGTAGCCCGCGGGCTTTTATGGCGTATGCTTGAGAGCCGACAGTCTGAGAGGTGGTAACTGTAAGGTGAGTTGCGTCAGTGAAAGCAGTAATAGCCCCAGAACTTGTGCCATCAGCGTACACAAACTCCGAACCTATCATGGCGGCGGTCCAAGTGGTACCCACGCCAGTTACGACCAGGGCGGCTTGGGATGCCGTACCTGTATCGTATAGTGTCGGAGTGACGGTCAGTGGGTTTGCGGGCGAGGCTGTTCCAATGGCAACACTGCCGCTCACCTCTAAGGAGCCAGTTATATCTACGCTGCCAGTGACTTGGTGGGTGTCGGTCAGGGCGGTACCCCACTTTGTAGAGCCTGGAATGATATTTTGTGATGGTGAAAACCCGCTATTTCCGCTGCCAAATCCGCCCATTGTCGTAGTCTCCTGCCGTTATATAAGTTTAAGCGTCAATGCCTGCGCCGGTCAATGTCCACATGTTGCCTGGGGCTATTCCTGTCAACTCCGCAAACAGTTGGAAGTTGCTTGAGGCACCCGAATCGTTTGAAATCCAGATTGACTTTGTCTTGACGTTGAGGGTCACAGAGGTGTTCACCGCATCAAGTGTGATGAAATGTAGTTTAGCGGGGTCACAAGCATCAGCCTGAGGAGCGAAATGAACTCTGAGGGCGTCATTACCTGACGCATCTTTGTTGATAACTGTGATTGACTTCGTGACATTTGGGAAATCAACTTGAACCTCTGCACCGTCGGCAACTACACTTCCTGTAAGGAAAGGAGTGCCAGCGACCTGGTATGACCCAACACTTGAAATCCCTGGGGATCTGTTGTAAAAACCTTCAAAGTATGGGGCTGTATCTGGTGATGTCGCCATTATCTGTTCCTCCGCTTCTTGAAGCTAACTCCAGTTGTAAGTAGTTCGTTTCTCTTTCTATTGACCTGCTGTATAACTCTTTTGCGCTGCATACGCCTTTCGGTCGCAAGGACGCTTGGCTTTTTAAAATATTGTCGCTCGCGACACTCATCGATGATTCCGCTTCTCTTCACCTTCTTTGAGAACTTCCGGATCATCTTTTCATTATCTCCGTTACATTCGGCTGCGGTGACCGTAACACAGGTGCTTAATGGTTGATTTTTGTGCCGATTGTTGAAATTCTTTGTCTTTCTCATTGTAGTGCCTTTCACTTTCTTGTTTTTGTGTTTGCGACGTTGCCCCAGGCGGTAAAGCCAGGCAAGTCACTTATATCTACGCCGGGGTCGCCGGCAGTTACATTTGATAGTGCGCCAGTGCTAGAACCCTCAGTTAGCGGTGTTGTGCCCTCAAAAAAATCAGGGTTTTTGAACTTTTTCTTGATGTCTTCGTACGAACTTTCGGTAATCGCATTGACTACTGACCTCCTAGAGTCTTCTAGGAGTGCGGCAGCTTGAGCACTCTGTTCTGAAAGTGCTGTAGTGAGGGCTGAGCGGTGGGGTTGTTGTTGCGCGTTCAGTCCGGACATGCCGGTAGCGACTTCGGTTATAATACCAGATAAAACACCCTCCTCAAAGATTGATTCTCTGATGCATTCTTTAATGAGTGTCTTCAGTTCCGATTTCTTCATCTGTTCTCCGTTTCTTTACGAGTTGTTCAAGATGTCGTTCAAGGCGCGATTGATTCTGTCTGCCTTGGTGAGGTTCGTTAGGCGATCTCTGATTTTGTTTTCTGCAACCAAAAATGCCCCGGTAGTGCTTGGCTCTGAAACAAGATCAAAGCAAAGAAGCTGGAAGTCGTCCTCTACCATAGTCATTCCGTTTTCTTGGCGGGTTGACCCGAGACCACGACTAGAGATTCCAAGCTGGACTCCGCCCTCAACGAGTTGCTTTGCAATCTGTCCGGCAGGGGTGTCTAGGATCTTGATCTTGCCCATGACATCATTGTCCTTCCACCAAACTTCAGTAACAAGGTGACTTACGTTTGCCAATGTTACCACAGAATGGTCTGGGTGGTCCAGTTCGCCGGTTGCCCGTCGCTCCTTGACTAACTTCTCATAGTTCTTCATCTCTCGCTCAAGCAGGCTTTTTGGATAAACTCTTTGATTACCGTTTGGCGTGTCTGCACGCTGGATTGGTCCAGCGACAATCAGATGAGTGCCTGCGCGATTGCCTTCGCGCTCTTCCTCTGTGAGAAGACTGCTAGTGTAATCTAGGTTCATAAACTCTTGTAGGACATATTTCTTATTCATATTGTTCTCCTTTGGAGTGCGGGCGCTACCCGCACGGTACAACTACCCCTGCAACACCTGGCGACTGGTCTCAGTCTCCATTTCTGCGTCCACATCCCTATTAGTTCGGTGTTCATGCTGGAGTCCTCCGTCGGATATAAGCATACATAACGCATATGAAGTTCCGGACGAGAGACACCCCAACAAGAGGGCATTAACGATCGATACATCAAAGTTAAATAGTTCTGTAAATGGGTTTAGGAGTAGAAGTAACACTCCGGACCAGAACCCCAAGCACATTGGACAGATAAAAAAATGGTGATTTGGGCGGATTGGCTCTAAGATTTTAGAAAATGCTAAAATCTGAGTCAAGCCGTAAGCCGACAAAACAAAATATAATAATGACAATGTTTTCTCTTTCTTTTAGTAGAAATACCCATACCCTGCAAAGGTATAGGTTGGGTCGCCGGTTTGGTATGCATCCTCACGGTCCTCATAGGACTGAATCTCGCCGGCTTCTGTACTTTCCGCATCTGAGGGGTTGGTGAACCTATCCTCTATATTTTCGTCATACTCTTTTGAAATGTCTTCATCTGCCGAAGTTTTCTTCAGATATTGACTTATTCCATACAGTACGGTCTGTAGTGGGTTAATTGAGGATCCTACAGAATAGGGAATTTCAATCATGCCAAAGGTTGAGGTTCCCCGCGCACCGGTTGCTGAAGTGATGCCAGCCTTGAACAAGAAATATAATAAATCTTTTTGATATTCATAGACATCTCTTTCGGCATATGGCTTTGGAAAGATAGATATTGTCCCCTCTGAAGGGGATATAACGATATCCATGTAATCATGATCGTCTATAATAAGATTGCCGTCCATGGTCCTTGAAATTTTAAGAGGCACCCTGGCTTGAATTGGCTTTGGCAAAGGTCCTAGTTTAATTTTAATTGGCATCAGACTGGTATTCACTCGCAAGTTTTTGAAGTTTTAGGATCTTTAGGATGTTCTTCTCGGAGAGACTTGAGACATTCATTTCTGAGATTTGTTTTAGGACGGCGTTGGTGTTGGTGATCATAGATTCATCGTTACAAACCTCGTCCATCTCCTTAGACCTTTCAATCTCCTCTTTAATCCTTTTTAGTTCTTTTGCTGCAAAGAGGCGGAAATCCATTTCGTTTTTACCAAAAGACACGATGTACTTCCCTAGCAAGTCCTTCTGTTCCGGAAGCATAGTTTTGTACTCTTTGTTCAGTCTATCAGAGAAAGTGTCCAAAACTAGGTTGTCCACTGGCTTCATTTGGGTTTTCTTTTCTTCCTGCTTGGATAGTTCGCCGACCACCTTCGCCTCCATGAGAACCCTGCTCTTTACTGCCACCTTATCCGTGAATATCTGAGCGATTGTGGCAAATGATTTATAATTTGGCACGAAGTTGTTATAGACAGACTTCCCAAGATTCTTGTTGATCTTTTTGATCACTTCGGATTGTTCTTTAAATATTTCTTGAGCGTCCAGCCTCTTGTGGGCGGACTTGGCAGCTTCCAGCAGTTTCTCTGCATAGGTTGTTGCAACGGCATCTTTCTCAGTTAGCGAAACGTAACAGTCTAGCTCGCGAGCCAGGATGGAACCCTTCCGGAAGTGCTCCGCCAAAATAGCCTTTGCTGCGGAAGAGCGCGCCTTTCTATTAGAAACCACAGATTTTGTAATCTCTCGTACAAGAGCTTCAAATAAAAAAGCTGTATTTCTCTTTTTATTGTGCCTTATCTTCATTTTTATTTTCCAATTGCTCAAGCAGTCTGCTAATCTCAAACTGGTTATTTAATAGTATTTGCTCTTCTCTATCCTGTCCCTCTGTTGCGATACCTATCTTAAGACGACCCATCTGAGTCTTACCTGGGAAAAGGTCCTCTCCCTTATATAGGTTTCTTCTTGTCTTCGAGGTGCTTTCTTTGTTCCATTGACCGTTGTTGCTTCTACGGCGAGGTCCGGAGGTCTTTCTCTTGTCGTCCCTCTGACCTGGCTCTGGTTCTGCCAAGAGTGGACCATCGTCCACTTCTTCAAAGTCGTCGCCGAGGTCTTCCTCAAAGGTGTCATCACCGCCGGCATCGTCGCCGAATTCTCCGGAAGTCTCTGGGATAGTGCCGGCTTCTTCAATCTCTGCTCCGAGCATTGCGTCGCCATACATCTCAATCTGCATACGCTCAACCTCTTCATCATCAAGCTTAAAGATGTTCTTATACACCCAACGCTTAGAGAAGAACCCATCAGTAGCAGCGCCAGCAATATCAAACTTGGTGCGCAGGTGCTCTAGCTCTTGGAGTTCTGCAATCTTTGAGGGGTTGTTTAGACTTACCTTGAAAGAAGTTAGGTCAGAATCGCGGAAGCCAAGAGTGTATAGGTGGATTATACACATCTTTTCCAATTCGGCAACAACGACTCGCTGAAGTCTCTGGATCGTTCTGGAGAATCGGATATCCTTTTGGGACAAGGTGGTCTTGTCTTCCACTGCGTCTGCTTGCGCCAGATAGGCTTTTGGCACCTTAAGTGCCGAGAAGAGCTTATCACGAAGATAGTTCACATCATCAATGTCGCCGGTGAACTGACCGCCGGCAAGAGTTTCAATTCTGGTATTGTTGGCAGCGCCGCGGACGGGAATGTAATAATCCTCGTCTACGCTCATGGCGTTGTAACGTAAATCTACCTGACCACTGTCTTCGTCTACGATCTGGTTGCGCTTCATTTGAGTCTTCACTTGCTCAATATATTGTTCAACATCCTCTGGGGAGATGTTGCCAACGTCAATATAGAATACTCGGCGTTCGGGTGAGCGAACAATCCGGTAAGCCATCATTGCGTCCTCTAGGAGAGTCAACTGACGCCAGATTCTACGAGAGGGCTCTAATACTGAAGTTCCGTTGGGAACGTATTTGTCGTTACCGGTAATTCTGAAGTGGGATACCTGCCAGTTTTCAAAGGTCACGCCCTTGTTGCCTTCTGCACCAGCCCAAAAGTACTGAATATAGTTTGGATTTGATGGGTCTGCGCCTTCAATTCTCTCAATCTCACGTACAGGCAAAGGAATGACGTTGGTGATCCCAAGGTCGTCGTCCAAGTCCATATAAAGATAATAATCGCCGTACTTGCACATGCTTCTTGCCCAACCAAACATATTAGACTCAAGGTTCAGCACGTTGAACATAAGAGTAGAGAGAATATCTTTGATCTCACGGTTAGAGCAATCAATTGATATGATTGGGTTGAGTGTGGTGGAGGTCGTAATCTCATCTGCGTAAATATCTAGAGTTGAGGCGATCTCGGGCATGTACTCCATCTGATCAAAGTCAGTGTAGCGGATCTGCTTACTTCTGGCATGGAGAACTTGGTTACTCAACTGCCCGAAGGGGTTATAGTACTCCTTCTTCTTGAAGGCGCGACCGGTATTGCTTGTAAAAGTATACTTGGTTGCGTCGCGACGGTTGGTGCGAATGACTGCCGGGCGGTCATAGTTGACAATCGGTCCACTGAAGAGCCTAGTTAGTCTCTTAAACAGTGGGGATTGATTGTTCCTCGGATTGTTGGCGTTGTTGTCTGACATAGTTTATCCTTTTATAATCCAGCCTAAGTCATGCATTCTACCATCGGTTCCCCTAAACGTTTTGTTGTTTTGGGCTCCGCGATAGCCGTGCTGACCTTCCATTTTCATGCTCATTGTACTCTTAGAGACCGACATGCTAGTGAGAAGTGCTTTTTTATATGCTTCCTCCCGCTTGTTTACGGTCAACGCTGTTCCTCTAACCCAACAAGCAATACTGGCTGCTATAACCAAATCATCGTTATAACTCCGCATTGCCTGCGGTCTACCGTTATGCCAAACAAAAGTCTTAATTTCGTTTGCAAGACGCATAGAATTAATAGTAATTAGTTTATTTCTCACGAATTCCTCAAACTTCGCAATAACAAGTGGACGAGTTTTCATAGACATAGTAAAGCCAGGTATCCCCCCGATAGCTTCAGCCGTAACTTCATCAACGTACTCATGTGTAGATTTTACACTATAATATAGATTTTTATAGTCTAAATCTTGCAGCCTACTCAAGACACCTATTCCAAGCGAATTATTCTCAATAATTAACAAGGCGCTATTGTATTCGTCAGCGATAGAATATAAAAGAGGAGCAAACATATCGGGAGTTACTTTCCCCTGATATTCTGCAACCTGCTCCATGGATTGTATATCAAAAACGTGACCGACGCTAAAGTCCGAGCCGTCGCCTCGTGCAACGTCGGCAACTAATATATATTCCCTATCCGGTACGGGCTCTGACCATATCCAATAGTTTCTGTCAAATCCTGTCTGGCGGATTGGGTCTACGGCTGATTCATACACGAGCCTCAAATCATCACCATGGATCACAGTTTCGCCTGAAGCGTTGAAATTACACTCAAGCTCTTGAGCTATTTCGCGGCGAGACATATTGCGGGTTTCTTTTTCAAACCAAGCTTGGTCTCGTTCGGGGTGAACGTGCCACGGCAGTTTGATTTGATGGAAATCATTCTTGTCTTCTTCTGCCTCTGTATACGTTTTATGAAACCAGTTGCCAACGCCGTTAGGAGTTGATAAGGCGATACAACGTCCACCAGTTGAAAGCGTTGGATATAGACCAGCCCACAACTCTTCCATTCCCTCAACGAAAGCAGCTTCGTCAACCACCAAAAGAGATAACGCTTCTGAACGACCAGCATCGCCGGAGGTGGATGATGCCTTCACCACGGAGCCGTTAGTCAACTCAAACGAGGTTCTGTTATCAATTGATATGTTGGCGATCTTGAGCCAAGGCGGAAGATTCTTGTGGATAGCCTTGATCTTCTTGACAAGATTCGTTGCTGTCCCAAGCTTTGTTGCGACGACTAACACGTTCTTATCGCGATGGAATAGCATCAGCCAGCAAACATAAGCCGCCACACTTGTAGATATTCCAAGCTGACGGGCTTTCAGGATTACGCTGAAACGGTTGACCTTGAAGTCCCTGAGGGCTTCTTCCTGAAAATCATACATATCGAAGGGGATGAGCCCCTTCAGTGGGTGAGATATCTTGGCGTAGCTATTACAGAAGTAGACGGGACTCTTGCCACAGCGGATTACTTCCGCCATCATCTCCTTCTTTGAAAGAGACATTATGCTTCCGGCGTATCAGGGTTCTTTGACGACGTGTCGTTTGAAGGGCGCTTATCGGATGCTAGCTCTAGAAAGTCTCTAAATCTTTTTTCGTGCGTTTGGTTTGCAGGGTCGGAACCTTGCTTGACTGCTTCTGCGTCAACACCGCCAATCTTGTACTGCTTGGTTGCCTGAACCCAAGAGCGTTGACGAGAAGTGCTCTGTACGAGCATGTCGGCAGGTGCCACCTCGGTCAAAGTCACGGTAGACTTCTCAAGGTTCTTGTACTCTTTCTTGAGGAACTTGACGATGTCAACAAAACGCTGCTCTATCTCGTTCTCAAACTTGTTGCGGGGATGTAACTCCTTGAGTTGCATTTCGCCATGATAGCTGACAATCATGTTGTTGGCTGCGAACCTAACTCTGAATCCGTCCATAACTCTAGAATCCAGCACTGGGTGTCCTTCTTCTCTCTTTAGACCGATATCTTCATCCAAATCTGCGCCGTCGTATGCATTGGCGGCGGCTTGATTCAGCCCCTTGATTATGTCTATGATTGTTGACATTATTTTGTTCTCCTTAGATACTGTTCCATAGAATCTTTGTCAGGTCTCCAGCCGGCGTACCATCGTTCTTCTCTTCCTTCTACAAAAACGACATAACAAGAAAAACAAGCCTTAAACCTATTCATATATAGGTCGTCTCTTTTGGAAAATGAATATGTTTTACAGACTGGACAAGTTCTCTCTGTTGGATTTTGTTTATTTCGGCGCTTGAGGATTACGCCAGCCTTTTCCTCAACCAGTTCACTCTTCTTGCGAAGGTCTCTTTTTCTGTTGAGTGCTCGGAGTTGAGAAAGGTATTCTTCCTCTCTCTCAGGTTGCCAATCCGATCGGAAGTCTTGGACCGTGTCCTTACCGTATTTCTTGGCTATCGCTTTCTCAACGGAGGCAATATAATTTGGGTCGTGCTTCATCTTCATTTTTGATAAACGCCGTGAACAATGGCGATTGACATACCGGCACCTACAACAAGTCCAGTAAGCAGTCCCAGAGTGCCACGGTTTCGGCTAAACCAGCCGTTGCTTTCCAGGGCAGCCTTCTCTAGTTTGCCGACTGTTGATTTATAAATCTCTTCTGTTTTCTCGCAGACCCGACGGTCAACGGAACATTCTGCAATTTTTGCACTGCTATTGATTTTGTCTTCCAGCATCTTGCGGAAGTCCTCCTCGCTGAGGAGTAAACCGACATAAGTGTTTCCGTCTTGTTCAACAGCCGCTGGGCGGGGCTCAAACTTAGTAACGTCGTCGGCGGTTGCCGAGACAGAAACCAACAAGACTAGTGCAGCGAGCTTGTTCACCTACTTCTTCTTCAGGAACTTCTTGAGACCCTCAATCCGTTTGGCTGGTCGCTTCAACCCGCTCACTAGTGTATATGTTACTAGTTTATCTTTATTTCCGTCCTCGTAAATTCCGCGGTGGATGATGGCTCCGCCGGTGATGGCTGCGAGAGTATCAAACCCGAATTCAATGCTGTCCATTAAGCCGACGGTTTCGTCAAAGATTTCTTCGCTGCCGACGACAATGCAGGCAGCACCTGAGGCAGTAGTCAAATCAAAGCCCTCAGCGAGCAAAGTCTTCTCTAAGTTCTTCTTGAGAGCGGTTGAGATTGCGGTGTCGCTTTCTAGGTCTCTCACTGAGGTTACGCCCATAATCATGCAGCCTGGTTGGCGCATGATGCTGTCATAATCTGTGGCGTCAAAAGTCGTGTACTCTGAATCCTTGTTTGCGAGGACGTTGAACACGTGGAACAGACCGGCAACGGTATTGTTGATGGTTGTCCAGAATTTCTTTACTGTGAGTTTGGGGTAAAGCTTTTTAATCTTCTCGTTGTCCACCATAATGAGGGGGGCAATCTTTCCTTTTTCTGCGAGCGTGCAAAGTTGGGTCATGCGGGTGTGGGCATTTTTTGCCACTGTTGGAGAAGCAGACTCACCGGCAGTTGGCAGGGATGCTACGACACCGACTCGTTGATCAACGTCCTCAATGCCGATGTAAGTGAAATACTTCTTTGCTACTTTAATGAGCGTGTTCACAGTTCCGCCGCCGGAGCCGCCGGAGACACCTAAGCAGATCAGGATGCGGTCAACATTGGTGCCGAATACTTCGCGGAACTTGTTGAATACTTCCTGTTCTTTGCGCTCAATGGCTGCCTGAGCTTTTGCTTGGTCCTTACCGGCACCTTGCTCGCCGTGCTCGTCAACCAAGAACTTCTGGTCCTCTGGGATATCAAGACCATTGAGATCTGATTTTGCAGTATTCACTACTACTGTCTTGGTATAGCCCATATCAAAGAAGGCTTTTGCCATGCGACCACCGCCTTGACCTGCACCAACAATGGCATAAGTCAATGCGCCGCCGGAGAAATCTTCTATTGCGTCGGTTTCTTCATTTAAATCAGGATCATAATCCTCAATGTCTAATGTAGGGATATCTACCATTTTCTGTCCTCCTATAGGTCCAGCTCTTTATGTAAGCGAATCAAGGCTCGGAGCCTTTCTTCTCTATCTTCTATTTCTTTCGTGCGATCAAGGCGGTTCACAAACACGTCGCGAACCGCTCCAATCTTATCTTTCTCTAGCTTACCATGCAACTGATTCTCTGTTAATGCTATTTTTGCACCGAGGGCGATCTCTTTAATGTGTGCGCTTTTATCAGATGCGGGTCTTACTAAACAGTATAGATAGATCAGCACACTTACGATAAGCAGCGTGGCGATCACAACTCTCCACCAAAATGATTTGATGCTGTAGAAAAGCCCCTTCATCAGCCGTGCTTCCACTTGGCGGCGATGTCCGCTGCTCCCTGCAAGCCGATGTAGGCAAGAGACACTGCAACCCAGTCGCTACTGGTCAGTGAGCCAGCAGCCAAAAATGCGGTGGATGTTCCCCACACTATTAATTTTCGTGATGCCCATTTTCCGAGCCATTGATCTAGTTTTTCGTGCATACCTACAGCACCTCCTCTGTAGATATAAATAGTCGGCTAAGGTTTTATTCGCCGTTTTGATCGCTTCACAAGCTGCACGTCGCGAGCGGCAATTCTAACTGTCTCTGTGCCCAGTAAAATCGTTGCAATCTTTTCCCAGGTATGATATTCTATTAGGAGACCGATCTCCCAATCCGAATAAATCTCTTTTCCGTCGTTGGTGAGGCGACCGTGATATTTGTTCCGAAACCTGACGAGGTCGCCGGTTTTCACGATAAGTGGTTAGGGGCGGCTGATAAAACAGTAACCCCATTGTCAGCCTGAACATACTCCAAGGTACAATAGAAATCTGGATAGTCTTCTCCTGCGAAGCTGATCGTATAGATTCCTTGTTCCAAGACTGTCACCAAGCCGACGATGTCCTCTTCTTCTATTTTCACTAAATCGCCGACATTCATTTGTGAGACTCCAAGTTCTCTTGAGTTATACAATATCTTGCCTGGATTTCCAGGGCATATAGAGAAATGGCTGATTCGGGAGCGCCATGTTTTACTAAAATATCAAAACCTGCCTGATCGGCAGTAAGCTCATCTTCACTGTTGGTCCTTAGGTGCCCAAGCTCATGAGCCATGATAATCTCTAAATGATCGTCAGTGAACCACTCTTCCTTTATTGCCTCACCATCTATAATGATTGTTTGAGGCTCTGCACCAAGGACGGTGAAGGCGAAACCGGCAACCTTAAAGTGGGGGATTAGCTGCTCATATTCTAAATCCTCTTGGGTGACAATAAGCACTGTGACGCCCTCATCATAGGGGCACGGAAAAATATCCATTTATTTGCTAGCCTCCGTAACGATGACAAGATCCTCTTCGTGAACTTCGTATGTCCCTCCAGAAATCCCTGTGAACTCGTCTTTGTAGCCAGCCCAGGAAATATCCCAGAAGCCAGCTTGGGTGACTTTTGACTTTGACAGGACAAGACCATACCCGCCAGAGCCGGAACGATCAAATATAGTATGTTGAACTAAGTCGCCCGGTTTCATCGGGGTGCTCCTACAGTACGTTCTTTTATTTAGTAGCCAGCTTCAACGCACTCATCGCAAACTGATGAGGCTGAGTTGTTTTTTGTCTGGATGACATGTGTTTCGTCTTTTTTGTTGCCGCAAGCATCGCAGACAACCTGTGAGCGGGTCTTTGCGTTTTCTCTGATAAGTGCGTCCATTGCCATTAGCTGAAGTCTGGAGAATGTATGTTTTGACATAAGCTGAACTGCCTCCACAACAAAAGGGCGGGTGCCGCCGACCTTAGACATAAACTGTCCCGACTTGTTTAGGACAATGCTTCCGATTTCCTGTGATTCGTGGTACGCCGGATATTCATTATCTAGACGGGTACCATAAAGCTGTATGTGGTCGCCACCTCTCGGAACCAGCATAACCGAATCTTGTTCAAACTCCTCAGCCAGTGCCCTAACGTTGTCAAAAAAGTTAGGGTCATCCAGGCTGTTTAGGACAAAGAGACTCTGCTCCGTCACTTCTTGTTGGGATTCTACCCTGCTCTTCAAGTCTTGGTACTCGTGTGAGTCAGGGTCCATATTTTTTAGCTTATCGGCTTCTTCTTGTGGGACAAACCCCTCGATATAGGAACCCTTGATTTTCGTAATCTGATATCCATATCCCTGTATCAGTTGGGCACGGAGAATCCTACTTCTTTCGTAGTTTTCTTTCTTTGAATATTCATTTCTAAACGCTGATATGACTGCACTGTCGTGGTTTTCAATGTGACCCATCACCCGATTAAGGGTTGACTCAGCCAGCATTTCCTGACCTGACTTTCTAAATCTTCGCCACTCTTCTTTCCACTCGCTCATAATATCTTGCCCTCCTGTGTTTGCCCGACAGCCTAAGCCTTTTCAAGCACCAAGCCTTGTTGTTCTCCAAGGTCTGTACAAATTTCTGTTTCTGACCATCGTACAGGCGTACGCTCAGTCCACCCCAAAGCTTCTAAAAGCTCTGGCGGTATCTCTATATAGATCCCAAGCTTATCGTTCTCTCTTATAATGGTGTTCCAAGTTCTCTTTGTTCCAGTGCTCATGAGTGTAATCTTCCTACAGAATCTGACTGATCTCGGTCGGTTCAAGTTGGCGTTGTGTGCCGTCTTCCAGCAGAACTGTATACAGTGTCTTGTATTCCTGTGGCTTGGCGAGCGTATTGTTGTATGTCTTGCTCAGGGTTTTGTACAATAGATTCTCAAGTCGTGTTTGTTTCACTTCTCTTTCGCCGATGATCAGACCGATGCCGGTAATCCATTTGCTATTGTAATCAACCTTCTTGTGGTAGCCGTACTTCAATAGCTTCCCTACTTTATCTCTGCTCATTGAATATCTGTCCGTTTTCGTTTTTTCAAAAGGAAACACGAGTGAACCCCTTTGTGCTAATATAGTACCATGGACTCACAAGCTGTCAAGTATTATTTCACTTTCGGTTGCCGAAAGCTGCTCTCAGGTATCCGATGACTTGGTTGACCTGTTCTTCAGTTAGGACACCCCTCCATCCGGGCATTGGACCGTTACCTTTCCAGATACTCTGGAAAAGTTCTTTGTCGGATTTTGCCAATCTGGACCGGTCATCTACAAAGTTCGCAGCCCCGCCGGCATAGCCCTTGCCGTCTTTGCCGTGACAGGCGGCACAATAAGTTAGATAAGTTTTCTTCCCAGGCAGTTCTGCCTTGACTGCTGTCGTTGCGTCTTTCACTCCCGCATCGGATGTTTGCACTGCCTGCGAGCAGCCTGCCAGGGTTAATAGTAATAGTGTCTTTTTCATGATATGTCCTCCACGACATGTTCTAGGATGTAGTTTTTGTGAAAAGCGCCACGCTCTTTGGTCTTCCGTCTCATGGCTCCCAGAACATCATGTTCTGTTATATTAAATATTTCCTGGATTCGCCATATGACTTCCTGAATATCTGCCATCTCCTCTACAGAGGGCTTCTCAATGAACTCCTCTACTTCTTCCCGAAGTTTATCGAGAAGGGAATGCTCTAGCTCTTCGTCGGTTGCTGTGTGGTGTTTACACTCCGAGCCACTTGCTTTGATTATAACGGGGATCCTATCTCTTACGAGTTTGTTATATACCTTAAACTTCTTCATTTGTTTTCCTCACCGTGAGACGTAGATATACCCATCTTGATGTTTAGTGTCAATAGTCATTCTATAATCTCCCAAGTTTTATCATCGTATTCTATAAGAGTTTTAGTTTTGTTTTCTTTATCTAGTTGTTCCCAAAATGCAGGGGAGGCTATTGTTGTCGTCATCTTGGCGAGGCTCTTGAACCATCTCGCCCGAAACACACCTTGCCCCCAAGAAGTTGGGCGTGGGACAAAGAACTCTCCATCCCGTTCTATAAAGGTTGCTTCTCTTATTTTGCTGACTGACATAAGCATACCCATCTTGACGTTCAATGTCAATAGTCATATTTCACATTCACATTCTTTTATTTTGTTCCAGCGATGTGTGAACCTACAAAGTGGACACCGAATATAAGGCGACTCATAAAACATAGACCAAAGACTGGGGCTTTTTAGTATTAGTCTCCATGGACCAAGGAACCACAAAACACAACACGCAGGAATATTAGAGTGTCGCCCACATTTCCAGTGGTATTTTACTTTATTGTGAAACATAAGCATATCCATCTTGACGTTCAATGTCAATAGTCATATCGGCAATATCTTTAAGACTATCCAAGTGAGTAATCAAAAGCACAGTCTTGTAGTAGCCCTTAATCATTTCCATCACTCGCATAAAGCCTTCAAGGTTTTCGGCATCCAACGCTGTGCCCGGCTCATCCATAATCATAATGTCTGATTTTGGTAGGGTTGATACATTGGTTAGGGCGATGCGGATGGCGATGGCTGCCAGCGTTTTCTCTGCTCCAGAAGCCATCTCTAAAGGTCGTGCTTCGTATTTTGGATGTTTGATGAAGATATCTAACTTATTCTTTTCTGCCTCAAAGAAAATATCAAAGTCGGTGACGTTTGCAAGTACTGTGCTGACTTCCTCGTTGATGAGTGGGAGCATCCGCTTGACCACATCGTAACTGATTCCGTTGGGATGGGTGCATCGCATGAATAAATCGTAAGCAGAATAATCTGTCCGAAGATCTTCAAGCTCTTGTTTCTTTTCTTCAAGATTCGTGATCTGCTGAGTGAGTGCTCCATGCTGACGGACAAAGGACATAATCTTGTTCTCACAAAGAGTCAGACCAGTCTCCGTTGTGGTGAGATCAGAATCTAGCTTCTCTTGTTCGCGAATCAGCTCTTCGCGGTTCTCAATCGCTTCTTTATTCAGATCATAAGTTTTAATGCGTTCCTTGATTTCGGAGACCTCATTAACCAACAGGTGAACCTGATTGTTCGTTTTTGCCACAAGCAGATCTAGGTTTGTAGATTCGGCTGAGAGTTTCTGGTATTCCTCTTTGCGAACGGCGTAGCGGTCATGGAGTTCTTCCAGTTCTTCAACTCCGAGGTCTGACAGCTTTTTCTTCCCTTCTTCCAGCTTCACCCGAAGGAGGACCAGGGTCTTGATCGCTGCCTCTAAAAGATCCTTGCTGGCGAAAGCGTCCTTGATGAACTTGCAGTGCGAGAACTCGCTGCCGCAGGGAACGTCCTTTAGGATGCTCACTTTCTTTTCGTAGGTTTCTTTGTTTCGGCTTTCTAGCAAGATTCGGTTATCTAGGTCTTTGATGTCGCCCTTGATCTGATTAGCTTGTTCCAGCTTCTCCTCAAGAGTCTCTAGGTTCGTTTGCCCCAAAAGCTTGGCTAAAATGCTAGCCTGTTTTAGAACGTCTTTCTTTTGCTTCTTTGCTTGCTCAACTTTGCCCAAAAGAGAAGCGTGTTCGCTCTTAGCCTCTTCAAGACGAGCAGATTCTTTCTTGATATTGATGATCTCTACGGGAGCAGAGGCAAACAGGTCGGCGATTTCCCTGATGCGGTTCTTGGTAGATTCCAGTTTGTCGGTGAGGCTGGAGCATTTCTGCTCTTGCTTCTTGCGACCCTTCTTGTTGGTTGCTAGATCATCCTGTAAGCCTGCGATATCCTCATCAAAGTTGTTATCTTCAAGTTTTCTCAGCAGTGCTCGTGTTTCAATGCTGTCGTTTTTGGCAGCGCGGAACTTCTTCTCAAACTGGTCAAGGTCCAAGAACTTGGCTAGGATTTCCTTGCGTTTGGTTGAGCCCTCGTTAATGAAAGTCATTGCTCCCATCTGACTGGACATGCTGGTCAAAAGGAAATCGTCTAGTGACCCAAATATCTTACGGATTGCTTTATCTGTTCCGTTGCGATCAAGGGAGTTCAGGCTGGTTTCTTCATTAGTGGCTGGATCAATGACCGTAAACTCAACATCGGTCTTCGCTTCATCCGTTTCTTCGCCATATAACTTTTTCTTGTATTTCTCCGACTTGCGCTCGATAATATACGTTTTGCCAGAAACCTCAATTTCAACTCGTCCGCAGCCGGCTGTCTTGTTCTGGTTGATAATATTGAGGTTCTTGCGGTTGTTCCT
>Ga0208013_1000696_pt1 | contig 17821 bp, 41 predicted proteins | sample 16_taG_FD_184091 | JGI IMG/M metagenome (GOLD analysis project Ga0208013, IMG submission 184091) | Marine viral communities from the Subarctic Pacific Ocean - 16_ETSP_OMZ_AT15313 metaG (SPAdes) (version 2) | ecosystem: Environmental > Aquatic > Marine > Oceanic | place: Pacific Ocean | collected...
AGTCAAAGTAAGTAGTCAAAGTCAAAGTAAGTAGTCAAAGTCAAAGTAAGTAGTCAAAGTCAAAGCCACACACATATCAGATACGAAGTATCAAAAGACATTGTGTTAATTTACTATATACGGAAAAATTGAGCTCGAATAGGATGGACATCAGAGCACCTAAACCATTACTTTAGCTAAACCGAAAAACCCTTTCAAGTTTGCTTAATCTTGCTTATTTCTATTTACGGAGTTGAATAGCGTGTTCACAATAAACCTCTCAGGAACACGCCAAATTTCAATCGAGAACTATATTGTTGAAGCGTTCTCTACTTCATCATCATTAAACAAGTTATCAGTAGTTCCGTCATCACAGAACTTTTGAACAATTTGTTTCACGAAAGTTCTTTCACTATCTACACCACCTGTATTATCATACTGAGGATAAATACTCACCTCTGCTGATTCTTCAAGTGAAAATCCATCATATAGTAACCCACATAATTCAACAGTAGTTCGTGTACTAATACCAGATGGTATTCTCGCAGTATCACTACCTGCTTCTGAACGAGTTAGTGATGCTATCTTAGCTACATTACTTAATACTGTACTATCTACATTAGGAAACATATATGTAAGTAAATCATTTTCTTCTGATTCATTTAATAGGTCCATTTCGACAATAGTGAATCTGTCCATTAAGGCTTTATCTAATTGTCTTGTTGAAGTGTACTCATTACCGATGTTTGCTGTTGCTATGAAAGTAACATTCTCTGCAACCTTAATAGTATTCTGACCATCTTTCTCATCTAATCTTAAATACCTTTGACCATAATCTAATACTGTCATTAAGATATTCCATGCATCTGGATGAGCTCTTGATAGTTCATCTAATAGTATCACTGAGTTTGGTGTTGATATTGCTTTAACGAATAATGACTCTGAGAAGTAAGTTCCTTTACCTTCTTCAAAATGAGTATTACCAATTAGTGTACCTCGAGGGTCTTGGGTTGCTCCTAAGTTGAAATAGAAGTCAGGTCTATCTAAACTATTAACTAATGCTTTCGCCGCCATAGTTTTACCACAACCTGCAGCACCAGTCATCATAATATTCTTTCCACGAACTGCACTTCTGATAAGATACTTCCACTTTAATTCTTTCATCATTAGACCACGAGGTTTAAGACCATAACTATTATGTATAAAAGCCATCACCTCAGCGTGTTCACTTGGTACTTCGATCGAAGGGGAAGTTTCATCAGTAGTAGTAGGAGAAGGAGTACTTACATTAACCTCATCCTTATTAAGTAATCTCCACTGGAATTTCCCAGTAGAAGTTGTAAATCTTCCTAAGTAACAATCACTCTCAAACGCTCGTTTCCGAGTAGTTGTTGATATTTCAGAAGTTCTTTTATTACCATCAGTATCAACGGCGTTAAACCTATTCCCTGATTTAACTACTTCACATAATACTTCTGGTGTCTTGTCCATCATTTTAGCCATTTAAAGCTCCTTTATCATTGTTTAATTTCTCTCTCATCATCTATTATAATATACAACCATTACCGCATGCAGGTCAAGGTTTATTTTAAATTAATTCTTGAGAGATACATCGTGGGTAATGAAGCCACTTCATCTCTCGGTATATAGCTACTAAGGATAACTCCTTCTCTTGTAACTTGGTTAGGGTTTTTCAGGCCCTCATCAACCACCGTACTGGCGGTCTGTGTGAAATCTAATCTTTTAAATATCTCTCTCATCGTCTATACTAATATACACATATTACAGCGATATATCAAGAACTAAATTGTAACAGTTTGTAACCAGACTTAAAGCGTTACTTTAGGTGTAAGTTAAGTTCTTTTTTTTTTATATATAGGTCCCATATAATTTACAACCTTTTATACATGCAAGTCAAGGATTATCTTTATCCTTTGTAAAATAATTATAACCACTCGTCATTCAATCCAAGCTATTTTAGTTGTATAATACAAGGATAATACAAAGCACAAAAAAAAGGGCTCACTGGAAAAGGAGTTAACCATTGTGAGCCCTTATGTGTGATGAATAGGTAGAAAGGAATAAAGACCTATACCATCACGAATATAACCTATTTAATTGTGAGGAGAGAACCGGGAGGGACTGAGGCTATTAGTTAGTTTCTAGTCCTAGATCACGGACGCCAAACAACCCAAGTATGCCGGTATCTCTCAATTCTTTAATTACAGTTAATACAAACCTTTCGTTCTACCCCAAATGTAGGGAAGTCGTTATGATAAAATATAGTATTATCACTCATTTCATAACTCTGATTACATTCTTCACAATGATACACATTGAAACTGGCTTTATTTTCAACCATTTCATTATCATTAACTTCTACTATTCCTAATTCCCACATATCCATTTTCTATCTCCGTTTATCTTATACTTATAATATACAACTATTTACCTATACACGACAAGGTTTATTATAATTATTTTTCATCATTCATTAAATCATTAACAGCTTGAGTAAACCATACATATAAGAAATACACTACAACAGGCATACATAATAAGAACAGTCCAAACAGAAACGCATCAAATAAGACTACTGATATCTCTAACATATATCAGAACTCTCCAACAATCGTTCATTTACACACAAACAACACGTAACAGCTACTGCTTCTTCACTACATTCAGTAGTACAACCACATTCTTTACATTCTAATTCATTCATTTATTCATCCATTTCATTATATATACTATTAAAACACCTATTAGAGCTACCATTACAACTGAAACCACTATAAATCCTATTCCAATTAATAATATTTTCATTCTACTAAACTTTCTAATTCATTCATAACTTACTTAGCTTCTATCATTGAGAAGGGAACACTATAAGAAGAGCCTCTCATATCAACATTAGCTTTCTTAATTTTCATCTTAGTAATAACACCAGGAGTACGTTTAGTCTTTTGAACCACCCAAACTTCCATACCCACACTTAAATTAGTCTTAGCTAACATAACCTTACATTCCTTGATATAAGTTGACAAATCATTCAACTCCGTTAAATTGTCTATCTTACTTATTTCTGTTTTTATTTTAATCATTTTATCCTTTTCCTTTATTGTCTTTCTGATTACACTATAATATACAACCTTTTTACTATACAAGTCAAGGTTTATTTTAATTTAATTTCTCCTTAAAGAAATCTTGTTCCAAGTTCATAACCGAAAGTATCAAAGAGTAATGTAGCTAACTCACTATATTCCTCTGTTGTTAAATCAGTTAAGTCTGATACCTCAACAAAGTAATCAGTATTTATTTCTTCCATATCATAACCAAACAATAATGTACTATCAAGAACAGCATAGAAACCTAAATCATTCTCTACCCATTCAGTACCCTCATTATCTGTTATTGTTTCATTCATACTCATAGACCTCTTTTTGTCATCTGACCATTCACTTAAATTCATATTCATTCCTTTTGTTTTATTTATCTCTCTCATCAACTACTATAATATACAACACTTTAGGCATGCGTGTCAAGGATTATTTTCACTTTTTTGATGCTTTTTGATGTTTTTTTGATGTTTTTTTGATGTTTTAGAGTTATCCACACAGTTATTAACAGTTTAACATACTTGTATGATACAATGTTGGAGGACCGCACTATTATTTTATAGTGAAAAGTTGTATTCTACAATATGTATATGTAGTATCTAACACCTTTCCTCACCTACAAAGTTATCAACAAGTTATCCACAATTCAATATGTTAATAACTTTCAAATATGTTGATAAGTACAAAGCTTTGGCTTTGTTCACTCACTTGTAGTCTTATAACACACATATAGACTCCTCCTAACTGACAAAGCTGGACTCACCCGACTAGACACCCTTATAAGACATAAAACTCTATATCCTCTAAACTCACAGAATAGAAATACTCCCCACTCTTGTTATATTTGTTGCTTACCTCTTTAACATAGCTATTTAATATGTCTTCACTATGTACTACTCCCATACAGGTACTATTCTTATTCACCATGACATACAGACTATTTGGATACTTAATAAAGAACTTCTTCTTTCTAATCGGTACATTCATTCTTTTATATGGAAACTTTATGGTTTTCCACGAGTTAGAATGTTCTGCCTCAATGTATGTAAATATATTATCTTCATTATCATACGCTATTAAGTCAATGTCATACTTATCGGGATGCTCTCCTATATAACTAATCTCATCAATGAATGTTGGAATATTGTCAATACAAGTCTGGCGTCCAATTCTATCTTCGTTTAGAGCCCACTCTGGATTGTTCTTACAATACTCTTTGAACTTGTTATTCTTCAAGACACAACTCTCTTATCTTATTACCCAACACCATATCATTAGGATATTGTTTTGTTAGTTGTCTAACTATATCTTCAAAGCTTTGTTCTTGTGGTTGTTGTTCTTGTTGTTGTTTCTTGTTATCTCTGTACGCAATGAATGGTCTTCCTTCATCGTCCCATGCTATAACTTCACCGAAGTCCTCTAATGTATATTCTCTACCCTTCTCTAATATTTCATCTAACTCGTTACCAACTCCACACATCTTATTCAACCTCTTTGTCGTGGATTTCTTCATTATTTCTCCTCCACAATTTCTTCTATAATACCTAATACTTCTGAAAGTATCAACACAATAACTGCAGTTGTAATATCTAATAATATCAAACTATAACCTGATATTCTCATTATTGATTTTACTATACTAACATTAAAATGATTTAATTTATTCATAGTTGTCCTCAATATACTGTTGTATAAATATACTCATAAGTCTTTTATATTCTTTCATATCACCGACTTCAAAAGCTTCTTCAATGTCATCCCACATATCTATATCATTCATCGTTGTTTTCCTCGTTATCGTTAAGCATCTTAGCTATTTCTTCTTCCATTTGTTCTCTATGAATTGTGGCTATAATCATTCCCTTTGTTACACCTCTAATGTTGGTCAATGTGTTAATTATCACCAACAACACCAACACGAATATCATTTGACTTGTTGATAGACTTGGACCTATTGTGTAGAACAACAAGCTGTATAACATCAAATCTAACAAGAATAGATTGATTCTACTTGCTAAGAAATCACTTATTATGTTTGTTATGTTTAACTTCATATGGCACACTCACACAACTCACTGCGGATTGCATCACACAACTCACTGCGGATTGCTGTGTTATATATATTCCCATTCATAAAAAATTTCCTATTCACTTTTTTCTAACATTTCATTTACTACACTCATAAAGTGTCTTATCTTACTACCGAGTTCCATATCATTCTATAATCCTCTCGGTACTAATTCTCTGTATACATCTTTTACTTCATTATGGATGTGTTCTGCAATCATCATTTTGACCTTTAAATTAAATATATCTGCATCTTCCCAATACTTTAACACCTTCATTATTTTTAAAATAATTTCTTTATCTTTTTTATTGTATCTACCTGATAATTCTATGTTATCTATATCAGTTAGTCCTAAGTCTAATTGTTTATTATTCATTGTTATTTTTTTACATTTACTCATCTAAATAGTCCTCAAATTTATCCCACCTAAATAACACCCAAGTACACAGAAACCCTACAAATGCTACAATACCAAATGCTCTTGGGTCATGAACAGTTAGTATTGTGAACAAACAGCTAAATATTGTACACCATAGTATTGATTTAATTATTGTTTTTAACATCTAATTCTACCTCCGTCTTATTATTAATAACTATATCTTTCTACAAAACCAAATACCCATTTTATTTCTCATTTGTTTTCATTCGTAACCTTATTTAATTTTTTGGCTCATATACCTAATCATTTCTGTGGTCCGGTGTTATGAGCTTCTCTTTTATGTTATGAGTAAGTTGAGTGCTGTATGACCATATTTAATTCTGTGATGATTTCGTGATAATCCCATTGTATAACTTCATATAATAATTTCTAAACCCACCGAAGTTGTAATGGTATGATTATCAACCCATCATCGTTAAGGCCTATAGCCTTTGTCTTTTTATTCAGTTAATAAGTGCTGAATTGGGTTAATCTGTATATAAATATATACTTATTTCATAAAACGAACAATAACTACGTTGTTATTGGGGTATTACGTTTGTGGCTATAGGGCCTCTGTCACTTGTTCCTGTTTCATATGACACTGTTTGGTCTTCTCTAAGAGTTTTAAACCCTTCCATTTGAATACCACTCATATGTACGAATAAATCTTTATCACCAGTTGATGGTGTTATAAATCCGTAGCCTTTTTTGTTGTCGAACCATTTAACGGTTCCTGTTTCGTTGTTGTTCATCTATCTTGTTTCCTTGTTGTGTTTCATCTTATACTATAATATACTACACTTTTAGTATATAAGTCAAGAGTTTTCATATATATTTTATTGCCATCCAAATTCGGTCATTTGTTTTTCATCTTTAATAATATCTAACTTATCTGGTAAATTGTCATAATTTAATATAATATTTTCAAGTGCCTTATTCATAATTGAAATTGGAGTAAAATCTTCAGCGGACAACACACTCCGCATGATAACTGGACTGAAACCACTCACCATACCGACACCTGGATCTGATGGTGTTGCTGGTGAACCTGCATGACACCCATCTAAATTCCAAAAGACTAACTTTGGCATTGTGTAACCTGATGCTTCAAATAACATTCTAATCTGTTCAAGATGTGGTTTTTCAACTGTACTACCACCTCCCCAACTACTACTATGACTTTCATCAAATTGCATATCACTTAATACAAGTAACATCGTTGGCATATCTTCATCTTTAACATCAAACTTTACAGCCAAATCAAGGATTAAGTTATACGCCTTATTAAAATCTGTATTCATTCCCCAATCATCTCGTAACATCTTGGTATAGATTTCTGATAATGTTCCTGTTGGAACTTGACCCAACTTCGGATTTTCAGAGAATGTTAAATACTTACTATTAAACTTACCTTTGTTTTTTACTGATAAGTATAACCCCAATGATACTGCTACTTCCATTGGTAATCCAAACATACTACCACTTACATCAATCATCGGTAAGATGTTTTCACCTGGTTTGATAAAGTCTGGTAAGTTATCCCATTGTTTCTGTGCTAACTTATCATCACCCAATCTCGCTGTTAGCATAACCTCGTGTGGGTAAGATGCTGATACTGATGCTTTACTATCTTTATCTTCTTTCCAATCTGTAAATCGTTTCTCATCACGAGTTTCAAAGGCTTTTCCGTATCTTCTCATTGCTACACCTGGAACGGATGAATAATTTACATCACTAAACTTACCATCCGACATAGTTTGTTCCACAGTTTCAGAATATCTCTTTAACCACTTACGATATTCTCTGTTAGTGAAACCTAACTCATCACGGAGTAGTTTGGCATTCTCACCTTTTCTCGGTGACCATTTACACGCCAATCTATCTTTCTCTCTAATACTTTGGGCGAAAGCTGAAACAACACCTGGAATGTGAAAGTATCTAATTAGGTCTTTATAGTAACCTAATTCAGCTAAGGTTCTTGCATTGTCTGAAACGAATACGGGTGAACACTTTGCTATTTCGTCAAGAATGACGTAGAAAGTATTCCGTTCACCAGAACCTTCGCGAGCTGCTCTCGCCCAATATGAAATTCTTGTAGCCAACTCTGGATTTTCATTAAATGCTTCTTCAAACATTTCAACAATACGATTTCGGGTGGTGTTTCTCATTGAACCAACCTTTGAGAATAAATCCATGCACTTATTCACATCTGTGTATGACATTGCTCCGTTTGTTGTTTTTGTATATTCTGTGTTATTCATAATAATAACTTACTACCTTTTTGTTATATAAGTCAAGCTTTATTTTAATTTATTTCTAATATTCAAGTTCAGAAAAATCAGTAGTTTCAAATGAACTGAAATGGTCATCTTCATCAACATCAAACATAAAACCAATATCATTACCTTTAAGTTCTCTGATTAAATCTGTTAGTGCCTCTACCATTGAACCTTTTGTGATTTCATCATCGTTTGTTGCCTGTTCTACTATATTGGAAAGTTCATCTGTCATTTGTCGTACGTTTATCATTCTCTTTTTATCCTTATGCTAAGTTTGTAACACTTTCAGCGAAAAGTGTTCCGTTTGTGTTAATATCATATTCGGTCAGAGTACTACTTCCCGTAACACTATTGTCATTTTGTTTATACCAATCAACCATACATCTTAATGCTACAGTTTCCAAGTTGGTTGATTTATGATGTTGTTCTGTTGTTTCCAAGTTACTTGATACAACTACTGCGGGGAAACTATGTTCATCATCAAATGGATTTTCAACCATAACTAAATCACCTGGTTTTTTATTTATTCTAATTCTCATTATGTCTGTATCATGATTAAATTCAATAGATAACTCTTTTAAATCTTTTTTGATTTGTTGTATTGTAAGTCTATCATTATGTAACTCATCTTTAGGAACTATGGCATCATCATATAAATAATTGTATCGTAACTTATACATCAACTCATCTTGTGTATCTTCTGAAAATAATAAATCCCATTTACGATGGTTTAATATGTCCCGGTCATCACCACTACTTAATTCTTTACGACCTTTGTAATCTTTATAGAGTTTGTTCAAGACCTGCAGGTGTTTCCCACCAGACAATAAACCTTGTTCAAATAGTTTTTTAATCTTTTCAACTACAATTATCTCCCACTCACAGGTATATTCTGGTCTTGTCTGTAACATCAGTAAGGTTAATTTGTCTATTCTTTTAATTATATCTGTATTAGTTAAAGTCATTACACCAAACCTTTAAATTTCATATTTTTTCCAAAGTTTGTTACATTCTTCTAACTGAATCTTTGAAGGACTTTGTTCCCTCTTTCTGATATTGTGAATCAATCCAATAACGAAAGATTTATCATCTTTTGTAAATTCAAAACTATTGTTACGATAAGCATCATTGATACGATACTTTAACTTTAATAGTTTACTAACAATCGGATTACCATCATACCCGCGGGTGTTATCCATAACATGTATATAATCTTCATCTTTCATCTATATCATTCCTTTATTTTTCATTTCTCTTGCATCAATTGTATTCTTCGCTTCTCTTAAACCACTACCTGTAAATTTTCTATGTAATTTAATAGCAGCAATCTTGTTACCTGCTTCTAATGTTTCATCTATAAGTTCCCACATTGTTTCCTCATCCATATCCAATCCTTCAGCTGAATATTGTTTCCACAACCGATTGGCTGTACCTAAATCAATTTTATTTGGAACACGACCAGCTTCAAAATCTTCAATCTTTCGTTTAACCCATTTCATATCATTGATTACTTCGAGTTCTCCAACACTATGTGTTTCTTTAGATTTAAATGAAATTCTAAATCGTAACTTTTGAAATTTATCTATAAACTTTTGTTGATGTGGGTGGTGATTCATTTCTCTTTGTTTTCCCATCGTTTCATATATTTCTTATAAACTTTATTCAACGCACTCATCTGTTTTTCTGATAACATAGCGTTTCTTTCAAATTGTTCTTTAAGAGAGTTCACAAATGGAAGTGCCGACCAATTAGCTAAGTAATAATCATCTTTACCTTCATCAACTTCCGCTACAAGTTCCCAAACACGGTTGATTTTTTCAAGAATAGGTTTCATCTTATCTTTACGTTCAATCATTGCAATTTCATCATACTTTGGATTTTTCATTGATTTTAATACAGCGTTGTGCATCTTCTCTGAAAATGGTCTGTTACCTGTTTTTAACACTCGTAACATATCAGATAAAAACTTCTCTTTAAGAGCAATCTGATTTGTAGATAACCACTTGATTTCCTTCTCATACGTTTCAGCGTATTCTAATTTACGACTTTCAATAGTTTCTGGTTTTGGTTTCTTATAGAAGTTCATCTAAATCTGTGTATTCTCCACTTTCATATTTACTGATAAACTCTAATTCCATTAATTCTTCGTCTGTATATTCATTACTATCAATAAGACAATCAACATTATGTTTTACCAACCAATTGGTAAGTAATGTTAAATCTTCTGGTGAAAGATTATCCCACCATTCATCTACAACATCATCAATATGACTTCCATTATGAACATCAGGTGTGTTATCCACATTCATTGGATAAACAATACTTTCTGTATCTACACATGAACCAACGCTATCTAATACTAATACTTCTAAACTCATTTTAAATCTCCTTTATTTATCTCTCTTATCATCTACTATAATATACAACCTTTTTGTAATACAAGTCAAGCTTTTTCTTTGTTTTCTTACAAATAATTTGGACCAGTCCAACTAAAACTCTTATGCATTTCAGCATCAAATATAGAACCTCTACTATGTTTAGCTGGTGCTCTCCAACCAGCGGCTTTCATAATATCACCGACAAAGATTGGAGCACCTTTGTGCATCCCATCTACTAATGATACAAATCCCCACACTCTACTATCTTCTATAACCTTAACAAATTTCCTACCAGGTTTAAGTGATAAGTCAAGTTTCTTATCCTTTGAGTACTTACCCCAATCAGTATAACTCTCTTGTATCTTAACAAGTAAAGTATCCATAGCTTCATCAAATGATAAACCATTCGTTGTAGGTTCTTTTGGCGTTGGTGTTGATTTTGATAACATTGGTTTTATTCCATTAATCATTTAAAAATCCTCTGTATTGACATTAATTTCAAACATCAAATCATCTACATCATCACAAACACCATCAGTTCCAAAGTTTTTCATACTATCAACATCTGTAAGTTTATCTTTTATTTCGTCTAATTTATCTAATAGTTCTTGTTTAGTCATTTGACATCTCCTTTATTCTTTCTATTATTACTAACATATTACAATCATCACAACACACACCATCGTTTATCGGTTCAGCATTGTTTCCAAATCCTTCAAAATTTTCATTACAAATACTACACTTCATTATCTATTTCCTCTAATCCTTGACGTACTAAACCTATAAAACATACTACAATCAATATTACATAACCCCAAATTGATTCTTCCATCATTAAGACCACCCCAAAAAACCATAAACTGGATTTACTATTTCCATAGTATTTTCAGTAAAATTACCAACCTCATCAAAACCATACAAAACCAATGCTGATTCAAATGAACCATTAAGAACATCATCCAATTCAACTACAACAAGGTCAGTTCCAGCTGGAATACCACCCTCATAATTGTTATCTATTTCTGTAAATACTGTTGTCATTATTTATTCTCCTTTTTTGCACAATACCAAGTGCAATAATTCTTTTCTTTATATTCTATAACTGATTTATGTTTTCCACATTTCTCACACATTTCTTTTCCTTTATTTATCTCTCTCATCATCTACTATAATATACAACCTTTTTACTATGCGAGTCAAGCCTTTTCTTTAATTAAATTGTAACAGTTTGTAACAAGAGTTAAAGTAATGGTTGAAGTGAAGATACTGGTCAACCACGCGCTACCCACCATCTGAAGATGCCAAAGCCTTGTCCGTTGTGTATTCCTATTCCGACTGAGGTTGCAAACCCCCAATATGTGGAGCTGGAGGGAATCGAACCCCCGACATCTACAGTGCAAGTGTAGCGCTCTCCCAACTGAGCTACAGCCCCCTAATTAAAAATCACCATCAGCTACTTGAAATGTGGTAAGTCCATTCTTTCTCCACATATCAACAACTTGATTTCTGTCATCAAATACAGCGAAGATTTCTTCTGTTGGATTATCGAATAGTTCTTTTAACCAAATTGATTTCAATAAACTATCTTTCATAAAATGCCAATCTTTACCCGTTGGCCTCATCTTCAACAAGTCAAATGGAACATCGTGTTTCTTTAACCACTCTTTAGTTGCATCTTTTGTAGCCTTTGAACGACCACTAAATATAACAATCTTAAATCCTTGTGAATGTAATATCTGCGCCATCTTAATAACTGGTGTATTTGGGTCATCTAACGATATAAACTTTGGATTAAAGAATGTATCCCAATCTCGTTTACCATTGTCTTTTATAGATAATTCTCTTCGTGAAGTGATGTCGGCAAGGGTACCGTCTAAATCGAATATAACTGTTTTATCATTTTTCATCATACTATAATATACGACAAAAACTTGACATAAGTCAAGCTTTTTCTTTGATTATTTTGTTTTTTTATTCAATTAATCCAGTTTTACTGAATTTTTCCTTCCATCTTTTCCAATGTTCATGTCCAAATTTTTCAGCCGCTATCTCAAACTTGTTGTCTTTGTATTTATCTTTACCTTTAGCTATCTGATAATTCATTTCCCACTCATAATCTAATTTGAAATCTTTCCAACCTAATCGTTTAGAATCCATTGCATGATGTATTTCGTGTAACAATGTGATAATAAATTGTTTAACTTGTGATTTCTTTATTGTTTTGTATCTTGATGATAATTCTAATGTACCTTTATCTACATTGTAAAAAGCAAAGTTTTTCATTGATTTGTATTTAACTTTGGTATTTTCAACCTTGTAGTATTTCAGTAAGGTAGCAATCATCTGATTTTTATTGGTTTCTTTTATAAATTCCTTAACTAACAATTATCCACCTCACCTTTTTCTATCTTTTGTGGCTTGGTCCTCTATCGGGACTTCTTCATCCAATATCGGACTATCCATATGAACTTCAGTAATTGAACCACTTAGTTCCGATGGATTTTCTTCATAATCTAAAACCACTTCTGTAGCTAATTTCATAAGTTCTTTATATAACTGTTCTAATTCTATCTCTTGTTGTTTTGTCAGTTCCTTCATTATAGGAAACTCGCACTAACCGATGATGGGTTTACCCACCAAATCTTACCAAGTGTATCCGTAACTCGTATAGTTTCTTTAGTTTCATCGTATTCACTAATCTTTACAATGGTGTTTTCATGTAACATTCCATTTACACTTGGAATGTCGTGTTGGATACGAACTTTTTGGCCTACTTTTATTTCTCTATTTTTATGATCTACTAATATACTCATCATACTCCTCCACCTCTTATTTACAAAATCTTCTTGATTTTTCAAACATACCATTGAATGACAAATAACAATTCGCACATAATAGTCTTAAATTATCTAATAGAAAGTTTTGATGTTCTCCATCAATGAAGTCTATACCAAGACAAACTTTCTCTGTTTTCATATTTACTTCGTTGTAACCACATACAGTACATTCATCTGTCCAATAACCCTTTTCAATGAGTTGTTGTTTAACTACTGAATGTGACCATCGTTTAGGTGGTTGTCGTTTTCCTAATACAATATCTTCTACATTTACTCTATACGAACCCCAACCTTTTGATTTGATTCCTACACCAGATTGATTTAAATGTTGGTCAAACACACCATATTGTTTAGCCCATTTCTTATATGTATTATAATGTACGTTCAACCAACGAGCCGCTTCCATATTAGATAGAGTATTCTTCTGTGCATCTAATATCATATTCTTGGTAAGAACTTTCCTTCTTCCTGGAATACTTAACGGTTTTTCAGAAGCTCTTTCTAACGGTTTGTTACTGTCCATTAGATTTTTTGATATGAATGAGCACGAGAATCGATAATAAATATCTCTCGTGTCTTTACATTCTGACCCTGTGTTTCATTTATCTTACGATATGGAACATTCACATTTGAATTTACATTATCAGTTAACCAAAATAATTCATGAACACTTATATCTGAAAATCTAAACTGTTCAAACTCTACACCAATTCCAGGTGGATTATATCTATCATTTGCTTGATCGTTTGACATTATACTTCCTTCCAAGTTCCTGTTAATTCTACAATACCAGCGATTGCTTCAAACTCATCTTTGACATTTTCAAATTGACCACTTGATTCTAATTTATCATACATTGAATCTAATGCATTCTTAATTACTTTTATTTGTTCATAACCATCTTTACTTATTTTTGACATTTTATTTGTCCTCCTGTAAGAGTTGTTTCTCTGTTGTTGTTTCTTCTTCATCTTGTTCTTGACATTGTTTTCTTATAAATTCTTCAATATCAACATTTAATCTTCTTAATTCACTCATAGCTAAATCTCTGACAAAACCATCTTCTTTCTCACCAAAGTCAAGAATTGTTGTCATAAGTTTTGTTATATACGCACCTAATTTATCTGCCATCTTATTCTTCCTCTATATTAAAATTCTCTTTTAAAAATTCTTTGCAATCATAGTGTCTACCATCATCTAAAATATCAATGGCTTCTGATATAACTTCTTTTACTAATTTTGTATAGTTATCTTTTCCTGTATAAGAAAGTTCTATCCCATCTTCATTTTTATATTTCATCTACTATAACCTCCAATGAATCTATATACTGAATATCACAATCACTTGAATATCCACTATAAACTTTAATCGTATCACCTACGAACTGTTCCCATACTCCGAGAACCGTGTGAGCTACACCTTCGTCATCTGTGTAACTACTTGAATTTACTAAATTTGTCCAGTTGTTTTGTCCAAAGTGTTGAATGTTTATCTCCTTGTTAGATACCCATTGAACTTTTTGATAGTCAAGTCCTGTTTTTGCTTTTAGTGTTGAAAATGTTTGTACATAACCATCTAACCACTCCATATGATAATAACCATTTTCGTCCATCTCTAAACTCGGTGCTGATATTTCTAAGTAACAATTATCAACACAAGTCATACTTGATGTTTCACAACCAACACATAGTATATATATAAATATACATAAAATTGTGTTTTTTATCATTTTTTATTCTCTTTCCTTTTTTTCTTTTTATTTTCTCTAAGCTGTTTTTTCTTCTTTTGCTTCTTATCGCGTTTCCGCTGTTCTTTATCTTCATCCCAATGTCTTGGGTCTATTTTACTCATTATATCATCTCTCTATATTACAATATACAACTGTTTTACTATATAAGTCAAGTGTTTTTTATTCATCTATTACTGATCTACCTTTAAGTTCTTTCCAATCTTGTTCTGGTCTTACTTTTAAGTTGGTTTCCCATACACCTTTTAATACATCTGGTTCTACATCCAATGTTTCTGCAAAATGTATTATAGCTTGGATATCTTTAGGAAAACAACTACCACCAAATCCAAACTTACCATCAGGTCCCGGAACATTCATATGACTATGTCCTACTCTACCATCCCTAATAAATCCTTCAACAGCCATATCCCAATCAACACCACATTTATCTGCTATTTGATACATTTCATTTAAGAATGATACTTTAGTAGCAAAGAAACAATTGTTCATATATTTAATTAGTTCAGCTGTTTCATAATTAGTCTTTATTATTGGCATTGTTTCACCAAATCTCCATTTAAATAATTTTTCTACTTTGGTTGTATCTTTTTTTCTACCACCAATTATAAATCTAGCTTGATTTATAAAGTCAAATTTAGCAGACCGCTCAGTAAGAAACTCTGGATTAAATACAATATTTAAATTTCTAAACTTTCGTTGTAATTTTCTTGTAGTTCCTGGTGTAACAGTTGACCTTAACAAAAATACATTATTAGTTCTATTATTTAATTTATCCAATTGGCCAAATAAATTATATATTATATCTAAATTTATTGACCCATTTTTATTTGATGGTGTTGGAACTGATACAAATATATAATCAGTTGTATTTATAACTTCTTTCAATGAATGTGTAGATTTAGATTTATCCTTATCATATATCTTTACATCAGTATCACATCCTGTCTGTGGTGAGAATCCATATGCTACTGATGAACCTACAAACCCATATCCTACTATTCCTATTTTCATAAACCTATTTCCTCTTTGTATTTCGTTATCCAATCTTCTATTTTTATTGTCGGTTTCCAACCCAACACTCGATATGCTTTGTTATTATCAGCCAATGTTTCTTTTGGTTCTATAACAGGGTTTACATTAACTCTATCTCCACCTATCAAATCAGCTATCTGATTAACTGATCGATTGTTACCATTCCCAATATTAAAAACATCACCGTTACACTTAAAAATTGGTATCTTCGCGTTAAACCCAGCCTTTATGTTAGCATCTACCACATCACCAACATAAGTGAAATCTCTTCTTTGTTCTCCATCACCTTTGATAGTCATCGGTTCATTATTTAATCTTTGTTGTGCGAATATTCCCATAACTAAACAATAAGCACCTTCAAGTAATTGTCTTTCACCATAAACATTAAAGTATCTTAAACATACAGTTTCTATATCATATAGTTCTGAATATAATTTACAATATTGTTCACCTATTAATTTTTGTAATGCGTATGGACTGAGTGGGTTCAATATGTGTTCTTCTGGTGTAGGTGTTATATCTACATTACCATAAACAGATGATGATGAACTATATACAAATCGTTTCACCCCACAGTCAGCTGACATTTTTAATAAATTTAATGTACCATTCACATTTACAGTATTAAATTCTATTGGATTTTCTATTGAAGGTTGAACTCTTGCTTTGGCGGCTAAATGGAATACAACATCAGGTTTAAAATCTAACATAAGCTGTTTCCTCGCGTCATATGATCTAGATATATCACATTGTATAAATATAGCACGTATATTTATGTTTTCTTTTTTACCAGTTGATAAATTATCCCACACTTGTACTTCATGACCATCCTTAACCAATCTATCTACAAGATTACTACCTATAAATCCTGCGCCTCCTGTTACTATACACCGCATTTAATTAACTCCTTCTCGTATGTTTTTACTTTATTTACATTTATTTTAAATATATCCACTTCAAAATCACCAACTTCAAGTTCTTCGTCAGTTAATATCTCTGATAATTGCTGAATCACATTAAAACTATTTTGTGTAAATTTACCACCATCTACTCTAACTTCTATATCATTTTGTATACCAACATCAAAAACATATTCTTTTTGAATACGAAGATAATGTAGTTTTTTACTTAAATCAAACATAGTGTTAGGTTGTTCTTTATCAATGTAATTTTGCACATCCACATCTACATACATTGTAGAACACCAGGGTTCTAATAACTCTAATAATTGTCCATTACAATTCTTAACCACAAAACCTATATCATACTTTGGTGTTACTATTGGTTTCATCAGAGAATCGTGTTTAACCATTGTCCCCCACTTACGAATGAAGTTTCTCATATTTTTAGTTGTTGTATGAACCCATTCAGGTGAATCTTTACCAGGAGCACCACCAGACCATGGATTAAATCTACTTCCACGACTTGTCATATGATATACAAATCCATCCCAAGTCTGAATAAACTTACAACCATTCAAATGTAATCTATTAAATATATCTGAATCTTCTTTTGATTGTGGAGCGAATAACTTATCGTGACCACTTACACCCCAATAATCATCTTTGTATATAGCCCAAGGAGCAAATACACCTTCTGTTGTTTTGTTTTGTTTAAATTTATCTAAATCATTTAGGAATTTATGTTCTTCAAACTCTTCAGGTTCTATTCCATAATCAGCCAATATCTTTTCAGGTCCCGGAGGGTGTAATGATGGTTCTATTCTTGTAGCAGTAACTACTACACCAGGTTTAATATGTTTAAGTATTTCTTCATCTAATTTAGGTGGTACATACATATCTGCATGTAGAAACATTACAATATCATTAGAAGCTTGTTCACATAAATAATCATACCAATGAACTATACCTTTTCTTTCAGGTCCGTTGTTTCTAAATATTTGTATGTTGTGGTCTGTCTTTTTTATTTCTTGTAACCATTCCCAAGTACCATCTTC
>Ga0208013_1000697_pt1 | contig 17814 bp, 23 predicted proteins | sample 16_taG_FD_184091 | JGI IMG/M metagenome (GOLD analysis project Ga0208013, IMG submission 184091) | Marine viral communities from the Subarctic Pacific Ocean - 16_ETSP_OMZ_AT15313 metaG (SPAdes) (version 2) | ecosystem: Environmental > Aquatic > Marine > Oceanic | place: Pacific Ocean | collected...
CACCTAGGAAAGCTGATGTATCTGCCATGCCTGTAGTGGCTGCTACGTTAGCTGCCCTAGCTCTAGCTATCAAACCCCTACGTACAGCACCCCTTCGTTCTCTTGAGGCTTGTGCTTCTTGTTGTTTTATCTGAACTTGAGTAGCTTGCTTTTGTGCTGACATTGCTCTGTTAGATGCACTGACAGAAGCTACGGTTCCTGCGACAGCTACTCCTGTACCTACTATACCAACACCTGCTAGTGTAGCTGCCGTTCCTGCCAGACCAAGACCAACACCAATTGCTGTAAATAATGCCATTCTATACTTCCTTTATATAAGCAGTTTCTGTTGGCTTAAAGCCTTTACGTTTAAACAGAACACCTGCCTTAGTTCCCATAGTTTCGTCTATTGTTGAGAGCCTAGCATAGTCACAGCCTTTTTCTTTTGACCACTCAACATATTGATCTATTAACTTAAAAGATGTCTTTCCATTACGATGATCAGGGTCAAGCCAGAACATTAACTCTTGTGCTACTGTTATGTTATTAATTGGTAGACTTGAGATAGCAGCTATCAAAGCACCTACGACCTCTTCCTCATGTACGACTATCTTGACAAAACCTAACTCATGTTCTACTAGATTAGATACAAGTTGTTTTACTTTATTAGCATCAAACTTTCCCCAAGCAGGGTGTGGTATTTCTTTACAAAACTGTTTGACTGCTAGTACTGTGTCTAATACGTCTTGTTCGGTTGCATCACGTATTGTATATTCTGTCATCTAAAACCTAGTATTCCTTCCTTGTACTATACCCCATCCTAAAAGAATAAAGTCCTTACCTTGTTCACTTGAGTATTTAAGTCTGACTGATCGACCATGCCCTCTGATTTTTAGTCTTGTGGTTATGACATCTTCAGGGTATGGAAAAGAAGTTAGATCAGATGGATTAACAACAATTGGATACTTAAGTCTATAGGCTTGTTGTGTAGCACTAAACGTATCGTTAAAGTCCCATGCTGCTGAAACAAGAAGAGAAGATGGTCTGATAGATTCATAAGCTGAACCTGTGTAGTTAAACCCTTCCTCTGTCAGTCTTGTGTATATAGCTATGTAGGGGGCATTTTTCTTAGTGATCAAGTCACCAACAAAGTCATACCCTGTCTCAGCATAAGATGTGTAGTTAGTATCACCCCAGTCTAAGAATGTTGTACTTGAGAATGAACCCATAGTAATTTTACTATCGGAACCTTTTCTAATCAGAAGGACTAATGCAGGATCACCAGTTGTAAAACCAGAGATACTTGTAGACACAACATCATCAGTGCCTGCGAGTACATCATTCACACCATCTGTGCCTGATCTAACGTCAACATTAAAGTCAGCACCAAAACCTGAGTAAAAAGCTAGACCTACTGCACTGTCTGTTGAAGATGCTTGATCTGAAATAGTCCAAGGCACGAAGGCTTGTAAAGATAAATCAAGAATAAGAAAATTATTTAACTTAGATGCTACAGTTTCACCTGCATTAGGGTATGCCCAATAAATCTTTTTACTTATACTGTCGTATATTGCTGTAACTTTAGACTTTTGTTCTGTTGTGATACTATCCCAACGTGTTTGAATAGTTGAAATAGTTAAGTTTTGTTCTTTACCTTGGCCCGATGTAGGGTCAGTCGTTAAAGTATGAATACCAAACCTTGACCACCAAAAGGGAATACCTTCAGCCTCAACAAATGACTCAGGATTAAGAATACCTACACTAGAGACACGGTTTATACCGTAGGATGAGGCTGAGAAGACACCATCTACCCCTGTGATAGCCCATACACCGTTCTCAGCAAAGACAAATAGAGAAGATTGGTACGCATATAGTCTTTGAATGTTAATTGCATCAGGTATAGAAATATAACCACCATCAGTGGCTAGCAAATCTGCAAAGTACTCCGCAGTAGGATCATTCTGTTGATAACACTTACCTAAATCGTTGTTATTGTCAACTACTTTAGAAAAAAGAACTGTGCCTGTATGCTCAGATGCTGCAATACCTGCGTAAAACACTCGACCAGAAAAGGATGTTACACTTTTAAACCTTGTGTTTATAACTTCGGTTGATAAACCTGATCTAACCCTGTTAAAAAAGTCAATAATGTAGTGACCATTAGCTGTAAGAGTAGAACCTGCGAATACTTTGTCCCACTCAGAGGCTGAAAAGTCATTACTTGAGTCTTTACCTGCATACCAAGGGTGTGTCAGAGGTGGGTAGTTACTAGAGTTAGCTGCACTCCAAGTGCTTAAAGCTGCTGCACCCTTAGTGCCAACCCAACCTGAGTTCTTTGTGTCATATGTACGACTAGCAGTTGTTGTTGCTGCTGCATCATAGCCAGTTACATCACCCTGCCACTCAAAGTCTCTAATCTTAAATGCTATAGCTGATGCTGTAAACTTAGGACTAGCTGAGTTATCAAAAGAAATAACAATAGTATTAATACCTTCGGAAGACACAACAAGTGTTCCGTTAATACTAGCAAACTGGCATTTATAAAGTGAGGCTGAACCAGAAGAAATCTCATAGGTAGCTAAACTAATACTGTCTGAGTAAAGCTGCTCAGAGTATGGTGCTGTTGATTTATTATAAAAGTAAAGAGTTGCACCTTTTTGAAATACAAGGAACTCTAGGTCAGCTAAACCACCTACGTTTTGCCATGTACCTGTTGTTACTAACTCAGTATCTGAAAGAGTAAAGCTAGAGTAAACGGCTGAAGTTTCTGTTGCAACACCTAAGCGTCTACGACGAGAGCCATCCCTGCGTAGATCACAGTTTAACTCATCAACTGAAGCACCTTCAGGGAAGGTTAGCTCACCTGCCTCAGTAATAAGACCTTTGATAAAGGTATTAGTTGTCTTTTGACTTAGACTTTGAGCCATCAGTTACCTTCTTACGTTCTTCACGTTGCTTGTTAAAGTACTCAGTCCTAGTTGCTCTTGTTATTTTTTTATTTCTTAGGTGAAGTTCTAGTGCTTCTTGAGCTTTACGTATGGACGAATACTTTCCTGACAATTCCTGTGGTGTAACACCCTTTTCAAGAGTTATCTCAAAGAATATATTACCACCGACTGACTTCTTAATGTATATTTCTGACACATATTTGTCTGACTTACACACACAGGTTTGGTTTACTGTGTCTTCTACAAACTCTAGCATCTAGCTTCTTCCGTAGTAAGGTCTTTTGTTGGCCTGTTTGGTTTTGTGCATATCGTTTTGCACATAGGACTTTAATCGTCTAGCTTGTTGTTCTACCTTGGGGTCTGACCCTGCTTTAAACAAAGAGAAACAAGTTGACTTAGCTTCAGCCAACAAGTAAGGTAGCATGTTATCATCTAGGTCAGGCTCAAAGCTATCTGAAATAGTAAAGGTTGGATAGACAGTACCATAGGCTCTTGTCTTACTTGCCTGAAGTGTACTCTCAACAGAGGCTTTGTATGAGTTCATAACAATATGGTTATCATCAAAGGTTGTGTAGTACGTAGGATGTATATCATTATAGACAAACAGGTCTGTGTTACCTACCTTATCTGACACCTTAAGGGATGAGCTAGATGTGTCATCCATTCTCTCTAGAAATTCTAAAGGATGTACAAACTTAACTTCTGAGTATTGTGAACCAGAAGTAGCTGTGTTATAGGATAATGTCTCTATTTGTTTTAAATTAGTGGGGTATGTAAAATGAGTGGGTCTTGTACTGTCAGACAAAGAAGTTAGTTTTAATAGTTCTTGATGCTCAGGTATATCTCTAGCTGATATGATGTTATAGTAAGTGTCTTCGATAACTGAGGCTACCTGTTGAGCCTCAAGTGTATCACTGATAGCGTTCACATCCTCTGAGTCCATGTCGGACAAGATAGACTGAACCATTTCTAGGAGTGTACGTTTCATTATGATTTATCCAGTACTACTGCAAACCTAAGTTTTTTGTGACTTGTAGACCCACCATTTGTTTCTATAGTAATAAAACTATTAGCTGTAACTGTCTTGTTAGTTGAAGGAGACAGAGTATCTACATCACCTGCGGCTGAACCTGACTGAGTTATAGTAAGAGTTCCCATAGATGCGGCTGAAGCATTTTTAACTGTGATAGTAGCATCAGCATTAGTAATAGCACCTTCTAATACAGTTATAACTTTAGAGATAGTTCCTGCAAATGGCATTGGAACATGAACAACTTCTGCTGTAGAAACATCATCTATATAACCAGTAATAATTTCTCCTGCTGAAGTCCAAGCACCACTACCAGAACCGTTAGATATATACACCTTACCTGCCGTAGCTGAAGCTACACCTTTAGGTTCGTGAAGATCACTACCAGTAAGAGCACTGTGTTGTACGTTAGCCATTGTTTATCCTTTAGCCCCTGCCTCAGTAAAGACATTATATACTATTTTAACAGAGTTGTCAAGAGAAAAGTTAAGGATGCCCCTAGAAAACTAAGGACATCCTAATAGTTTAAGGTTCGATGTACTCAATAACCAACTTGGCTTCACCTGCGGTAAAGGCCGCAGTGCCGTAGTAGGCTTCGATGTAACAATCGTTATCACCTACAGACAAAGCTGCTCCAACAAGAGCACCATCACAAGCTACTGCTTTTGTTGTGGCGTTAAGAGCCGACAAAGCAACAGCCGCATCAACACCATCGGCATCAATGGTAGAACCATCTTGCTGATAAGCACCAACTGTCAACGTAGCTGAACCACCTGAAGTGAAAGCTGTTGAAATAATTACAGTTGCTGATGTGATGTAAGAGTTTGCAGGGATGAAAGCATCATGGTCTTGAGGTGTTGCAGCACCAGAGGGTAACTCTGTTCCTGTCAAGTTCAATACAAGAGCTTTCTTGTGTCCAGAGAGGACTGTACCTTTTTTTGCGGCTGTTCCTGCCTCACCTGAAGTAAGGATTTCCAAACCGTCTGCGTTTACATAAGACATAAATTATACCCCCTTTATGAGATGGTTGTCTTAGCGACAATTTGAACCATGTTCTCAGGACGGTACAACTTAACACCGTAACGAGCAGTAGTTACAAACTCATGCCGTTGGTTGTCTTTGTTGTAATCGTAATCAACCTCTGGCATCTGACGCCATGCACCCACGAATGGGTTTACAGACTGATCCGCAGAGAAGAACAGATTAACTTTAGCTGCAGAACCTACATCGGTGTCTGTGCTTCCGTTACGTTCTAGGATCGTGTCTGTAGAATTGGAGTCAGGCAAGAAGTTTGAACAATATACGTCGAAACCATATACGTTTGCTACGAAACGCATACCAGTTGCGATACCGTCACGAACTACACCTTCAAAACGTGGGTTGTTTGACACGTTTACAAGGTTTGACAGAGAGTTCAATTGAAACTCTACTGATGGATCAACGATAGCTACCAAATTGCTGTCAGGTACGTGCTGTTTTTTCAGAGCATAACGAGCATACGCAAAGTCTGCGAGTTCGATTACACCTGATGCACCACCTGCGATACGCATGTTGACACCGTTAAGAGAACGGTTACTGTTTGCGTTGCCTGTGTCAGCAGCCGCAAGAGTAGTTGTCTCAAAGTGCTCCATGATTGACCGTTCTTGTTCAGGAACAAAACGAGACATTAGTTCATTAGAATAGAACGTGTCTTGTTCAGCCTTCTTGGTCATGTAGGTAGCAGATGACAAGTATTTGTCAACTGAGAATGTGAAGTTACCTGTGTCGAGTGGACGGTAAGTAACAGCACTGTCTTCTGTATAGTCGTCTACCTGAGCCTGCCCGATAGATGGAATGTTGAAAGTGTTTCCGTCAGGAAAACCATCAAGCATACGCACATACCGTTGTGCCATCATCTCATCACGTAGAATTTCTTTCAATTCTGATGAGTAGACCTGAGCACGTTGCAGGAACGAAGTATTAGATGTGGTCATAGCCATAGTCTAAGTTCCTTTATTATGCACCAAACTTTTCACCAAGACGGTCTTTGTCTTGAAACATTTGTTGTTGCGTCTTGGCAGAATAGTACAAGTTACGATTTTCTCTACGGAGTTTTTGATAGTAACTGAAGTCACGTTCCGTAGAGTTTTGCATATTAACACCTTCAGTACGAACCGAACCTTGCACCATAGGGCTAAAGGTTTTTTCTGGTTCACCGATAAGAGAAAAGAAAGCCTGTGGAGATTCAGCAGCAATTTCACGCATACGTTCCATTGACATACCTAGCTCTTTAGCTTTGTTTGCTACCTTGGTTTTTGCCTCAGTACCAAAACTTTTTTCTAGCTCTTGATCGACAAGAGAAAGGTTATTAGCTAGAGCCGTACCTTTTTCTCGTTCTGTAAGTGTCTTTTCAACAAGGCTCTTAAGGTCATCCTCACTAAGACTAGCAGTGGTATTCTGTGAATTAGTGCTACTATTATTAGAAGGCTCTCCAAGTTTTGCTGTAGTAGGGTCAGCGGCCTGTTCTTGAAGTTGGTCGAGTAAAGTTTTAGAGTAGTCTTGTTTATTAAGTTCTTCTCGCAATTCTGTGAGTTGACTTTCAAGATTTGAAATATAACCATCAGCTTCTAGTTTGCCTTTGGCTAGTACTTCAGGATTACTCCAGTTCTCTCCCTTTGCCTGAACGAGTTTCTGCAAATAAGACTCTTGGGTTTGAGTATCTTCTTGCGTCTGCTCAGTCTGATCTGTCTCTTTGGTTGGAGACTCGTCAGTAAATACCATAATTTTATTCCTTATCTAGGTTGATAATGTCTAGCACTTGGGTTAGTGCTCTGTTATAACCAATCCTATCAGCTTGTTTAAATGCCCATGAGGGGCTATCGTAGTCTGCTGTAGGTGGTGTCTCCTTAAGCATAGGCTCAAGAATTTCTTTGAGGCGGTCTAGACTGTCACGGTTTGACAAGACTGCTTGGCGTACACCAAACTTATCCTCTTTAGATTTACATCTGTTAAACCAAACGGCTTTCATTATTTTAGCATTGGTTTCTTTTTAACAGGTTTCTTTTTCTTGTCCATTGGTTTTTTAGTTTTGTTTTTGTATTCTTGGACTTTACCTTTTTTGTATGGCATCTTACAATCCTTTTTCTGCTGCGATTTCTTGTTCTTCTTCAAACTGTACCTGAGCTTCCATTGCAATCCTCTGTGTTTGCATTTGTTCAGTTACAGCTACATTTTCTGAGAACAAGGTTGGCTCACCAAGTTCATCAGCCAATATACGAGCAAACTCTTTGCCTGACATATGTGTCGCAATAGATGGGTCAGACAGTTTAAGCTGATACAACTGAGTAATGTTTTGTACTCTCTGTGCTCTTTCAGCAAAGTGCCTAGCACCCATAGGGATAATCTTGCCGTTAGCCTTAATGTCTTCCTTGGTAATTTCCTCAAAGAAAAACAGACCACTGTCCTCGTTTAGTACACGTACTGTGTCAGCATAGTCCATGTTCCTACGTGCAGCTTCAAGCATTGAGTTAAGAATTGGCTCAAGGAATACTCTTTCAAAGTGTGCTGTCTTGTGTTGGAAGATACGACCTGCGGCTGTCATAAGCTGACCAACCTCAAAGGCTGTCTTCTCACCTGCACTACGGATACCCATAGCTTCCCTTGGAGCACCTGCTAACATTTCCATCTTACCTTCAAGGTTCTGAATCTGGAAGTCAGCGTTAAGTGCTGTTGCATCAGGAGCTAGGTAGCCTACGTCACCCTCTTCACCCATGTAAATACGTGCTGCAGGTTCAAAGTCAAAGTCCTCTACATCACCTCGTATCTTAAGAATTGGATATGCAATCTGATCGAAGACATCAGCCTTAAGGTTTTCTAGGTGGTCAATACGATACTGCATACCGACCAAGTTATCCAGTGGTCCCATTGCATATAGGTTGTCAGGACGTTCTCTCCAACCTGCGTGGAAGACAGGAGCCTTACCTAACCAACTAGGGTTCTGTTCGTTAGACAAAACATATGCTCTGTCAACTACTGTTACCACACGATTCTTGTGGAAGTCACCTGTGTCACCATCATAGATGTCACCGTAGAACGTAAGGATTTCAACATAGTCTGATTCATAATACTGTTTAATATCTGAGAAGCCATCAGCTAAGAAACCATGAGCCTTATGTACATCTATGTTAGAACCTGAGTAAGACACACGATTAGACATCATACGATTAAAGATGCCTGTCATATACTCATTGTCAACAGTCTCATCTATCTTACGTTTGATTTCACCCTTAGTAAGAACTGACCTAATAATCTTAGGTGAGTCAGCAAAGGATGGAGCTAAAGGATTAAAGCAAATATCAAAGGGAGATATACGTACTAGCTTAGGGCCAACATAGTTTACTGCACGTTCACCGTCTTCGTACTCAGTATAATCTCTGACAAAATCAACAGTAGCGAAGCAGTTACCATACTGGATGTAGTCGTTGATTAGTCGGCCCGTTGTATTCTCAAAGTCTGACTGACGGACTTTGTTTTCCATGTAAGCCTGAATAACATCACGTTTACTTTTGATGTCTGACTCTTGGTCATTAGCTTCAAACCTAAACCAACGCTTCTGAGGAAACAAGGCTGAGAAATAATTAGCGTGAAGGTTATCAGCAATCTGTGTTAGCTTAGGTGTGGTTGTACTATTAGTCCAAGGTAGTTTATTATTAGATGTAGTACGAGTATCAGTAGCATACAGATAGTTACGTAGTTCTTTCCACTCTTCAATTTTTTGTTGACGAGAGTTATTCCACGTAGTCCAACGATCAGCAATATCTGAGGCTATTGCGTGAGGTTCGATAAGTGTGTCAAGGTCAATCGTTGTTCCAGACATTAGAAGGAAACTCCACCAAATCTTTGATTAAACTGTACTACGTTATCTGTGTTTCTACGTACAGTGCGAGAGGGTTTTACTGCCATGTCCACCACAGATGCTAAGGCATCAATCACATCGTCGTGTGGTGGGTTACGAGAAGATAGTTCTTCTTCAAGTACTTGAGTATTGCCGCCTCTGTAGTGCCATATAGCCATGTTATCGTAACGAGGTTCTAAGATAGAAGATATACGTTCTTGCTTATTACCTTGGTTTTTGTTAGGTCTGTACTCATCTATACTAATAGATAAGCCGTGTTGTTTGATTAGTTCTTTTAGTTGTTTAACAATAGCTACCTGAGCTACCGTTGTTTCAGCCCTTAGTTTACGGAATGACCACTTAGTAGATAGATGAAGTATGTGTTCAAAGTATTCAGTAATCCTGTCCGTCCTAAACCTGTCAATATCTAAGACATAAATATTATTGTCAGCATCTATTCCTACGACAACAATAGCTGTGTAGTCGGCTCTCTTAGACAAACTAAATGCGAAGTCAACTGCTGCATATACGTTTAGTTTCTCATCCCTAAAGTACCAGTAACCACTTTCCTGACGTAGGTGTTTCCTATCGAAGTACTGAAACTTTTCTTTACCTACAGGAACATTGTCAGGGTCAGATGGATCGTTGTAATACTGTGCTCGGTATTGACCTTTATCCAAGTACTTGCCTCGTTTTTTAGCAAGAATTGCAATATCGAACCCAAACCATTTCCCATCTTTACGTTGTTGTCGAGGCCAAAGGAACTCCCCTGTTCCATCACCCCTGCCTTCTACTGGTTGCTCAAAGGTTTCGTAAATACTTTCTTCACCTATTTGATTACCGTCTTTATCAAAGACTTCTTCAACCATTTGCTGTAAGTCTTGGTACAAATCAGATGGGTGATACCTTGTACCTACGACCCACTCTTTAGCTTCAGCACCTTCAATAGACGAGAGAAGAGAGTATTGACTTTTAACTTTATTGCGTCCTTCACCTGTGTAAGCATTTTCATACACCACGACATCATCCAAGACAGCGATGTCACAATGTAAGCCTGTAAGCGAAGTAGTAAGCCCACCAGTAAAGATTGAAGGGTCACGAACATTTTCTTTCTCCCTAAGTGGATGGTCAAGCATTATCTCTGAGCCTGTCCACTTTTTTCTCTTACCTTCCTCTTCGTGTACATGGTCAGGCCAGTACATACGATATATCTTAGAGGTTAGTATATTTTTAATAAACCCTAATTGTTTTTCAGCTAGGTTAGCTGTAGCTGATATGTAAAGTATTCTAAGTGTTGGGTCTTTAGTTAGTTCCCAAGCTACCCTGTAAGCTACTAATCTTGACTTACCGTGATCCCTTGGAAACAAAAGAAGTTGGAATGGTTTAGCATCCTGTCTTGTCCACCACTCACAGACATCTTCGTGGCATTGCCCAAGTACCTGTTCAGGAGCTACCAGATTAATAAATGTAACTAAACTGTTTTCAGCAGCAGTTTTTATTTGTTCTCTGATAGCCACTTAATTTATTGCTCCGTATCCCTATTTGCCATCTTTTCCACTGAGTTTCTTATAGCTTTAATGTTTTCATCCATACGACCAAGTGTAACAGCTTGACTTTGAACAACAGCTTCTAAGGCTTCTATTCTTGTCTCATGTCTAATTAAATCTTTTTTATTATTTTCTATAGCATTGTCTAGACTAGAAACATACCAGACTAGAGCTATTGTCTGACCAATGATGGCTAGGATAAAACTAATAGGTATTGATTTAGTCATAGTCCAACTGCCCTCACTTAGTGTGCTCTTCGCCATGATGTACCTTCCTTGTAGTAGACCTTTTCAGGTTCTACCCAAGAACCTTCGTATTTAGCATAAGGATCAAATATTTTCCATACACCATTTTCTTTAATATAAGCTGTCGATGAAAATAGAATAAAGGTTGGCTGAGGTGTTATAGAACTTACACCTGAATTAGTAAGTTCAAAGGTAATTCTAACATTACTGTCTTCGGTAACTCTTGTATTTCCGTCTTCAGTTATTCTTGTAATTTCTGTATCTACACCACCAAACTCAGCATATATAACATTTGAGCCTGTTGCAGATACTGAGGCACTTCCAGTTAAAGAAGAAGCACCCGACTTTATAGCTCCTAGACTTACAGCTACCGCAGTTAAAGAACCTGCTGCTGACAAAGAACTAGCAGCTTCTTTTATAAGACTACCTAAAGAAACTACACTTCCTGTAGAACTTAAGGTACTTAGTCCTTGTTGTATTTTAATAGCTTCGGCTGAAGAAGAGCCTGTGCTAGTTAGACTTGAAGTTAAAGATTGTGTAAGTGTAGCTTGAGAAGAAAGACTTGATGAGCTAACTAGACTAGATACACCGTATTTAGTAAGTGTTGCTTCAGAAGTTAAACTGGCAGACGAACTTAATGAAGAAGAACCTACATGACTTGTCGTAGTTCCTGCTGAAGCGGATAGTGTTCCTGTAGCATTTAAAGCACTTAGACCCTGTTGGGTTTTAGTAGCTAAAGCAGTTAGGCTTCCTGCAGAATTTAAAGAACTTAAGCCTTGTTGTATTCTTAAGGATGAAGCTGTAAGACTTCCTGTAGAACTTAAGGTACTTTCTATTTGTTGGGTTTTAGTAGCTACAGAAGTTAAGCTAGTAGAAGAACTTAAGTTAGCTGAACCAACAAGACCTAATGTAGAAGCTGCTACTTTTGAACCTTGAGTAGTTAAGGAAGAAGCAGCTTGTTGAGTCCTTGTAGCTAAAGCTGATAAACTACCTGTAGCTGTTAAACTAGCTTCACCTACATGGCTTGAGGTAGTTTCTGCTTCAGCAGATAGGCTACCTGTAGAACTTAAAGCACTTTCTAGTTGTTGAGTTCTAGTAGCTACAGAAGAAAGGCTTCCTGTAGAACTTAAAGCACTTTCTATCTGTTGGGTTTTAGTGCCTAAAGCAGATAAACTACCTGTAGAGCTTAAAGCACTTTCTACTTGTTGGGTTCTAGTAACTTCAGAAGTTAAACTGCCTGTAGAACTTAGAGCACTTTCTATTTGCTGTGTTCTAGTAGCTACAGATGTTAAATTAGCAGAAGAACTTAAGTTAGCTGAACTAACAAGACCTAACGTAGAGGCGGCTACTTTTGAACCTTGAGTACTTAAGGAAGAAGTAGCTTGTTGTATTCTTGAGGCTACAGAAGACAGACTTCCTGCAGAACTTAGAGCACTTTCTGCTTGTTGAGACTTTAGTCCTATAGCAGCTAAAGTACCTGCAGAACTTAGAGCACTTGCTAAAGGCTGTACCCTTACACCTATAGCAGACAGTGTTCCTGTAGCTGTTAAAGCAGAAGTAGCACTGTGTATAACTCCTGCAAAATTTTCAGTTACCCTTGTATCACCATTCTCAAGGATACGACTGTCTGATGCTTCTGTAATACGGAAACCGTCAACAGAAGAACTAGCCGCACCTGTTGACCCTAGTGGGCCAGAAGATAATGGTGAAAAGCCTAACATAGGAGTCTACTATTCTCCTAGTAGGGTAGCCAAATCCAGTGCCTTAAGTTCATCAGGTGTGCTTGCTCCTGCAATACGACTGTCTGCCGTGATGTCACGCAGAGTTGCCTTCTGTGTAGCAATAGCATCTGCGCCAGAGCCAGACTCAAGAGCCTTCATGTAAGACACATCTAATGCTTCCAAACGTGGCTTGCGTTCAGCACGAAGGTTATCCTTGTGAATGTTTTTAGCTGCTGTCATATCTACTGTAACGGCACTACCTGTAAACTGCCAAGCCTCACGAAATGTACGATCTGTAGGTACAGTAAGGGATGATGCATCACGAACATCCCCATTGATGTTAATATAAGTTGTCATGCTGCAATCCTTTCGTCAGCTTCTTGTTTAATCTTCCAAGCATTTCTAAATGATCTATCACTTGGAACTAACTCAACAGGTACAATCTTCATAATTGTTCTGTTTCCTCGGTATTCCTGCCAAACAGCAGGATCGATGTCCTTCATAATGAGATACTCAATGGCTTCTTCTTCTGACAAAGGGCCAATGGGTTTTGCGTATGGATGCTCTTTGGGCTGTCCGTCTGGAACGTCACGGTCACGCTGATAGGTGTCAATTGGTGGCAGGATGCTACCTTCCAATGCACAAGCCATCCAGTTAGGGTCAGGGCATAACACCTTGGCAGCTTCATCTGGTGTAGAAGGGTCTTCAAACACAACACGATACTTTGACTGAACTGGCTCAAGGCGGCTCTTAGCTTCTGCTAGTCTATCCCAGAGATGTCCGTGGGTCATGCTAAGTCTCCGAGTGTTTGGGTACAATTCTCTTCACCATCCATACTTGTTCCTGCACCTGCTCTGTACGTATAAATATTAGTAGATGAAGAAAGTTTCGTACTATGCTGGTAAGTTATAATCATCGCTGTAGTGCTATACGTACTTTCTTGCTGTCCACACCAGCTGTAATGAGCATTAGCAAAGATGCTACTATAATTTTGTACAAAATCTCCTACGCCATTGTCTGTGAGAGATGAAGTATTCAAACTATCGTCAATAGCCGTACCATCCCCAGCCATTGTCATCCAAGCCTTAGCTGACCCATTGACCACATAGCTTGTGCCGACCGTTGTTGTGCCGTCTGAGACGTTGCTTACGCTAAGGGTACTCATACTAAGTCTCCGAATGTTGCTGTGTGAACTCTACTGTAATCGCCAGCAGAAGCCGCTGAATTATAGGTTCTTACATCAGCGTAAGTTGTTTGACTATTATAAGCCCTAGTCATGTAACCGTTTGAAGAAGTTAGAAATGACAAGTCATTACTAGAAAAAGCGTTTGAATATGTTTGTGTATAATCTCCAGTTCCATTGTCAGTAACACTTGCAATATTAAAACTTGCATCAATAGAAATAGTACCAGTTCCTACTAAGTCTATCCAAGCCCCTGCAACCCCTGAGACTGCACGGCTAGCTGTTTCACCTGTGGCTTTGATGTTGGTGACTGTGAGTGTACTCATGCTAAGTCTCCACTTGCACTAAATATTTGCACCTGATCCTGTTCACTATCACTATCTGCATCTGTGACTTGTAATTTTATATTGCTTGCAGATGATGATGTACCACCATAGGCTGTTAGCTTATTTGAGAGAACTGCTCCAGTAGTTACACATTTAGAGGTGTTTGAAGAAAACGATGAGCTAAGTGCAACGGTCGTATTACCTGTGCTATCATCCGTCACTGACGAAACGTTAATGCTTGCATATATTGCGTTAGCAGACCCAAAATCGGCTGGCATATCAATCATTCCACAAGCCTTCGCAGCACTCTGCTTTGTCAACGTAACTGGATCAGTCCCATTCGCAGCACTTATTGTATTTGCTCTTACCTCAGACAATGGACAAGTTCCCTCCGCTTGTGACAGTCAGAGTTACACCTGATGCAATGGCTAGTGGGCCTGTTGCGTTGGCATTTTCATCTGCGTCAATGGTTGTGTTGGTGTTTAGGGTTTGCTCATTGATGCGGAAGATGTCTCCTGCAGAACTACCTACCTGACCATTCTCGCCTTTGAACAGACCACCACCTGCATTATTAATCTGCGTTTGGACATCACTTGTGACACCTGACAGATAGTTTAATTCAGCAGCAGTAACAGATGTATCGCTTAAGTCAGCCGTAACAATGTTACCTCTAACAAAGGTACTAATCTGTGTACCAGTAACTTTCTTGGACGTCCCTGCCTCATTGATCTCGAACTCATTAGCTGCGGCTGCGGCAGAGGCAGCGGTGAGGTCTGATATTTTTACATTTGCCATGTTGTTTTACCCAAAACTAAAGCTGTGTGTTCGACCTTGTGTAGAACTGCTAGATGACCCATTTGCAAAATACAAACGTGAGCCGTCTGGCCTAGTTCCAACCCCCTTACAATGTGTGACGCCAAGGCTGCTTGGGATGGTAAAAGTGTAGTCAGCCGTAGTGCTACACGTTGATAAATCCCAAGCGCCAGTAAGGTTAAACTGCCGCACTACTTGAGATGAAGCGCTGCTAGAGTAATCCATCATGTAGATTTTTGTACCTACATCATTAAAACGCAAACCACTGGCTTTCGTGAAACCGCTTGGGGTGACTGTTTGGTTAGTTGCGTTCGTTGCATTGGAAAACGTAGTAGTCCAATCGTATCTCTTTATCGTACCCGAAATCTGAACAAAGAGGTACTTTGTACTTGCATCATCTTTTACATAAATGCCGTTATGCTCGTCACCACTTCCAAGGCCTGTTAGGGCAGTGTCGTTTGCATACCTAAACACATAAGCGTCATTAACAGCCCGTATGACACGACCGCTCTGCATGGTATTAAATATATACCCTGCTGTGCCACTGTCGCCCCACACGAAATCTCTGTTGTAGCCACTTGAGCCAGACCCTGTGAATTTTTGATTAGAAGGGCTTGTTGAATAAGAGGCGGTAGAAATGTCATAAGCACTAGTACAAGTACAATTAAATATATTACTCCCATGAAAGATTACAGCTTTTGTGCCATCATCGTAGAAGTCAACGCTTGCTCTAATGCCCGAAAAACCACCAGAAAGGTTATGATAGCTTTTTAATTCACTGGACTGATTTGCGAGGTCGTTCACATTTCCCCAACCAAAAGCTAGTGTGAAACTATTTACGACTTGGCCTGTATTTATTTGGTCATGAGCGTTAAAAGTAAGGCTAAAATTGCCGCCACTACCGCTTGCAGCAGGAACAACTTTAAACACGTTTGTGCTGTACTCTGTCCCTGCACTTAAAACCGTATCAGATGCGTTTTTTATCGTTGCCACGCCTGATGTTGAGCCAGAACTAACGGTATAGCTATATGTCAGTGTTGTTCCTTCATCTGCGTCAGTCGCAGTTACAGTTATGGTTGTTGGTGTACCATCTTTAGCTAGAGTAATAGCAGCATTATTCGCAGGGCTACTTATAGTTGGCGTAGTATTTATTACCGCAATCCGATACCAACCGTTGCCGTTATTCTGGTACAAGGAAGTGTTGGCTGTGACGTAGGCTAACGACCCTGCGCTGCCTGTCGTTGAAGATGTCATGGCGCTTATGGTGGCATATGTCCTAACGCCCACATCGTCAGCAATCGCCGTCACGAAAACAACCGCATTGCCAGATAGGTTCAAGGCATTGTTGGAGTTAGAACTTTCGCTGACCGTGCGGCTAAGCGTTGTGCCAGAGGCGGTGTATGTGCCTGTGCCGATTTCCCAAGCATTACCGTCCTCTATCGTATAACGAACAGTATCAGAATTGCTAACTCCTGCGGCGGCAAAAGTTTGGTATCCGTCTGAGGCAGAGCCAAGAGTAATCGTGCCAGTGCCTGTCGTACTGGTTGTCATCTTGGCTCTGTTGACTAGCTTAACCATAGGGTCTTCTTTCTATTAAGCTAGAGTTAAGTCAATAGCTCCTGCGGCAAACTGAAGACTATCACCGTCAGCCACTGTCTTAGATGAAGTTAGTGCTCCATGCCAGAGCAGGTTTCCTGATGAACTTGCATCAAAGATTCCTATGTGAGTAATTGTACCCCAAGAACCACCTGAAGCTGTGAATGTCTCAATATCTACATTAGATGTTGTACCGCCTGTACCTGTAGCTTGTGTCCAAGCAACTGATTGACGAGAGTATCCATTTCCTGAAACTTCGGTTCCTCCACCTGCGTCATTTGGCGCTGATGTAAATAAACCTATGTGCCATGAGGTCGGGTGAGATGTTTCACCTTCGCCTCTCATAAGCCAATTAAGTACTAAGTTTTCTGCGTAGTCTGAAAGTGCAGCCATTGTTTTGTTCCTTTGTTTTTCCTAGTTATGATGAGACTTTGAACCAGACATCACCATCGTTTCCTCCTGATGGTGCTGATGTACTGACAGTTATATTGTCTAGTAGATTAAGTATGTTAGTTCCATTTACGTATACACCACTAACATTAAGCAGATCATTGCCGTTCAGGTCAAAGTCTGCTGTCATAGCATTAGGTGTGCTTCCATCTAACGAAACGACATTATTAAATCCATTTCGTAAAGATTCAAAATTTTCATTAAGTGTTGTCGTAGAGGCATAACCTGATGCGATAGTTGTTACTGATGGTGTCTTAGCCATACTTAGTTTACCTTGATCCCTAATCTGTTAGCATCCTCAGACAATAACATGAGTGCCTGTTTGTCTAGTTCTTTCTCTTCTTTTTCTTTTAATTTCTGTTTAGCTTTAGAAGCTGCTTCTTTATCTAGCCAACCCTTTTCCAGTAATAGTTTGGCTGCTGAGAAGGAACTGCGTCCACCCTCTTTCATCTCTTGTGCTATAGCTTTAATTGCCTCTGACTTAACCTTAACTTCAGCTTCTGCTCTCCACTTAGTTATATGTGGCTTAAGGTAAGGAGACCTGTTCATGGCTTGCCAACAGTCCCATGAACCAAATACTGTCATAGCAAACTCATACTCAGTTGGATCACTTGGAACCATTGATACGTAGAGTTGCTGAAGGGATAGCATTGGCTGACCCCTGACTTCTATGTCTCGTTCTTTCAATGTGAATAGTGACTCAGATGGATCATCATAAGATAACTCATAGAATAGGCTTTTGGTTCTTGGCTTACCGTTAGCACTCTTGATCTGACTTAGGGAGAACATCATGGTTCATGTCACCTTTATATTATATATAAGAACGAATCATAACCATAAGTATATCATAAATTTAACCTTGTGTCAACCCCTAAAGTAACAATATACAAATAAATTATTATTTTAATTATTATGTCTTGACAGAGGTGCTAAAGTATGATATAATAGCTTTAGTAGCTTCGGGGAGTATATACCTATAGTACTATTTAAGTAATATTATTAATAGTTATCTTACTTAAGACAAGTCCAGATCCACCTATGTATGGTTGTGCAGCACACCTTGGTTAATTCCTTGGTGTGCTTTATTTTTACATCTAGGAAAT
>Ga0208013_1000698_pt1 | contig 17810 bp, 20 predicted proteins | sample 16_taG_FD_184091 | JGI IMG/M metagenome (GOLD analysis project Ga0208013, IMG submission 184091) | Marine viral communities from the Subarctic Pacific Ocean - 16_ETSP_OMZ_AT15313 metaG (SPAdes) (version 2) | ecosystem: Environmental > Aquatic > Marine > Oceanic | place: Pacific Ocean | collected...
CCCGCTTCAGCTAAAGAGTATGGTTTCCATGTACTTTCATCATAAACCAATATATCTTCACCCGATGCACCACCGTCCACATCACTTAAATCGGATGATTCAGCAGTATTAAGCATATAACCAGCACTCGTATGATTTGTGGTACAAACATCTCCAGTATTTGTACCAGATAAATTTGTTATATCCCCTGTCCCATGAGTATGCCCATATACTGATATTTGTGCTTCAGCTAAAGAGTATGGTTTCCATGTACTTTCATCGTAAAATAGTATATCTTCTCCAGATGCCCCGCCATCCACATCACTTAAATCAGATGATTCAGCAGTATTAAGCATATAACCAGCACTTGTATGGTTTGTAGTGCATACATCACCAGTATTTGTGCCAGATAAATTAGAGATGTCTCCTGTTCCATGCGTGTGACCATATACTGATATTTGTGCTTCAGTTAAAGAATACGGTTTCCATGTACTCTCATCATAAAATAGTATATCTTCACCCGATGCACCACCGTCCACATCGCTTAAATCGGATGAACTGGCAGTAGAAGACATATACCCAGAGTGAGTATGGTTGCCTTGAGCAACTTGGGTTGAGCCAGCACCGATTTTAGAATTAGTTGATAAGTCAGAATAAGCAGAAGTAATATAAGATGAATGGGTATGGGAGTCATTGGCTATTGTAACCTCACCATCCTTATCCATTGTTATGTCTCCCTTCATTACAAGTGGGTTATAACCCGTATCGTCTTCAGCATAAATCAATATTTGTCCACTCGTATCACCCGCACTCATTATATCGGATAAATTCGTGGTGGAGGCATCTCCACGTAATGCAGTGGTTGAAGATGTTCCTATAGCAAGATGCGCCCCTGTAGCATAACTACTTGTGTTTTCTTGAGCCATACTACCAAGTTCTAAACTTGCTCTACCTGTAGATGCAGTTAAACCACCACTACCACCACTCCAATTAGTTACCTCTGTATCTCCCTCAAGAGCAGTCCCGCCAGTAGTCCCTAATGCAAGGATAGTCGTAGAAGTAAAAGCGTTGCTACCAAAGGTGTAAGGAACATCTGTAGCACCATTTACACTAAAGGTAAGTGTATTCGTTGCTCTTGTAATCCCATCAAGATAATTGTTGGCTCCTGCACCTGTTGCAGAAAGAGTACCAGTTGAGGTCACGGCTAATCCGCTACCAACCTTTATTCCACCAAGGGTTGTAGCTGTAGCTGTGGGTATAGTTTGAATATCCTTACTGCTACTAAAAGGTATATACCACCACTTACCAAGTTCTTTTCTATAAAAACGAATACCATTAGAAACTTTAGCAATGCGCTCATCTCCGTTTGCTCCATCTCGAATGGATGGTGCGCCCATTTGCATGACTGACTTAACAGCCTTGGAGTTCATTATCTGTCTAATGTTTCTATCCACTTATATTGCTTTTTTATTTAATTTTCTATATATGAGCGTTACGTCGTTTATTTGCCACTGCCCAGAACTTGTAGATGGCGCAAATCTTAGCTGCGCTGCTTGTGCGATAATGGGTGATCCATCAGCACTAAAAGTAAATTCTGTTATTTTAGGAGTACTTGAAGTTGAAATATCCCCAGTTAAGTCTGTTTCGGTTGTTATAGTACCTGTATTATCAATAGATACATATTTAAAAGGGTCTTCTTGATCTTCTGTAGAAGTGTAGTTCACAAGAATTTTATATAGTTTTTTCAACCTCATTGGGTCGCCAAAATCATCAAATTTAAATGTTACATCTGCATCGTCTCGATCTACCTGTGTACCATCATAGGAATAAACCCCGTCACTATCAAAGACAATTACACCATTTCCATAAGCTGAGAGTTTTCCATTACTATCGAGGATAAAATTGCTAAAGGTATACCCAGAAGGGAAAAGGTTTTCTACGTAAACGAATGATTGAGTAGGCAAATGACAAATGTAAGCATCGGTGCTTCCATTGGTACAGCCCTCCATAATAATTATTTCTTTTTTCCTTGGGAGAAATCCAACCATTAGAGCGGTGCCTGTACAGAAATCAAACCACTCTTGGTCGTCTATTTTCTTTTGAAGATTTATAACGCTTTTGCCGTCATAGAGATATAGACCATTCTCATTTGCCCAGACAATACCCAGATCTACTTTTACAGTTGCGTTGGGGCTTGTCACACCCAATGCAGTATATTCACTTTCTAAAAACCATTGTGTATCAGAACCACCACTAATATTAATAACATATAACTTATTCTTTTTAAATGCAAAAAGTCTATCTGCAAATGCTTCCAGCTTTATAAACTCATCCCCATCATTAACTCCAATATCAATATAGTTTGAAGTAGGAAATATATCATACTTGCCTATTTGGGAATACATTATTCTATCGGGCATATGCACTTTTTCGCCATCTTCGTTTTTAGCTTTAATATTTGCAACAAAAGTTCTGCTGTTAGTCACAACTGAGGTTTTGTATCCTTCTCCAGTTACGCCAATCGATAAAGAATTTTCATCGGGTGAGTAACCATTTATAGAATCAAATGTATCAATATTTGGTTTAATTGAATATATATTACCTGTATAACCTTTATCGGATGAATAGGTGTTATTCCACGCCGTAAAAATATTATCGAGCTGCGCTCTTATTCCATCTCTTAATGAAATGTCAGCAAGGAAAACCCATGAGTCATCTGTATCGTTCTTGCGGATATATGCTCTTCCACCTGACAGTCGTGGGTTATAAGGCGCATGCGCGCCTACGGCGACTTTAATTGTTTTATCATCTCCCGTTAGGGTAATTGCGGATGTTTCAACTTTCAGTAATGACTCTTGGTTTCCATCATATATAAAAGAAATACCAATATCATAATCTCCAGCTTGCCATTCTCCTCCTGATTCCTCAGTTAAAGAAAGGCTAAATCCAGTACCTTCGGTTGTTGGATAATTAGTAAGCCCAGAGCAATCTATAAAAGTGGGTGCAGCCATATCGTTGTCTTTTGCGAAATATTCGTTATAGACGTTTGTTACACCACTCATGGTTAACCCATTAAAATGGGTGCGTTTTACAAAACCATACCATCGTACCTTTGAAGTACTGTTGTTTTCAAGATTTGCGTCGCATATACGAACAGCCCCACCAGCCTTGTGGTAGATTGGCTTTTGACTTCCCCCACCAGTAACCGTGATATTAGAATCGGAAAAAGACCCCCCGTCTTCAGCATCATATACCACCATAGTCATCCCCCCAGTTTGCGGTGCGGTCATAATGGTCTTTACGTTGGTTGTATTCGAGTCGTTTTCCTTATAATCCATTGTGGCTTCATAAAAACCATATCCAGCAGTAGGATTTTGAATGCTTTGAGCAGCATAATCCTTTCCACTACCAGAATTTAGTTCCGCTTTACCGCCAGATTTTAATGTGCCTATTTGATCTACAAAGACATTTTTAGCTTCAACGAGTTCGTTTTCAGCTACATCTTTAGCGTTACTTTTTGTATTTTTTCCGCCGTCGAACCGACTTGCTATTTTTCCGTTTTTTGGCATTCTGCTTTCTTGTATCTATCTTATCAATATCACTTAATGTTTTTACTGGCATATAACCTTTCCCCAAAGAGAAGTTTTTCCATTATATATTTCTACAGTATCTACTCTAAACGTCCCATCTTTAAACCAATCTACAATTCCAAAAGCATGAACCCAGTTATGGAGTCTTCCCCTTAACCATTTGTTCTTTCCTCTACTCATGTCTTTCAAACAACCCATGCTCCATGAGCCGATTGTGCCGCCAAGTTTAGTAAGCGTATGGCGTTGAACGTCATGTACGTGTCCATATATGATGTTCTCACCATAGCATTCAAGATGCTTTTTGGCGTGGTGTACCACTGCGTAAGCACCATGAATAAAAGTCAACTTCCCTATCTTAAGCGGTTGATTGTATTCATAATATTTATATCCCCTATCTATCCATCTGCATGCTTTTTTGAAAGTGTAATCAGTCATATAAGGATAACGGCTTACAAATGCATCTAACCATTCATCATGATTACCTGCACATATATATCTGGTATCACACCCTACCTTATCTAATACCTCATCGATTTGATCAATACAGGCGTTTACTTCTGCAATCTCTTTGTTGATGAGGGGTAACTGATATTCTAATGGCGGTAATTTTTTACCTTTGTATTTCCATGCAGAAACAGATTCCCATTCTCCAACATCCCCCAGATTTACAAATATATCTGGCTTAACGATTTTAATTGCCTTTAAAACTACATCCACAGCCTTCTGGTCATGGATCGGAAAGTGCTGATCTGGAATGACCAAGGCACGTTTAGTTATCTCCATAAGTCCTTAGGTTTTGTAGTGCCAAATTCTATTTGCGTTCCTATCAAAATCAGAATCCACATGAATGAAGTTAGATGCCATACCAAATCGGCTGAATCCAACTTCCTGCAACGCACTAAGAATCGTGGCACGTGCTTTATCGTTTCTTACGTAAATGTCGCAAGCCACTCCTTTTTCGTGGGGTGACTTGCTACGTGATGTCGGGTAACCTCTTTTACGTAAATCTTCTTGATACTCTGCTGAACGATAACCAGACGTTACTTTAAATGGAATACCTGCAATGCCCCTTGCTTCATCGAGCATTTTCACAAAACGTAAATCCATCTCTTGTCTTTTCGTCATCGGACAGTAGAACTCCCTCATTTTGAAATATTTAAAAGCCATTAATGTTTTTCCAACAGTTCCTTTACCTCTTCCCAAATCATATCATCTTTTTTTGACTTCGTTGATCCTACTGCATAATCGCCTACCATAAGGATCAGTTTTTTCATTCCGTATCTCTTAACTAATCTTTTAATAATCCTTTTAAACATTCTCTTTCCCTTTAAGTTTTAATATCACACTCTTAACAGATGTCCATAATAGATCATCATATTTAGTAGGACTTAATGCAACCACTTTATCTATAAGCAGAATCCCGATTGCATATAACTCCCAATACTCAACTATATTACTTGCTACGACTTCCATTTATCCCCCCATTAATAGGTTTACGACTATTGGGACTGCGATGACAAGAACGCCACCCGCCCCAAATATAAAATTTGTTTTACCTTCTAAAGCTCTTGTTCTGCCATTGGATACTTGCATTTGTTCTTTTATGGCTCTTAATTCTTGAAAAATTGATTTAGTCCTTTCTTCGATTTTTGCTACACGCTCGGCTGTTTGTTTTGCATAGTTTTGAGTCATTAAAAATCAACCAATCTAACTACTGCCTGAGCCAGACCCCCCGTATTTGCTTTACGCTTACCCTCTATAATAGATTTCTCCCACTGAGCTGCATAATAAGATGTAAGCTGAATAGCCTCTGGCTTGATTTCGTATCCTTTTTGCACCGCTTTCATTACCAATGCATCATGAAATTCTTTAGGCAATGTGCATTCTTCTTGCATACCTGCTTCGCCAGTAGTAGCCGATGTGTCTGCCGATACAAATTTATCAGGCGCAAATACTCCTTTTACGGTAACTGTTTTTGCAACACTTGGGCTTGAGTATTCATCCTCTGTATTGGATGTATCTGCGTATACGAGCGCAATTTTTTCGTCTTCAATCCACCATGCATATTTTATGGCATCTGTTTTTTCGCTCATGAACTATCTCTCTTGCTCGGTCTTGAATGTAATCGAGCTATACTCCAGCCATCAAACCACAATTCAGCCACCTCTTCCAATCTCGAATCGATGGATGAAAAAGTATAATATCTTTGATCTGCAACTGTATCGAATGTAACTGTGTCTTCTAAAAGTCTGGTACGTCTGGCAAATTCTGTTTGTGCCTGATTAAGCCAGAATCGTATCTGGGTTTCAGATACATTCGGATGATGTTGTTTGACCATTTCTATCATTTGTTCTTGTGTCATATTGCTACTATTAGGTTGTACCCATTACTTCTACTGCAATATTTCCAGAGGAAGATGTAGCTGTTATTACTGGAGTAGTTGCAATTTCAAATGGAAGAACAATCGCCCCTCCACTACCAAGAACTGCTATTGTTACCGCACCCATTATAATAGTCAATGTCTCACTTGTAACGGTAGTTTTTGCGTCGTCTGTGTAACCACTATGCTTAATAAAAACTCCCTTTACAGATGTAAAAGTTCCAAGACTTGTAGCGGTTGAAGCAATAACGTGGGCAGGATCGCCCGAAGACCACCCACCAACCCCTACTCCAATAGATGCATTATACTTTCCGCTACCACCAAGTGTTCTATTAATTGATGGATGTATTCTGCTATAATTAATCGTCACATTTGCAATGTCTCCAGTTATATCAGAAGACGCAGTGTTTGTGGTCGAGTATTCATCTACCACATCCATTGAAACTGCGTATTTTATATGATCTGCCATTATTGTTATTCCTTACTTAGCCTTGCTAATTCAGCTTGATATTTTGCTTCGCACAACTGGTATTGTTGCTGTAGGGCTTGTGTTTTAAATTGAGAACGCTGAAGATTCGCACCCGCTTCTTGCACATTCTGAGATAGATTAGCTTGATACTCTTGAACTTCTTTATTGATAGATGCTCCATAAGAACCTATTTCTTGAGCATATTTTTGTACCGCTTGAACATCGTCTTGAGAACTCAAACGTCCTTCTTCAATCGCTTCTTGTAATTTTGCCTGATACTCTACGTTCTCTTTGTTGAACTCATTCAGCTCGTTCTGAATATCTGTAGAATATTGTTGTAATTCGGTCTGTCTTTTAGTCTGCCAAATGTCAATTTCTTTTTTAAGATTCTGGGAATATTCTTGAACTTTGTCGGCAACTTCAGCTTGATAGAGTGCCACATCTCCCGAATACTTTTGAACTTTCTGGACATCATCTTGAGAGCCTAAGCGTCCTGTCTCGATAGCTTTTTGCAATTCTGCTTGATATGCTACATTTTCTTTATTGAATTCATTTAATTCATTTTGAATATCAGATGGAAATTGTTGCAGTTCAGTCTGGCGTTTTGTTTGCCAAATACTAATTTCTTGCTGCGTATTTTCTTTAAACTGCTGAACTTGTTTGCTGACAGATGACTGATAAGCACTTACGCTGGCTGAGAAGTTCTGTATTTTTTGAGCATCATCTTGTGATAATAACTGAGCTTCTTGTATTGAAATTTGTAATTGAGCTTGATATTCAGCGTTTTCCTTATTAAATGAGTTTAAAGAATTTTGTATTTCACTGCCATATTTCTGTAAATCAGTTTGACGCTTAATCTGCCATAGTTGTAAATCTTTCTGAAAATTAGCCTGATATTCTTGAATCTCTTTGTTTATATCTGCTTGATAAGACTGTATTTCACTTCCGTACTTCTGCAACTTCTGTCCATCGTCTTGAGAGCTTAATCTGGCATCTTCAGTTGCTTTTTGTAGTTCTGCTTGATACTGTGCATTCTCCTTATTAAATGTATTTACTGCACTTTGAATATCTGCTTGATATTCTTGAAGTTGCCCAGAAATTACTTGCATCCTCGAACTAACCATTTCTGAATCTTCTTCAGTATTTAACCAAGCATTAGCATCTGAAAAATCTGGACTAATGACTGGAGCAGTATATGTAGGAACTGAAGCAGAGAAAGATATTGAATTATCTGATAATGAAGGAGACACAGGAAGCGCAGATGAAATTGATAAATCTGATATAGTAAGTGCCTCTAATGATAAAACAGGAGAAGCATAAGTAGGTGCGGTTGTTGAAAATGAAACTTCGCTATTCGCAAGTTCTGGTGCCTCTGGGGTAGTATCAGATATATTTAATGCGGTGATAGATGGTGCAGGTGCCAATGAAATCTCAGGCTTAGTGTATGTGGGGGCGGTTTCACTAAAAGATACAGTACTGCTTGATAATGATGGCGCAGTTGGTGCTGTGACTCCAATAGACAGATCGGATATTGATGGCGCATTAGATAATGAAATTGTAGGTTTACTGTAGGCGGGAGCAGTTTCGCTAAAAGCTACTGCATTGGATTGCAATGAAGGGGCGGTTGGTGCGCTTGCCGATATACTTAAATCACTAATTGAGAGTACAGCAGGAGCCGAGTCTATCTCATCTGATGTCATACGAAATAAATATTTGCTTGACGCTCCCAAGACAACTGCAAATTCCGCATTATCAGGGAAACTTGCTATTCCAGTTGTCCCACTGTATAATACAGTTGGATATGCAAATGCAAATATTTGACCTTTTTGCGAACTGGTCGGATCGGGTTTTATAAAAATTGTTTTGCCCTTATAATAATGAAAGGGACTTCGGATAGACGCTTCGTAAATACTACCGCTACTGGTTTCTAATTGCGTAGATATTCCAAACGGTGCTTCTACAGATAGCCTTCCATTTCTTGCTATATCTAAAATGCGTTTATTTTCAGCGTTGTAACCAGAGCTATCAGTGGTAGTCTCGTCAATGGTAGCATTATGCAGTAAAGCTTCTTTGGGTAATATATCTGCAACTTCCCGTGCAGATGCGGTTAGAAAATCGGACAGAGCCGAGGTATCCGAAATGGATACCCCGACAATGTCTTCAACTTGCGTTTGAAAGCTCATTAAGTGATTTTAAATACTTTATGAGATTCAATAAGTGAAATACCAATACCTTCATCAGACATGTATTGATCTTTAACACCATCATAGGCATTATCAGTCTTTACAGATGTTTGATATAAAGGTGAACGATATTGTGCATGGAACAGATTCTCATCAGAGACAACTACCATGTATTTGTTATAAGCACCACGTAATGCAGGAGTTGGGATCAACTTGATCATTCCGTGAGGTGTTTCTAACATACGATAGTTAAAACCGAGTGAGTCTCTTTGTGAAGGTTGAACCTGTACGCTCCAACCTGATTTCCCTGCAATACCATTAGTACCGTCTATTTTAGACCAATAAGAAAGTGCGCCAGCACCACAGAAAGCAAGCTTAGTGCCGCTTTCGGGTACGTACTGGAATACTTTTTCCATATCATCCACGAAGTCTTCATACGCATATGTAGACGACGCAACTGGGAAGATATTTTGATCATCACCAGACGAGTTACCATATTTGTCAATCGCAGTTACAAGTCCCATCGTAGAACGAACTTTTTTACCATCTGCATCGGTACGATGAGAATCAGAGAATGTATCAGCACTATCTGGGTCTAAGTTGGTTCCAACAGCAGACTGACCGAACAAGAATGCTCGTTCTTTCTGCATTTTATGTTCTTGGGATTTCTGTAACCGTAACCGAGCCAACTCCGAGCTTTCTCCTCGAAGGGCGGCAGCGTGAAGAGTACCTGTAATTTCCAAAGGGGTCTTGAAAATCTGAGAGGAGTTATAAACAACTCTTAGTTCATCAGCCCATGCTTCTGGAGATGAGGTTCCTTCACCACGTGCGTTACCAACTACATTAAAAATGTCGTCATCGGCAAACGCAATGGCACCATCAGTTAGGTTCTTTACTTTAATTGTGGAGCTTGAAGGAGCTGAGGTAATTAATACCACACCACGACGAGTGGTTTCAGCTGAGTTCCAAACTTCACATTCCAATCCAAGATACGATGAATCAACGCTGGATGCTAATCCTACTATACCATCAACGGTAATAGCGTTAGATTCGGTATCATTTGCGGATAAAGAAGTTGTGTAACCATTGTTCACAAACTTTTGCTTTACCCATGGGTTTCTATGCTCAAACATTTTGAACATAGGGTCTTTAACCTGTCTGGTTTCTCTGTTAGATAATACAGTTGTGAAGGGAGCTACATCAGTCCAAAGCTCTTTTACGATTTGAGGATCGATGTAGAAGTCCCTACGATCTGTATACAGAACACCAGAGGCTTGTAGGTTCTTTGCAGACATTTACTATTTCCTTACTCTGCTATGCGATAGTAGCCCCGCATTAAACATATCCTGTTCTGATAGCTGAGGATCAGCTTGACCTGTTGTCACGGCTGTTGTCCGTGGTACTTGCAAGCGTTCCCCCGCTTGTCTCAGTTCATTGGCTTTGTTTTGGGCTTGTACTGTCGCAGTATTGGGCGCGTTTCTAAGTTCAAACACCTTAGCAAGAATATCAATTGTTACGTCGCTTGGGTTTTGCGCCCACTGTACGAACTCTGTAGCTTTGTTTTCATCCCACCCATACCCATTTTTTACATGGGAATAAGCTTGATTTACCACCATTGCTTGTTCTCGCTGAACCGCTTCTTGCTGTCTTACAGCTTCCTGCTGTTGCATAGAGTTAAGCAATTGGTCTACACGTGAGTTTTGATAGTCTTCTTTCGCTAAACGATATTTGAATGAATCGCTTTCTGGGTCATTGTATGCATCGACCTCATTATAGCTTGTTGGTTTAGGGGGCTGATTAACAGGAGCCTGTTGTGTTTGAGGTTCATCAGGGGTTCCAGCTTGCGGTTGTTCATTCATCATCTTACTCACCATGTTTCTATACATGTTCAATTCTTGAGAAAGATTTTGATTGTCATTTTTATGCAGGTCAGCTTGGCTTTGCCAATATGCTATTCGATTTGGGTCGTCTTTGGCTGGCTGTTGAGAATCAGCAACCGACACCTCTTGTTCGGTTTGACTCTCTTGTTCTTGGGTAATTGAATTAGGATCATCGACAGATTGTGTTTCCACAACTTGTTCGCCAGTTACAGCTTCTACACTTACTTCCGTAGGCGGTGCCTCGGTCATAAGTATCTGTGAGCTGTCAAATGCTCCTGCTTCAGCATTACTTGCTTGTTGTTCTTCCATTATTCCTCTAATGGTATGATGTCACGGTTCGTGGCTTCTTGCTCGGCAACCGCTTGTCTTAGCTTCTTCACTTCATCCCCTGCACGTTGTTTGAACAACTGTTCGGTAGCTTCAGCTTTTGTCGAAGACTTATCCAGACTGGATTTGTACTTCTCAAGCTCAACTCTTTGTCGTGCATGGACTAATTCTCTTTGTGCAGTTTGGAGATCACCATCAAGGTCTTTCACCTGATCCTCTAATCCTTCTATCTGCTGTTGCATTTTGGACATTTGAGAGGATCGTTCTAATACTCCCTCTAAATCAGCAACGTCCGTCTGCTTTAAAACTTCTACTTGATCAATCAATCCTTTTTCATATAACTGCATATAATATTCAAACCTTGCCCATCTATTAGACGGCAACGTAGAACCCGATACAACTACCACATCATATCTTCCCACAGTAACGTCATTTAACTTTCCAAGGAAATCGCCCGTTACTTCATTGTAGATAGGAATATTAATTGATATTTGCTTTGCTTTAGAATTGGGTTGAACCAATCTCAATACTTTTTGAGATGTATATGTGGCTTGAATAAGCTCTACCACAACCTTGGCTATCATATTTAACCCAGTTTCGATATCATCTCTCTTGCTTTTGATCCTTCGTTGCCCATACTCATCAATAGCAATTGTACCTTTATAGGTGTTGGGCATCTGAGATGCATCCCCTTGCATAATTGCGTACAATCCAAGGATTCTTTCTACATCTGCTCGGGCATCTGCTTCGTTTTTATATAATTCATTTGGTAGCGGCAGGGGTGCGAAAGAAATAGGTTGTCCCAATTCTGGATCAAACTCCAATACGCCCGTACCTGCCCTTGACCATTCTGTCTCTAATTGCGCTTTATTAATCGAACCTCTGGGAACCAATAACTTTGTATTCGTAGAGGAAGATGCATGGGCAATAAGTAAAGACCGTAATTTATTAATGTATTCCTGCAGCCCTTTTACCAATCGAACATCGCTCATAGGATATGGATTGCGATTGTGACGATTCATCATAGGCACAAGCGGGTAATAAGATATTGGCATAACTGTTTCAAATAACATTTGACCGCCTACACATACAAACTGCTTAATACGATCAATGGATATACTATTCGCTACAATCTCACCCTGCTCTATCAGGTCACCAATTGTAATAAGTTTAAGATATACAGTAGATTCGGGAACGGAACCTTGATGTTCCTCCCCTTCCATAAGAAATGGTTCGCCTGTCATGGGAGACATCATCTGATGAAACACTTCGCCATACTCTTCATACATAGCCATTTGCTGTCCCACATCTTCTGGGGCAGTCACAATTTGAGAACCCTTAGCGGTTGTAACTACAAATGCAGGTTGAGAGGAGTATTCTTGAAATTCTTCGGGTGTTAAGATACGTTCTGTATTTGATATAGGATCGTATGTGCGTGTAAAGGGAGCCTTTACTTTAGTATATCGCTCTATAACTTCTAAGTATCTCTCATCCTTACTGGAGAGTCTAAATGAATCTAAATCATTCTGAGATATAACCTGATCTTCTAACCCTTCTCTTGAAGATACATCTTTGGGCGCAATAACAGTTTCATTCGCCTGTTTAATTATTTCTTCATATTCTGGATATTGTGATAGAAGTTGCGACTCAGGATGAATCTTAGATACAATAACATGAGATGCATCATCAATATATGGACTCTGAGAGCTGGGATCGATATATACATTAAGCGGGTCAATAGCCTTTAGCCTTATTTCGCCCTTGCCAAAGTCGTCATTAGGATCATAATAGACCATCATACATCCCATGCCCTTGACATAATAATCATCTATTGCAGTTTTAAGCTCCGTGTTCCCATTGGAGTAATCCCAGACCCAAGCCATTAGGTCTGAAAACACACGACCCGTTTTCACATCTGAGTCTTCTCGACCTGTAGACTGAAATCGGGGTGCGTTAGCAGTAAGCATTGCCTTGGCTTGCTCAACTGCAGGGTGAAGAACGTTCACTACGAGAGGTTCTTGCGCACGGGAACGGAGCGTATCAACTTGTTTTTTTGTCCACTGAGAACCATTGCGGAACTCATTATCTTCTATGGCTTGTTTTGCCCATTTGCTTCGTGCGGAAGAATACTCTCGTAGCAATTCTTCACTTTTTTGACATTCTAAATTTTTCTCTGCCATATCCTACTTTAAGTGAATTACGTAACTTCTTATATAGACGCAATTTATACGTTAAAGTTTCATGCAAGCAACCAATCATGTGAGCTTTGTGGCATATTTGTTTCTGTGTGCTGGGATTTTAAGTCTCCAGATGAATGATATGGGATGTAATTTCCTTTAATTGCATAGAATAACCCATCTAATAGATCATCATGCTTACCTCTGGGGTATAATAGCAACTCTCCTTTTAACTCATCCATATTGGGTGTTATATATACTTTGCCCTGAGCAAAATGCGGTTCAAGTGTCTCGAGACGAGATGATTTAGACGTTCTGGGTGACTCTTTGATTTCAAGCCCAGATATGAATAAACCTTCATCTTCGGATCGTTGGCGCAAATACTCTCTTAACATCTCCTGATACCCTACAGATTCTATCCGAGTTTTTACTGGCTTGTACTTTTTAAACTGTTTGATAATAGAATCAGCCAGATTCATAGGGGTGGATCGTTTTCTGAAGTATGGAAGTATATATTTATTATTCTTATTGTCTACAGCGATTGCCACCACAGTTGAGTAATCAGCAGTCTTCCTTGTAGAAGATGCGGGATCTACCCCCATAAATATGTTTACTGGAATAATATCTTCACACGGCTTTCCGTCTTTCTCTTTAAACCGCAGGAAAGCTTCTTTGTCGTCATTAAACTCTAAATTGCCCTCATAATATTTAAAATACTCTTCTTTAAATAATTGATCCTCATCCCCCACTATTTGACATAAGTATTCACGATAAAAGACCGACACTCGATTAATAGACTCCAACTCTTCCTTCTTCTGTTTCAATTTTCGTATCGGCTGCCATTCCTCCCACAATGCTTTATTTTTATCCATGTCTGGTGCAAAGTGCATATTTTTCCACCCCTTCATCTCCTTCAATGTCTCTACAATACAACGCTGATGCTGTGGTGTACCAATAATAGCTATCTTACCCTTTTGCGGATCAAGTGATGGTACGGCTGATTGTAACAGCCATCTTAGATTTCCCTCCATTGCCTCTGCTGTTTTCGTATTCATCTCATCTTCTGGGTCATCTACCACAATAAGTGTGGGTCTTTGGTTCCCCACCTTTATACCACGCAACTGCTGACCTGTCCCTTTGCAGACAATCATAGACCCGTTTTTCAGCTCTATCTCAGATTTTGCCCATGATTTAGCAGAGTTCATCCCCCAATAACCGAATAACGCTCTAAATTGCTGAGAATAGTCAAGCACATCCTTGATAGTACCCAAAAGCTTAATTGCATGGTCTTGTGTCCTCGACACTAATACAATAAGCTTCTTACCCTCATCAAACATTAAATGATATAAAGGATATATACCTCCGACAATACTGCTCTTGGCATGCCCCCTTGGTGCAATGATGTTCACCTGCTTTATTTTATTATCTAAAAGAACAGACCCAATCTCATCATGGAACGCAGGAGAAGGTGCAGAAAACATATTCGGCACTATCACTCGCCCAAACAATACCATGTTTGCTTTTAGTTTTTTCAGTATATCTTTTTTATCATTCATAAAACAGACTCTCTATACTTCTTTATCTGGTATTTACTCATATCTTTAGGGCAATCAGGCAATCTGCCTACATCACTTGCCCGTAAACTCCCACCTGCAATTCCACACCTAACTACTTTATCCGCAGTAATTGTACAAAAGGGACAAGTTTTCTTAATTTTCATACATATATCAAAAATAAGACTTGAAGTCCTTTCTAAGTGTCCACTATGACCCCTGTTTTAGCCATTAATACCCCGTATACGTCCGTTTTTTCAACTTTTGTACCTACGATGCGCCTAAAGGATCGCTTGGCTTCTTTGGGGCTGTAATATTGAGTCTGGTACACTTTTAAATAAGTATTCAAACCCCACAATACAAGTTTCATATCCTGACGTTTACTTAATTTCCGTGATATTTTAGGATCATTGGTCTGAACACGGTAGTAATCATCACCCCGAGACTCTTGCCAGAAGTAAGTAACATACTCAGTAACAGGCTGAGGGGATTTCATCGCTTTCAAGACGTTTAATTAAGTCGTCTAAGTACCATCTCGCCTTCTTTAAATCTTTTTCTGTATTACCCTTATATGGACATCGAACAATATATTTAATAATATTTCCTCTAAACCAATCCATCTGCCAAGATGCAATGAAGTCTGTAACCTCAATACCCTTGGTATAGTAATCGGGATGGTTTATATCATCAAAGCTCGTCATCGTCTGCCTCCGTTTTTCTTGACATCAGCAACTTCTTCTCCTCTGTCTCTATCTGATCTGATATTTGAGAGGTTAAGTCTATCTGCATAGTGTCGGTTACAGTGCGCTTACCCTGTTTCATCTGCAATAAATCCATAAATGAATCTGTTGCCTTAAGGATACCATTAGAATCCTTCTTGTCCTCGGCTATCTCAACCGCTTTTAACATCTTATCTAAGACAAAAGCACGGGTGATGCCCTTCTCTGTCATTACTTCCATTAGTTTTTCTTCTATCATTTTCTTTACCACCGTATTTTTAAATAATCTCTTCACAGCTATATCAGGTCTTTTCTGATCTGATCTGTATATATTACCCAGCATCATCCAATCTACCTTGTATGGACTCATTAATTGACCTATGTATGCATTTACTACGTTTAAGGTGCGTTTCTGGTTTGCCTCCCTTTCAGCCCAAGGTCTTGGCTTTAATAAAGAGTATATTCCCAACTCATGGTTAGGGAGAAATAACAGACTCACCCCGTCACGTACAAACTGACACCCATAGATGCACTTAATAAAAAGCTTTTTACCGTTATCGTACTCCTTCCTATCTAAACATTCTCCTACGTAACCATCGTCTGATAACGCCATATCGCCTTTTACTGCATCTTTCCAATAAATATAATCTATATTTTGTTCCTTGCACTCCTCTAAAGTATATACAGGATGCATGGAATATATATTATCAAATCTCCGTCGTATGGAAATCATGTGTAAGGGTTAATATATATATTATAATATATAATACTATAATACATACTCCTTAATCTATATACATTATACATTAAAGTAATATATAGTACATTATAATGTAGTACATTAGTCTAAATTCCCCAATTTTGGATGAATGCAGCTGTTTAATTGCATTGTGATTATAGTCTCTACTATCATCCTCTCTGATTCGTATACCTCGAAATCATTCACGTAAACCTCCATTATGCGTGTAGCCTCGTCTTCATTTATTTGACCCCTCTCAAATTCCCCCGTCTTTGAATTAAATATTTCGTACTTGACTTTTTTCATGGTTTGAAGTTAAACTTTAAGTAAATATATTAACAAGAATAATAGTTAGACTTACGGATATTTATAAGGTTCCTAAAATTATTGTAGAATGGGTGTTGGAGAAGTATACACGATACCACCCCCCATTGATTTAGGGTTATGGGGTTAGTTTAGGTTGAAAGTTTACGTTAGGTTGAGTTACAAGGTGTAGAATACATCAATGTACTACATTAATGTATTATACTCAGTATATCTTACGCCCACCCTGTATGTCAGCTCGCATTCCCCTCGGCTGTTGCCGAGCCACCATGCAGAGGACATAATGTCTACGCAACCTTACATACATGTGTCATGTAACGTGAGCTTAATACCCTTTGTGTGGTAGATGTATACCAATCAGGAATGCATTGCCTTAACCTAATTAGGAGGTCTTATCATGAAAGACATTATACTTAAATCATTAGCTAACGTATTGTACGTTGGTGTAGGCACAGTTGCTTTTACTACCACTAAGGTAGTACAAGGTGTAACGGTAGTACGTAATGAAGGTGAATCTTGCGTAGCTGAGGTCAAGCGTCATTATGATGCTCGCAAAGCCAAGGCAGACGTTGCAGAGCGTGTAGATGATAGACAGGTTGTCGTAGATGCTTGGAGTAGCCTGTAATGCGTAACATCTTTAAGATGGTTGTGTATCTGGTGTTAGCTATAATGCCATTAGCTATCGCAATACATGTAATGTGGTAAACATAAGGGAGTACTTCGGTATTCCCTTTTTTTGGTAGTACTGCTAAACAAACTAAGGAGTAGTTATGAATATTAATATACCTGTATGTATTATTTGTGAAGAAGAAATTGAAGACGATGTTTATATGTATGATAGTGATGATCTCTTCTGTAGTGATGATTGTAAAGAAGTAAGTAAAGAAGATGAAATCGGAAGATTAGAGTCTTCTGAATGTGGACAAAGGGGTAGCTAATGCTATTCCCTTTTTTTGGTTCTAAGATTAAACTGGAGGTATTATGCCATAATACTACGCCCTTATACTTCACGATCTGTGTAGCGTTAAAGAAGTTGGGCATTTATACACAGGATTCTCCCTTTAATGGCTCAGGTAGGCAGTCCTGATTAAACTCATGCAGAACCATACATCTAATAAGATGGTGGGAGAATTACAGATTTGGGATTAGCTAATGCTATTCCCTTTTTTTGGTAAAGCTATCATCGTGGTGTGTCGACAGCCGTTTGGATTAATCCGACTTTCGGTCATTTTATGGGATAGATAACAGTTAATCTATAGAATATAGACCCTGTTCATCCAATAAAATGTAGCTGATGCTTGACACTATCTAAGGAACAATTTAGTGAATCATAAGCGGTGAGGCTTTACCAAATAATTAGGGATTAGCTAACGCTATTCCCTTTTTTTAGTAAGTATAGTCACAAAGACTATAATACCAGTAATTAGCAAAAAGGGAGGTAACTATGCTGTTATTACATACGCAGTTACATAAAAATAGTTTAGCTCAAG
>Ga0208013_1000700_pt1 | contig 17761 bp, 13 predicted proteins | sample 16_taG_FD_184091 | JGI IMG/M metagenome (GOLD analysis project Ga0208013, IMG submission 184091) | Marine viral communities from the Subarctic Pacific Ocean - 16_ETSP_OMZ_AT15313 metaG (SPAdes) (version 2) | ecosystem: Environmental > Aquatic > Marine > Oceanic | place: Pacific Ocean | collected...
CAAACATACAAGACATTCAAGGTTGTGTCTTTTATCGTCTCTAGGATCTTGAGGATGGCTCCCGTTGTTGGATCACCGCCCTCAGTTATTAGTAATACTGTATCTTTTTTCTTAATGCCCTTAAGATACACCTCAACCTCTCTTTGGTCCAGGCTCTCTTCATACTCTTTCATGTTGTCGCACGAATCTAGAGAAAAACTGGCTCGGTCGTCCAAGCCTGTGTCAAATTGATAGATTCTGTATTCTGGATGCTCTGTGAGTTGTTCTGCGATTGCGCAGCCAAGCCTCCCCACGCCGATGATCTTATCCAATAGTAACTTGCTCCATGGAACCTAGTGTTTTGCCCTTACTTAAGTTGACCTCAAACTGTCCAAAGTTAGTTGAAGCCATCAACGCTAGCAATGACTTAATTAGGTGCTCATCTTCATTTTTCATATCAATTACAACGGCATCGTGGATCAAAAAGGCAATCTGCGAGCCGTGACCCCTAGTTCTAAGGAGGTAGTCAAGCTTTAGAGCCTGCTTTAGAGTCAGTTCTGCTGCGGTAGACTGCACAAGGTAGTTCAGGGCGTGATGACGGCTTGTGTCGTTTATTTGCTTCCCAAATGGCGTTGTAACTGTGTTGCCAATCCAGTGTTTTTCCAACAAACTGTCCTTCTCGTAGAACTTCTCTAGCTTCTGGACGTCTTCTTTGACAACTGCTGTCCGAGATCCGTACAGCCAGGCAAAGAATGCTACTTTGGCGGCTGAGCGGTCGTTGATATTCGAAAAGATTTCATCAATGTGGAAATTGTGTACGTCGCCGGTTGGTTGCTCTTTTCCCAAGAGTCCCAGGAGGGTCCGGACCTCTGCGCCGTTGAAGTCTAATTCTAAGAAGTAGTCATTCGTTGGTTTGACTGCCGTCCTCATTGACTTGCTCATTGTTAGGATCGGAAATGATCCTTTCTTCGTTGTCAGTCTTCCGGTCTTTGTTCCGAACTGATTATACTTGACATACTTCTCTGATTCTATTATTGTGTTCGCGATGTTTGCGAGCTTCTTAACTGATTTGTAGGATGAGACAGCCCTCATGTCCAAATTGACCTTCCGGTGAGAGAGGTCCTCTAACATCATCGCGACGCCCCTATAGAATCCATACCTTTTTGGTTTTGGTTTGGTTTTCAGGATGTGTTCGCAGATGCGGTTCTTTACCTCGCAGAACTCTATCAGGAATCGCTGAGGGACAAGGTCAAAGAAACAGTTCTCGTTGGTATCAACTCTTGCGAGAGACAGGGAACGCTTAAACGCCTGAATATTCTTGGCAACGTCAGACCAGTCATCTTTGAGGAACTCAGGAATGTTATCTTCTAATGTGCCGCCCTCAAGGTAGAGAGAGATATATTCAATGTCCATGTTGCGCAGATAGGGCGAGTACTTCCAAGTGCTGCTCAGGTTTTCAGGGAACTTGTCGGCATCAAAGATGAGTTTGTTATCGGTATATATTCCTACGCACTCGGTCTTGTCGTCTAGAGTCTGAAAGATCATCGCGTCCCCTGTCAGACCTTATTATATCGCTTACCGTGTCCAACGTTAATGGCTCCACGTCATAAGGTCCCAAGAATTCTTCCTGCATTACCCTTAGGGCTCGGGAATACCGGTTAGAAGTACTAAGGTTATAAATATTCATGAGTTGCTGCACCTGCCTCTTCATCAGGGTGCGGTCACGGCGGGAATCTCGTTCTGACACTCTCGCCGTGTATATCGCTTTCAACTTCCAGCGTTCGCCAAAGCGTGCATGGAACTCATCTCTCGTTATTTGGGTGCGCTCAACAACCTCTACCGGAGGAATACAGTTGACGTTCACGAATCGCTCGCGGATACTCACAACTGGGGTTGCTGCGACGTACGCATTGTAAAATGTGAGGAGATGCTCCTGTAAAATATCGGCATCAGTGGTCCAAGTCTCAGTATATGCTGTTGAGAACAGGGTCTCGAATACCTCATGTTGCGAAAGAGTGCTGATGTTCTGGTATTCTGGGTATCCTGGCACGGGATCTCCGTTCTCATCAAAATGATAGGAGATGCGGCGGTAAACTGACTCCATGCCCGGAATCTGAGAGAAGCCGAAAGCTTCCGGAAGGATCTCTGGCAATACCAGTCCGGGATCACACTCGTCAACTTCAGGCGTGTTGTCAAACCGATCAATTGGGACGCCGTGCATATATTCCTGCATTGCTGGGCTTCTTAGATCTGCCACCAGACGCCATGGGATATTCTTGTCAATTAAGAATCCGTGTTCAGCAGCGATGCGGGCTATAAGCAGGAAGTTCTCATCAAAATATTCATATGACTTCATGAAATCGTTATCGTATTCGCCATCTGACATCTCTATCATTAGTCCGGAGCATAATGGGGACATGAACGCACTCTCCAAAAACCCGCTGAGGGTGAGTGGACCGATTGTCATGATTACGCTGTCAACATAGTCGTCAAACATTTTCAGGAAGTCGTTCATGTCTTTTATTTTGCCATCCCTGCCGGCGGTCGGAAGGAACGCCGAGTCAAACACCGGATACACTAGGTCTCTCATGTATTCATCGTATGCAGGTGAGGGTGGGTCCCACGCCTTGTGGACCTCAGCCTTTGCCCACGGACTGTCCGTGAAAAGAACGTTGTCGTTTGCTAGTTTTCTAATCTTCTCCGAAAAGTCTCTCCAAGCGTCTGCAACAAAGTTAATGGCGTACTGAGTTTCTCCGGCAGTATACCGAAGTGGCTTTAGGTGCTTTTCATCAACTAATACGACGTTTCCCTTTGTGCTGACAGTTCCGTAGAATCTGTCGGCATTCCAAGTCTCTATGAAATTCGGGATTAGATCGTCGGGGAACACATCCGAGTCGTATCTCTGCCTCTCGTTGAATATGATGTCTGCCGGTGAAGAGTTTGAGCCGTAAGCATACATTTCTGGATTTTCGGTGTTCACCTTCTTGTTTTGACTAGCCATTGGAGTGAGTCCTGTGTTCCAGCTTGGCATCTATTGTTGTGGTATACCCGCGATTTGAGATATGATTTGAAGACCTGATAACTCGGTAATAGCCTCCGAGCGTCAATATCTCGTTCGCCATTGTCCCCAGTGCTGCGCGACTGTCAATGTAGATCATATCACCATTGCGGTGGATTGTGTTACCAACCATCTCAAGGCTGATCTGTTGGGGCTGGATGAGGGCTTGATAGTTTGATGTGGCGGTCATACCTTCAATATTCATTGCTTGGAAGAACGGTGTGTCATCTTTGGAGAAGTTGAAGTTCTTTGCAATGCCTCTGTCTGCTCCCAAGACATAATGATATATTCCGTTTTTCTCATCTTTGGCGCGGTTACCGCCAGAAGGTGTGCTCATCTGCTTAGCATACAAGAGGTAATAGCTCTTGATCGGTTTTGCCCTTGAATATATCGTATTCTTCAAGTTTTTGGCAGCCTCCTTGAGGTGTTTGGGTTTTACAATATGCGGAGCAGCTATAGCGAGCTTAACGTGAGTGCCGAATCCGGGACCGGTGGGACCGGCCGAAGGGAGCTTGAACTCGTTCGGACCATCCGGCTCTGCGCCGTAAATCTTATCATACCCCATGTAAAGGGTATAGTCAAATGAAATCCTCAACTTAAAGTCGGTAATATTGTTCATCAGGCGGGTGACTGCCGTCAGAAGCTCATCGAAGAATGCTCGGAAAGGATATTCATTTAGGTCGCGAGAGATCACATTATCAAACACAAACTGAGACAGGTATTCTAGGGCGATTGGGATATCATAAATTGTTTCCCAAAGATGCTTGCCTTTCGCGGAGCTATATCCCTCAACGCCGATCTTCCCCGGCAGGAAAGTTCCAAATATAAACCCAATATCCCCTGGTATGTTGGCGGTTTCCATGGCTGCCAAAACAATATCCCCAAAACGAAGAAATGGGACGGTCATCTCTTCGGCGGGAATCTCGTCGCGAGCGCCGTCAACACTACGCCGGAACGTTGGTCGGTTGGCTTTGATGATTTCTTCCTTTTTGCCTGTCTTGGACTTCTTGGCGTTACGCTTTGCTAGGCGGTGTCGAGTCTCATCAATCGTTTTGATGCGGGCTTCGTGGGGAACAGTCCTCAGCTTAAGCTTTCCGGTATGTTCTTCTTTGATGTAGACTACGAAGACTTTGCTGAAGTCTGATCCGGGCTCGCCAATCAGACTATTCATAAGGTTTGAATACCGCTGTTGCTGAACTGCTTTCCGAGTGCGTTCGAATGCCGTGTCTACAGTTTTTAGATAGGCTTTTAGCCTCTCTATTTTCTTATTTTCTTTACCTCCAGAAACGGTTTCAGAAATGAAAGTCTCTAGCTCTATTGCCGCGGACAAGTAGTCAGCTTCGTTTTTGAGCCTGTCCATGCGGACAGGGACTCGGCGTACCTTATTAATACCCGAGGCGGTGACCGTCGCGAAGTGTGTCAGTTGATAATGCAAGTATCCGCTAGGGAATACGTCGGCGATCGCGGTCAACTTATTGCCGCCGCCGGTCTTGGCGAGACCCTTTAGCGGGATTAGCGCCTGCTGTGAGGCATAAGAGGCGCTTGAGCCGGGGTTACTGGAGCCTAGTATATCCGCCTCGGTGGAGGACATGTGGTGGTCAGAAGAGCCGACATAGGCGAGCGATAGAGTGACCGGACCCTCTTGAGTGAAGTTCACATCGTAGTTAACTAAACTTAAAAGAATGACCTTTTGGGTGGCAGCCACCCCGGCGATAAAACTCTTGAGCTGCTTTGGGGTGTCAAACAAAGTGCTCAAGGTGGCTTCGTTGCCCTTCGGAATAGACCATCCGACTGCAACCTTAAGTTGGCGGAATTCCTTTTTATCATTGCGAGGTAAATCTGGGGGGACGGGTGATGTACCCGGGTGCAGGTGCTTGCTTTTCTCTTCTAATATCGCCTTCAGAGCCTCAATTCTTCTCTTGGTTGCGGATGACGAGCCTTCGCCGATAGGAGGCAGTTTCCCGCGGGAAGATCTTCCGTTTGTGAATAAGAAGTTTAGGTAATGCTCGTTGACCAACTCGGACATTGATCCGAAATATAGTTCAAGTTTGGCGCTGATAATCTTGTCGCCTTCGTGCTTGTTGTTATAATCCCATGTAAAGGACTTTATGCCAACTTCTGAGCCTTTTGTTTTTCTTGTTTTTCTTGCTGCTTTGCCTGTTGCACGGCGGTCGGCTGCAAACCTCTTGACCTGAGCTAAATCAACATGATCACTAAAATAGACTTCTTCTTGGTCGCCCTGGTTGTTTACGATGTAGAATCGTAGCAACGGCTGGAGCACCGAAAGTTGTGCAGGGGTGGCGTGAATGAACGCGGAAATGTCTCCGTCAGAAAAGTTAGTCAGGAGAGATTCGGGACCGGTGCCCTGCTCCGGTCTGTATGTGAGTACTCTGCTTGCCACGTCAAAGTTCATCAGCGAGATGTCGTGGACTGACGGAATACCATCCAGTTGGCTGAGCGGGTGCATGTTCCTGAGAAGTATCTCTTGAGCTGTTAGCTCTATATTTTCGCCCCTTATGAGGGCTTTTTCCCTCGCAGCATCCGCTCTGGCGGCTTTTTCCGCCTGTGTGGGTAAGTGCCAGCCTTCGGAACGAGCCTGAGCCCTATCGTAATATTCTTGATATTTTCGGCGTGTGGTCCCCGCCCGGTACTTCCATGGGTTGTCAGCCATCAGAAAAACACCAATACGTCGTCAAGCGGAAGCGGAACATAATATACTTCGCCAACTTCAAACTCTGATTCTGAAGCCTTCTTGTTGTACCATGCGATGATCCACCAATAGTCTGGCGAGTCGTAAAACTCGTCGGAGATATTATACAGCTTGTCCACTGCTGTCCAAATCCGAGGCACGTTAGTTAGAGTATTCATATACTCGTTTGAGGGATATGAAAATCTTGGAGTAGAGTATTGATAGGTTTCTTTTATTCCCCTACCTTCAAAAAATACATCTCTGTAGTTTCTGTCATTGTTCTTGAAGATTCTTCGTCCGCTATATCTTGAGTATGTCATTTCTTAATAATCCTATTTCTAGTTTCTCCACCTGTTTGCCCTATCAACCGCCGCATTTTGGGCTGCATAGTCGTTGCCGTTTGCCACATCTGGGTTGGCGAGGTCGGGTGTCTGCGCTTCTGCTGGCGTGTTATTGTCAGCATTCTTGCTCCTGGCTTCGGCAGCCTTCTTTGCTGCCTTAACATTTGCCGGGGTTTTAGGTGTTGGTTTTTTGACCGCTGTGGTAGTGGTGCCGGCGGCGGCGGCTCTGGCGTTGGCGTTCGCTCTCTTCTTTGCTGCGGCGGCTCGCATCTTGGCGTCGTACTTAGCCTGGCGATCAATACCGGCGCGACTTGAATATGGGAAGGTTTGCTCATCAACGCGGTGGTGTTTTCCTTTCGCGTTATAGACGTAGACGCTGCCTGCTCTCTTGTACCCTAGTTCGTGTTCGTGCAGGACAGTGAACTCAAAATTAAGGCGGAAAGTCTTGGGATAATATTCGTTATTTTGAGAGTTTCCGCCGGCTATGTTTTTGGAGGCTGAAGAATCTTTATCTGGCTTTCTGTTGAACATTCCGTATTCTAACAGCGGGTCAAAAGTAATGCCGTTGACATACCCTAGTAAGCCGCGTCCGGTGTTAGCATTTCTGATCAGGTTGCCAAAACTAATCTTCATCAGAGGACCTTGGTTTATGACCGTAGCGCCGCCTTTGCGACTATTATCATAAAGAGGGTATAAAAAGCCTATAAGTTTGTTTACTTTTAAAAGATTCTCTTCGGCGTGTTCAAAGGAATCTGCCGGCACAAACCATGAAACGGAGATTGCTCTTTTGGTGTTCACAAATGTTGAGATAGGGTCCATACGACCATAAACGTCTTCAGCGGTCCACTGCGAGTTGTATGCATCACTAAACATATCTAGAAATGCCGGGAACTCTACTTGGAATCCGGTTGGCACGTGCTTGATCGTAAGATCCTGACCCTTGTCTATGAAGAGATTCCGAGCGCCCTGTACATGTGGGAATTTACTGAAGTCAGATGCCATTTACTTTATCTCCCCCCTATGCTCTTGCCGTTGATGGGTCAAGCGGTTTTAGAAGCGCGTCCCTGAAGGTGTCTAGGCGACGACCACCGATTTCTAATCTGATATCTGCTTTCTGATTCTGACTTTTTGCCAACAGGTTCTTGATCTCGCCCAATGCTTTGTTCATGTCCCCGAGACTTCCGCGGTCGCCTGTTGATGCGGAGATCGTGTCCATCCTGTTGGTCTTGATTGGTCGTTTTCCTGGCTGCGATATCAACGTGGACTTTCCTCTAGGGATGACAGCATCGTTGACCTCTTCTGCACCACCGGCAAGAGCGCCGCCGGCGGCGGAGCCAGCCATGCTGCCGACACTGTAGCCAGCCATAATAGCCATCGGGTTGCCAAGGCTCATGATGCCACCAGCAATAGCCCCAAGAACACCGCCGATCATGCCGCCCCAACCTTTGCCCTTTTCCTTCTTGGAACTACCGTCAAATACTCTGGCGATATCTATAAGAGCATTGATCGGCGCGAGGATAGCGCCGAAGGTTCTTAGCAAAACGGTTGAAACGCCGCCCAGAGCCTTGATTGCCTTCACAAAGCCCCAAATGAGACCGCCAGCCGAGCCGATGCCGAGAATGTAGGAGAGGGTCTTGCCGCCGGTGCCGGACAAAAACTCGTTCATTGTCGCAAAGAAGTCGCCGGCTGCTTCTGTGACATACGTTAAGGCAGGAGCCATATTAATGAAGAACTGTTCTTTGGCTTCTGTGAATTTGGTCATTGCTGTGGTATATGATTTTTTTCTCTTTGCGTCGTCTTCCTGTTCTTTCTGAAATTTACGCATTTCGGCAGGACTGCCAAAGAGCCTTGAAGCACTTGTAATATCCGTGCCCATGATGTCGGCAATCATCTGCTTTTGGCGTTTGCCCATTGTTTTGAAGTTCATGCCACGCATATCAAACTCTGCACGCAGTATCTTTAAGCGCTCATCCGAGTCAGCGGTCATCATCTCTACTGAGTTTAGCTGCATACCAAGCTGGGCGTTGAGTTTGCCGGCAACGTTGGCAGCGCCTTCAAACGTATCAAACATTTCAGAGAAGTCAAATGCCTGTCGGGTTGTGAGACCTAAAGTTCTAGCTTGTTCGTTAAGTCGTGAGAAAACCCTAACACCATCAACTCCGAAGCGTGACATCTGCGGACCTAAATCCTTAAAGTCGCTAACAACTGCTGACAGGGGCTGACCTGTTCGGATAGCTAGATTTTCAAATTCGGCTGCGGCGGTGGCGGCGGCTGGGATTGAAAGTCCAAATCCAGCATTAAGTTGGTCAAGTGCCGCTGCGGTCTCTTCGGCTGCAACACCCATCTGCAAGAAGTTTCCGGTAAGTTTGTTGACGCCTTTGCGGGCAACTGGGGTCAAGGAGTTGTACATCTTGAACCCAGTGCTCAAGCCACCGACAACCTTCTGGGCTTCGCCCATACTGAGATATAAACCGTCATGGCTTGTGGCGAGGTCTATTACATCCTGTCGTAAAGCGTGCGTATATCCTGTCTGCCTAGCCAGGGCGACGTTGACCTCGTCTAGACCAATAGCCGTTTTTTTCATGCCGCCGCGAATACTCTTTGCCATTGATAGACCGAGACTCTTCATCGAGGCAGTTAAGTCAAGTGTCCCCTCTTCAGTGAGCTTAAGCTTCTTCAGGAAATCTGTGTTTGTTACCCCGAATTCCCTAAGGGCTTCAGTGGCGGCTCTGGTCTTCTCGTTAAGGCTGTCTTGAGCGTCAGCGACTTCTACAAGCTTTTGGGTGTTCTGGTCTAGTGTAAGCGCGAGTTGTCTTAGGGCTTCTTTATCTTCCTGTGCTACGGCTATGCCGGCTTTCTCTAGGATCTCTTGTTCTTTCTTGAGGGCAAGGTAAGCTTTAAGCTCGTTGTTAGACTTGCTTTGTAGGTTCAGTCTCTCTCGGTGAAGATTATCAGCCCGAGACTGGAGTTGTGTCTGCTCAGCCAGAAGCCGATTGACCTCGGCGAGCACCTCAGGACTAAGATTGTTCACGGTCATCTAGCGGCTATCCCTTGATAGGCCAGTTGATACCGGCTTCTCTTTCAAAGCGTTTGATGGCGATTTCAAGCTTGGCTTTTTGCTTATAGGTCATGGGGTCGTCTAGACCGTACTTCCTGATGAAGTCCATGTATTTCTTTTCGTTCACGAGGGCGTCGGTGAATCTTTCTACTTCTATTCTGTTCCCTCGAACTCGTACAGGAACTCGGCGACCCTTGAACATCTTGGATAGCAGATATTCAATCCACGCTGCGAAAACGTGGAGAATGTTCTCATTTAACTGCTCACTCTTAAACTCGTTAAGATCCAAAACATCATTTTCAAAGTCAATTTGCATTATTCACACCTCATCGCGCTGTTTACTAACTAGTTTGATAAACAGATTCTTTACGGAGTATAGCTTCTGCCTCTGCCGGCTGGAGACTTGGAGGATTTGTTTATTTGATCTGATTCTTCTTGTTTCTGCCTTATAAGTCGCTCTAGGAACCAATTCCGAACGCTGATGGGCAGATTGTATGTCTCAAAAAAGCTCCAACCGCCGTGATACTTCAGTTGGAACATGTGTTCGTATACGTTTTCTATATACTCATCACTTAGGCCAAAAAAAGTTAGCGCTAAGCGGTACCTCCATATCTGCGGTGTGCCCGCAGTTAGGACAATCAAATATTTGAGTCATGTCAATGTTTGGGAGACCCTCAGTGTAGGCAGTCCTGAGGACTCTTGCATCTCTTGCCGGTAGGGCTTGGATGAATGCCTCAATCACAAAAGGTGACGATTCGCCATTCACCCCTACGATATAGCTTCTCAACACATCGGTGGTAGTTCTTGATTCTTGTTTCTTTTTTGTTTTTCGTTCCATCTCTTTGAACAAACGGATTTCGTCGTCGCCAGTTAGCATCTGGCACTCAACAGTAGCCTCTGTCATCGGAAGACGAACTAGGAGCGTACCGTGTTCTGTTAATGAAGCGTTGTTGTTTTCTAGATTCGCCTCATAATCAACGATTTTGGGCTCAGAGATATCAAACGAGAAATCTTCCGAAACATCACAGGATGGGCAAGTGACGTTTGTCTGATAATCGTTGCCATATCCAGTTCTTCTAGCCGCAACCAGCAGAGCGTTCTTGTCGCCGATCAAGAGGGAGCCGACTTTGACTGATTTGTCCAAGATAAGACTCTGCACCATCCGGTCAAGGGCTACACCCTCCTTGAGGAGAGCACGAGAAGACAAAATGTCCTCTTCTTTTGCCGTCATGTACTTGATTTCCACACTGGTGGCGTTATGGAGTGGGTGCTCTGGTCCGTAGAACCTGCCGGCACTCGGAAGAGTTACAAACTCTGTTGGAACTGACCATGAAAATGCTGGCGAAGGGTTGTCACCGACTGCGGCTTGAGCAGTGGTTCCGATGGAATCGTCCTGTGGAGTGAAATCCTCAGGGAATCCTGTTCTGTTCTGATTGCGACTCATAAAATGTAACCTTTCTTTCTCAGTATATCAGACAATACTGAACTTGTTTAGAATATTAGTCAGCGGCGCGTGTTCCGTCGCGACCGTTGGCTCTAGTTTGAGCAAGCTTTGCCCAATCGTAGGTTAGTTCAACGGTTACTTCGTTCATGTCGTCCGAAGAGTAATCCAAGCTGCCGCCGAAATCAATTGCCGTAATAAATGGATTGACTAGCTCCCAACGCTCAACAATTTCACCGTTCTCGTCCATCTGATCAATGAACACAGAGCCGATCTGCTCAACAAAAGCCTTCTTGCTGAGACTCAGCTTTGACTTGCTAGCAGTGGTTGGGAACTTGTAGCCAGCGGCTCCAAGAACATCCAAAAAGGCATAAGAAAGGTCAGGATCAATTGGGTCTACCAGAGTCACTGAAATTGGATCCCAGGTCACTCTGCCTGGATACTTGAACGTGTGATCAATGTACTGGTGTTCAATTGTACTGACGTTAGCTTTTGGCTTACTTGCAGATTTGACTGCCCATACAGGAATAGCACCTTGACCTAGGGTCCTGCTGCTAAACTTAAGTTCAAACCGATACTGGCGTTTTGGCTCAGTTCTAACATCGCTCCAGAATAAGTTAGACATTATTGATCACACTCCTTATTATAAATAGTTGCCCGCGGATTAATCCTCAAAGGATGCTCCGCTGTTTGTGACCACAAAGTCAATTGCAAAGTACTCTACGGAGCGAGTTGGCTTGACAAGCAACTTGGCGTAGATGATGTTACGATCAATTAGATCTGGTGTGGTCGTTGTTTCGTCTAAAACCAATCTGAAGTCTTCAATGCCGTATTCGGCACGAACGCTTTCTAGGAGAGGACCAGCCTGACCCAAGAAGCGATCCCAAGTGTCTTGTGTGTTTGGTCCGAATAATAGTCTTGAAGCGATGAAGCTAATCTCTCTCTTCAAGTAAATCATCAAGCGACGGACGTTGATACGATCAAGCGCGGAAGCAGTTTGCTGTAGGGTCTTCTGACCGAAGATTACGATGCCCTCTGCTGGGAACTTGGCAATTGGGTTAATGTTGTTTTCATATAGTTCGTCACGCTCGTCAGAAGTGAGTCTTCTAGAGACATCCAACACTGGCAGACCGGCTGCGCCTTCGGAAAGACCGCCGCGAGTGAAGCCGGCAGGTGCGAACCATGGAGCTTGAACTCTATCTGTTGTAGACAAGACGCCCATGGCTGCAACCGAAGGTGGAACCCAGACATTTCTGTTTGAACTAGTATCTAGGATACGAACCCATGGATAGTAGGCTGCGCCATAGCTGTTGTTGATGCTTCTGGCGGCTACGGCAGTAGCGGCAGCGGTTGGGGTGTTGGCTGCGTTGCGCTCTTGTTGAGAGCCCGTGTTTTCTGCTGAGGGGGTGTACGCCTTCTCAATGTCAATGATGGCAAGGCAATCACCACGCTCTTCTGCGGCATCTAGCAAGTAACTCGTCACTTGTGGTGCGGTAATACCGGGTATTGTGACGACATTCATCTGAACTCTGTCAGTATCGCCTGCAATGTTGATTGCCTTGCGAAGAGAATATAGTTCGTAAGAAGCCTTTTCATCTGTTGCCGCAGCAAACTTAGTATTGCGGAAAGGTTCGCGCTCGGTGATGTCGTAGCCGTCAAAGCCGCCATGAAGCATGGTGGTGAATCGGTCAATGCCGGCATCTAATGCAGCCTTGTAGCTTGCATCTACAGGAGCCGTGAGGCTGGTGCCGGCAGAGCGTTGGGCGCGACCATACGTGTACCCATCAGCGGCGGATCCGCTGACGTTATCTAACGAGAACACCCAAGAGATTTCTACGGCGTTGGTTATAGAGCCTGTCGTCTCGAGGAAGACATCGTAGGAAGTGCTAGAGGGATCACCATTTCCGCCTGCGTCCATAGAGCGAACTCTAATGGTGTCTGAAATGTCTTCGTTGAAAGTCACATTATCAGAAGCGCGACCGGTCCAGGCACCCCAGAAGGTGCTCTTGAGGGAGTTTGGCGTTCCCCAAGATGAAGCGTTACGAAGTGGAGAGAATGGGAAGGCGACAGTGAAGTCACAGCCGACAAAGGGGGTGCTGGTCACATCGGTGACGCCCGACATATCAATTGGCGTATATCCGGCTGCGCCGCGGCTGTCCTGTGTCAGCGTTATGACAGCGTCTACGCCGGTGCCGCCAGCGGTGGTCACTTCAGCCGTTATCTCAAGCGTGGCGAGGACGAGATTAATTGTATCCTTAATCCGTTCCGCGATGAGCTGGGTTTCGCCGTCAACTGCCGATAGGACGCCGATTGTCCCGCCGGTAGTTGTGTCAACGGTAGCATCAAAATCAAACGTTGTTGCTGGATTGCTGCCGTCATCTAGTTCAAACGTCTGGTTGTCAACCCCACCCTTTGTGCAGGCGGCGGCAACAGTTATTGTCGCTATGCCGGGAGGGTTGGCAACGCTCAACATACTGGTTGCACCAGCATGACCAACGTTGCCCCAGGCGGCGGTTGGTCCACCGAACAACATTGTGTTGACTAAGCCTACGGCCGTATCGGCTGGGCTTGATAGATCATCGTCCCAACCTTCCGATCCGCTGGCGTAGCCAACGTCGCGATACTTGAGAGGACCGAAGACGCCGAATGGCAGCCAGCGGCTTTCACCTGCTCCAGCAGCAACATCATCGTTCATGACAACACGAACGTAGTTAGAGCGGTTGGGGAACTCGCCATACTCAACTAGACGTTGCTGGGAGCTGTCATATATCTCATACTTGTCGCCGATGGCAGCGGCAATGTAGTTTGACGCTGCTGGGTTTAGGGATAAGTTATCAAAGCGTTCTAGAATGATCTGGCGGTTATCTGAGTCAGCAAGGTCTCTCACTAATACTGAGAAGGTGCCGTGTGTTTGATAATCACCCGTTGGGGCTTTGATGTTAGAGATTGATATTTTTACTTGCCTTTGAACCCACTCGCCAGCAGACAGAGCTTCAAAGCGGAAGAGTTGTTGCATGTTCCTAGCTGCGTAGTCGGCGAAGTCGTTGGTCAAATCCTGAGAAATGAACCAGCCTGTGGAGGCGCGAGTTGCTGGGTTTTCAAAGTTGTTCTGTTGCTTGGATGTGTCCGTGGGGGAAACCATGGGAACAATGGCTCCCCAATACCCATTTCCATTTCCAGAGCCCAGACGACCGAGACCAGCGGACGCGGCTGGGACGCCGGAACGCTCAAAGGATTCGCCGAGCCAGTAGTTGCCGCCCTGGTAGAATGTCTGGGTTGAAGAATCAGTGATGTCACTGTTCGTAATCGTTGGGTTTGTGTTCAGAGCCTTGCGGACGAAGTTCTCATCGTCGGGATTAAGACTGACAGTCACCTTCTTGCCGTCAGCATTAGCGTTGGCGATGCTACCGGTGAATACTAGAGGGATGTTGCTAAGGCTGCTTAGCTCAATCATGGAACTGCCGACGGGTGATGACAGGCTGCCGTTGGTGGCAAGGGTGCCCGAAAGCAAGACTCTACCGGAACCAGTTACATAGAACTGTGCAGCGACGACGCCTTCGGAAAGAGTGTTACCGCCATTGACTTGTGGCCATATGCAGAGAGCGTATGCCCCGCCCTGGTCGTTCATGGTTGAAGCGGCGGATCCAGTAGCAATATCAGGGACTTTCCAGCCGGCTTTACCAGCGGAAGTTGCTTGCGAATGTTCGTCGCCCAAAACTCTCATGAAAGTTACAGGGGAGTTGTTCTTAAGCCAAGCTTGTGCGGCGTAAGCAGCATAAGTTGGGGCGGTGCTGTCGCCTGAGCGCCAGATATCGCCGCCTTCGTTGCCGGCAGCAGGATCACCGAAAGTCTGTATAAAATCCGAAAAGGAACTGACTTCCACTGGTTTGTCGGCAGGTCCTTTTCGGGACCGACCAATGATGAGGGGACCTACATCACCCGGTTGAGCAGGTAATTGAGAATTGTCGATCTCGTTTACATATACCCCAGGTGAAATAAACTTAAATTTTCTTGAAGAGTTGTCAGCCATTGAAAATCCTTCTCCTAGTCTTTAAAAACGCCGTTGAACTAGCATAGACATACTAAATGCTACTAATAAATAGTAGCGGATAAATCCAAACGCAAAGCAATATCCTTTTATGGCTAGCGTCTATATTTATCTTTTCTCCCCGCATGAAATTCAGGTTCATCTCCGACTACCGCTCTTTCTCTGCCAATTACGACTTCGGCAGGAGATTCACGAACGACAATAGTTGGAGTTTCCTGATTCTTGTCGGCTCCTATGATATGTCCTAATACTTTGATTGTAACTGTTGATTTGAAAACCCGTTCATCCGTACCAAAGCCGGCGTTATTGCTTTCGTTGGCGAAATCTGGGTCTACAAAAGCCTCATAAGTGTTGCCTTCATGAGTTATGCTGAAGGCAGCAGGTGTTGAGAATTTTGTCAAAAAGGGAGCCAGCATCTGGTTCATTTGTTGCTGGTAATTTGAAATAAGCTTTATGGCATAAGAGATTTCTACGAAAGTTGGTGTTGGGACGTACAAAGTTTCGTATACGATCTTCTTATTTTCAAAAGGAAACGTTGAATATGTTTCGTTTGTTCCTTTGCCAAACTTTTTGATAGCCGAGGCATTGGCACGGTCGCGGGTCTTCTCTTGCTGGACTTGTCTTGCAATCGCAACAGCGCCGCCCTTTTTATAGAAGTCAAAATAGGGAGGAACATAGACTCCGTACCTTCCTTTGTTCTCCGGGTTCTTAGCCAGGGAGTTCCTGACAACCGAGATAAGAGGGTATTCTAGGGATCTTCCGTTCTTTCTTGTTTCTTGCACTTTTATCTGATATGCTCGTTCAGCGCCGGCAAAGATGACGGGGACTTTAGAGAAGCCGTCATTCGTATCGCACGAAACGTTTAGAGAGTCGTTTATGTAGTTGAAAACGGCAAAGTCAATGTCCTCCAAGGTAGAGGGTCGTAAACTGTAGTCCGCCTTCAAATCTTCGTCTAACTTCGTTCTTTTAGTCATGCTGGTTTCCTAGGATCTCTTATGTTGACCACCAAGCGCCGAACCGGGGTGGAATACTCCGCTGCGAGCCTGCTGGCAGATAGCTGTGACCTCTAGTGATGTGCCGTCAGCAAAATCACTATCCTGACCAAAGATATAACGTGGCTCAAACGTGTCAACAACCTCAAAGAACATCTGGTCGTACTGGACAAAGTCTCCGAGACGTACAAAAAGGTCTTGATCTTCTGTCAAGCGTCTCTTGTGGAAGTGTACGCTTATGCTGTATAGGTTGTCAAAGCCATATTCTTCTTGTTTTCTGTTTGGTCCCGTATATTCGACTAACGAATACACCCGTATTGGTGGGAGGAACGTTTTTTCTATTGCTTCCCCGTAAATCTTGTGATAACTTGTTCTGTCCGGATCAATTGGGAAGTAGAGTACCTGCTGTCCAATGATCTTCTCAATGACTTCATCATTGATCTGCTTTACGAAGTTTCTCTCAGCCTTTCCTACAAAAAGAGGAGGAGGGGGCTGAAGTGGCTGAGTCCATTTGTTTTGAGCCATCTATGTTATCCTACGTATATGCCGGTTGGTATCTTCTGAACAATATCAGAAACGCTATTCTGTAGAGCTTGATCTTTTTCTGCCAATGCAGTGTATACCATCTGGTCTAGTGCTTCTTTAAGTTCTGTTCTTAAGCTTGTCTGTTCTTCCTTTGCTTCCGAGACAAGTGCTGGACCGTTCAAGGTGACATCGTTGCCTGGAATTGGAAGGGTTGACAGTTTTGAGCGAACCTGCCCAAGAGTCTCCTTGCAAAGTGAAAGGGCAAAGCGTCGGCACCATTGCTTGCCGATACTATTGATGTTCTCGTATGGGACATTCGGGAACGGTAGCGTATTCATGTTGTTTACGCCGTCAGCGCCGTACTTTCTGTCAGCCTCCTCCGTAAAGGCTTCTTCCGTAACTCGGAATTCTACCCAAAACTTAGTCGGAGAGACGCCTGATGGCTTGGGGTAAATTCTCAGGTTATTATTGTTTATCCGAAAAGAGTGATGAGAAGCCCTAACGTGAAGATCCTCCTCAAAGGCGTACGCCTGAAGGACGTTCTGCCAAGCCGGAACCAACTGGAAGGAGCTATCGTCAGCATACATTCCGTAGGTTGAAAGGTTGCCGACTGCGCCGATGGCATAACCGCCATAGAAGTTCCACATTGCTTGGGGGGTTTTATAATATACTCTCTGGACTGTTATTGCCTTTTTCCCAACAAGATCCTTGAAGGGAGAGTCGGCTTCTAGAGAGGCTGTATAGATTATTGCTTGGAGGTCGTAGTCTTGAACATCTTCTACAGCCGTAAAAGAAGCAGAATAGACAGTTTGGTTGCCTCCCAAGCCAGCATATGTAGACACGCTCTCTCCAACATTTCGCAAATACCCAATCTGAAGTCTTGGGAACTTGAGATTTGGCTTTTCTCCGATGCCTGGTTCGTATGCCGAGAACTCACCGTCTTCATCAAATGATCCTGTGGAGTTTCCGAGCAAAGATGACAGCACATTCTTAGCTTGATGTGTGTTCACGAGATATGAGTATTCCAGACAAGACTCTTCGTAAGCGTTATAAACGATTGAAGGAGTAATCTCTAGATCAAGGACGTTGCCGCCCAACTTATTGTAAGTATAAGCAACTTGGTCGGCAGCGCCGGAATAAAAGGCGTCAGTTGTGTAGATGTTGTAGGCTAATGTAGCTGAAACATCGTCAGGAGCGCCAGAAGCCGGCAAAACAAGGGCGCTTGTTGTGCTGGCAGGCTGTAAATTAGTTGGCATACTTGGGATCTCCGCTGTTTTTATAGTCAACCTTATTAAATAGGTTGCTTAGAGCTATTCGGAGACGAACGGGCTGTATTTCTATTCTAGCAATATTTGTTTCGGGGTATATTAGTAAGGTAGAGAGGGGCAGTAGTCCAGTAATGGTTAATTTTAGGCAAAAGAAAAGGTCCCGACAAGCGGGACCTTCTCAATTTAGCACCTAAGAAATGCTATTTAGCTGATGCTATACGTCAGCGGTATCTGCGACCAAGTCACGAACGACAACTACGCCGTACATGTCAGGACGAACCATCTTCTTAGCGTAGCGAGTCATGACACCCTTGCGTGGCACGAAGTCCTCAACACCAAAGATGGTGGGAGTGACCTGTAGT
>Ga0208013_1000701_pt1 | contig 17760 bp, 22 predicted proteins | sample 16_taG_FD_184091 | JGI IMG/M metagenome (GOLD analysis project Ga0208013, IMG submission 184091) | Marine viral communities from the Subarctic Pacific Ocean - 16_ETSP_OMZ_AT15313 metaG (SPAdes) (version 2) | ecosystem: Environmental > Aquatic > Marine > Oceanic | place: Pacific Ocean | collected...
GACCTGTTGTAATGTATCCATGACTAACCATCAAGCATTTCTTTTTGAGTTCAAAATCAGCATCTTCATAAAACTTTCTAGAGATCTCAATTCTCTCTTTATCTGTCACTCCTCCGTAGAAATACATCTCATTGACTGTGATTTGCCGAGCTTTCTTTTGTTCACTGGATTTGTGTCTAAGTATTAGTTTATTGTTTGCTGCTGAGATCAAAGGCTGCAGTTCACTGGAGTAAGGGGCAAACCTGCCTTCTGGATCCATAAGTTTATTGCGAACCGCGTGAATTTTGAGTTTTTTTCTTCCTCTGGGAGATGGACGCTCTTCAGAGCCTGGAATCTTGTTTGTCCGTAAAAATAACTTATCATCCTTTGCCCAGTCAAGCGCTTGTCTAATCTCTTCCGTAGTAAATAGTGCTGACCCGTCTACCATAAAACTGGCTTCTGGGGTGTTTTTTATTTCTGCTTCCAAGAACTCCAAAAACTGTGTTTCTAGCTCTTCATCGTGGGGCCAGGCTGCTGCCTTTTCGGGCAAGCCTTTTATATTTTCTCCTCCAGATTCTAGAAAAGGCAAAGGCAAAAGAATATTCTTTTCTGAACCCTTGCTTGATCTCGCCAAAATATTGAATACATTATCAATATTGAAGTTGAAACGATACCAGTCTAGACTACCTTCCTGCTTCATGGGATCCCCTTTCGAAAGATTCTTTGTCACACAAATATACTGCATTGTGTTATCCCATCCATCTTTGGCCAAGTCTAAAGCAAGATCTGTAAAGGAGCCTCCTACTTCTAATTTCTTTTCTTTGTAGAGTTTCAAGCTAATAGGAATATCATTTGCGTCTGTCAAGTCAGCAATCGTCTGGCTATTGGTCGCAATCTGCTTTCCTCCAAGAAGAACCGCCAAAAATGATTCAAAAGAAAAGCCGGCAGATGACGCATTGAAGTGCGTAAGGATTTGCGTGAGAGTTTTGAAGAATACCAAATAAGAAATAGCTTTTGCAATATTCTCATTTAGCTTTCCAGATTTCAACTCATTGACAAGACTGGCATCCATATTATAAAAGCTCGTAAGCTCGGCAAGCTTCTCGGGAAGATCTTGACCCTCTCCGATTCTTGAAAGAAACTGTTCTAACTGCGCTCTCTCGGCGGAAGGGACTTCAATGCCATCTCTTGTTTGCATAGCTGACCAGCCGATTTCAGAAATTGGAATATCAGGAATAGAACTCCACGATAGCTCGTTTCCTGCTGCTTCCTTGAGGATCTTTTTTGAAGGGTCAGCCAAAAGATAAGAAGTCTCTTCTCCCATGACCTCTCGGACAGATTCCAAAAGAACCTCTAATGTCAATGTTTTTTTTGTATTGCCTTTTCTGGCAAAATGATTTTCGATCAATAGATCCCAATTTGTACGCATCTTGTTGGCTCCCATAATATAAATAGTATCCTACTCTGGTAAAGTTAAGACCGCCACTGAATACCCGTCAAGGCCAGCGGTACCTCTCCATATTCCCCTAGATACTCTGTATCCCTTGGAAACACTACTCTGAACAATTGTTGTATAGCCTCTATCATCGCCAGCATAAGCCAAATATGTGTGGCCTGTTGACCGATGCCGGCCCTGTGTTATCACTAAATCATCTTGCATATCTTCTTCATTAAGCTCCAAATTACGCCAGCGCTGAACAACGTGCCACCGATAAGGAGTCAGAGAAGGAGCATTGATTTTACTAGAAACAAGATCAACATATTTGCTCTCTCCTGATAGTTTCTCTTTCGCTGCATCAATCGCACTCCAAGGGAGACGAGGATCGTATACGTTTGCTCTCGCCCACCACTCTCGATCGAGTTTGGCGTACTCAAGCATACTATTTCCGCGAAAGCTTTCTGCAACATCTATAACCCACATTGCAACGTAACTACAACAAGGTAAGTTCTCACGGTTGGCCAACCCAGACAAGCTGTGGTGTTCAATCGCAGTCCAGCCTCGGAAATACATGTCTTTCATGAAAACCTCTAAACAATAATGTCTGCAAAGCCATGTGCAACTGCTTGCTCTGCATTCATGTAAATGTTTTCTTTTCTCCTGAGCATTCTTTTAAGTTCTTTCACAGTAAGATTAGTCTCGCTTGCGATTGCTTCAAGATAAGCATCCTGAATTGCGTGAACTTCTTTCATTTCGTTCTCGACCTGGTGTAGGGGGCCTACGTGCCCTCCAATAACAGAGTGGATCATTACTCGACAATACTTACCAATCTTCCTCTTGCCCTTTGTTCCAGAGGCCAATAAGAGCGTCCCGGCAGACATAACCTTGCCTAGCCCGTATGTCTCAATTTCCACTTCTTCTCGGATAGCTCGAATTGCATCATAGATCGCAAACATGTCGTCTGCAGATCCGCCTGGCGTAGAGATGATAATCTCAAAAGGCTGGGTAAGTTCTTCAATAGCTGGATCTTCCGGGTTTTGCTTTGGTTTCTGGATCTTTGCTGTGTGTCTTAAGTGCCACAGGCTCGCTAACACATCCTTGCTAAGCTCTTCTGTAATTTCTCCAACGATTGTCATTGCTCTAAGCTCTTCTTCTGGCTCTGGGGCCAGAGCTGAAAGTAACTCCAGATCCATTTCCCCGATCGCATTTTCCTGGGCTTCGTTCTCTGTCTCTTCTTTCGTTGCTGTAAATTTCACTTTTTTCCTCTCGGTTTAAGTTAAGTGTATATAACCAACACACCCTGTTTTATATAAGATAACATATATTTGTTTGATATGCAAACAGAAAACCAAATAAAAAGACCACAGCAAGAAAAACCTGCTGTGGCCCCTTGGTCTACTACAATCTATTTCTAGCGCTTGCGGCTTTGTTTGGCGATCTTCTTCATGATTCGATTCGTCACCGACTCTGCTAGTCTTTCACGCTTCTGCATATTCCGAATGCGTCGAGTGACCCGCTTCATTGTTTCAGCGATGATCTCTTCTTCATCAGGTTCATCGTCCATTTCCACTCCATCGAGGTCCTCCTCGTCTGGAACCTCCCCCATTTCCTGATCCATGGGCATTTCTTCTCCTTCGGCAGGAGGGAGTTCATCAAGAGCCTCTTCCCCTGTCTGTTCCGAACTAACGTCAACGCCAGTATAATCAGAAATAGCGTCTGCAATAGCATCAACGAGACCAGCTACGGAATCCTCCGAAGTGTCGTCCATGCCACCCATGCCACCCATGTCGTCCATGTCGTCCATGTCGTCCATGCCATCCATGTCGCCCATGTCACCCATGTCACCCATGTCGCCCATGTCACCCATGTCCTCTTCTCCGCTCATCTCCATCTCTTCTTCTTCTTCTTCCGGGAGATAGTTTTCTTTAATGAATGTCTCCGAAAGGCCGCCAATATTGGCGTACTTCATGAACTGACGGACAGTTCCTTCTTTCAATAGATTCTTCTTGCTCATAATATCTGTACTCCTTATAGTAGAACCATATATAAATAGTATTCTAAATTGAGAACGTCCTCAAAGATCTGGATTTTGTTTTTCGAGGATATCAAAAATGTTCTCAATTTCGTGCTCGCCCAAAGCGAACTTCTCTAAAGTCTTTTCTCCATTACTAACTAGTTTCTTGTCTCTCTTTATACTCTTTCTTGTTGATTCTGTCTTTTTTGCTGACATTAACTTATAAACGAAGGCCATAACATCCTTATCTTTCATTAGATAGCCTGTCACTATACCACGAAAAAACTGTGGCTGCGAGATGCCATCCTTTGCCAAACGAATCTTTAGGTCAGCATATCTTTTATCCGAATCATAAAAGATAATCTTTTTCGTCATCTTTCCGTATTTAGGTTCTTTGCTCACTTTTGCTCCTGATCTTCCGGGTAAGAGAAATGTGGAATTAGTTTTTCCCTAATAATCTTTATTGTATGCTCAGGTGATGTTGTTGCATATGCTACACTATTGTCTCCTTTGTTTAGTTCGTCATAGATTGTCTTATCATTCCCACCCTCAAAACATCGGTCTCCTACAAAAGACGCTTTGGTGAAGTTGTAGTGTCCTAAAACGTAAGTCTTATCCCACCCTTCTGGGTAGATGTCAATCGACGTGTTTCCGCCAAGCGCAGCAACGCAGCCAATACCTTTTTGCTCAAGGTAGGTCTTAAGCCTGCGAAATACCTGCAACCTAATCCCTCTTTGTGCATCGAGATCTGTAAACTTCTTGCGTTGGCTATTTGAACAACTTCTGCCAGGAGGACAATAGTTCAACATTGAACCTCTGTTCACAATGAAATCACCCGTAACAGGCATTTCAGGAAAATCCGATATGCACGCTAGTTGCTGCTGCAACAGAAAGCTGCAAAGATCCCGAAGGTTTTGCTCACCGATCTCACGAATCATGGAAGCCTCTGAATCTAGTTGAAAGTTTTCGCCGTTATGCCACCATGACTGTGTTCCGTTACATGGGTATAGTCCGATGGAGCCCCCATCTAGACGATCTTGATCCTCGCCAAATAGATCGCCAACTTGTTCTTCGACATATGAAAACCCTGATCCTGTAACAATTCCAATGTGACAGTATTTTGAAAGATCATTGATAGCCGCGATCATTTCGTCACTGATATTTTTACGTGCCTCAGTAAGAGTGCCGTCCATGTCAAAAAACGCAATATGCATTCTATTCATCCTTCACTTCCTATGGCTTCATGTAAAGTTACCAATTTCTAAATCCCATGGATCTTAGCCGCATACATAGCAGCGAGATATCCAAGATGGGTTGTGCATCTAGCCAGCGGAATAAGTGCTCAAACTTACTTTTTGGGGCGATGGTGTCCATGGATAAGTCCATGCACCAGTCCGTATCATCGCCATCCATACAGTAGAATTGGAGCCAGTAGCCTTGTTCTTGTTGGCGTTGACGAAGAGTGAACCTGCAGTAGAAGCTCCAAGGGGCTGCTCCACTCCAGGTAGAGCCAATGAGGGACCTAGGCTCACAATCTTCGTCGCACCCTCTGGGATCCCAGTTGTTGCAGGTATGTGGCCAAGTATATGCCACTTTGAGTCCGCTATACCAATTCCAAACAATACTCTGGTGCATCAGTGCTTCATTTCGACAAATTACCTGAGTCACTCTTCACTTCCTACCATGGGTCGCCCGTAGCGCTGAAGGCATGGTGGTCGCCACGACAGCCACAACACGACCTCCTTTGCTCAAGTTCTTTAAATTCTTTCTTGACTTCTTCATATTTGGCTTGCCACTCGGCAAGCTTGATCCTCAGTGTCTTGTTTTCCTGAATAAGTTTCAAAGCATCTTTAACTTTCATCAGAAACCGAACTCTTCATCCCTAGCTAGCCCAGGATCCCAGAAGGCATCGCCAGGTGGTGCTCTCGGGACTGGCCAGTGCGAAGCATGATTGACATCCTTAAGGAGAGATAAATAGTGCTGTTTCACTCTCCCGTCATTATGTTCACTGATTGCCTGGACTTTCCAATCTAGAATCGTATCCAAAATCTCTTTCAAACTAACTTTTTTCATCATCTCTCCTTAATATGTGTCGTACCTTCGATAACGCCTGCACCGGTCTGTATAACAAACTTTGCTTTTGCTTGCAATTCCGGTATGCTTCTCGCGCCACTATAAGATAGACCGCTGCGTACACCGGTAGCCAAATCATTTAATACCTCCCTCACTGGTCCCTCAAGATATACCATGTGTGACACCCCTTCATCGGAAGAAACGGACCCTCTCCAGTCTTGCTGTGCCTCTCTGCTTGCCATACCACGATACACCTTCTTATATGCTCCATTGGCACAAATAACTTCCCCTGGGGTCTCGTTCGTTCCTGCAAGGAGTGAGCCCAGCATTACAAAGTCTGCTCCCGCTGCCAGAGCCTTCACAATATCTCCACTCTTTCTGATTCCGCCATCAGCTATAAGTTTTGCTGGCCTGTCGGACTGTGCGCATTGAAGGATCGACTCGAATGTGGGCATACCGTGGCCTGTTTTCAGCCTTGTAGAGCAGATGGAGCCGCCACCGATACCAACCTTGATAGAGTCAGCCCCCCAGTCAGAAAGGGCGTTAAAGGCTTCTAGGGTGGCGACATTTCCAGCCATAATATGAATATCTGACCCAAACTTACCACGAAGCCTCTGGATTGCTCTCTTTACCATAATGTGGTGAGCATGAGCAACGTCAATACACATATAAGAAGCACCAAGTCCAAGAAGGGACTCTGCTCTTACCGCTACTGGTTCGTTTGCTCCTAGAGCTACGCCCACAGGGCCCGATCCAGGTCGTGCGACAGCTTCTACCAGTTGCCGTACTTGCTCATGAGCAGTCATATATCTGTGCAAGATCCCTGAACCGCCACATTTTGACATCTCCCTGAGCATCTCCCACTCAGTAATAGTATCCATTGGTGCAGAAATGATCGGCAAGTTAAAATCCAAACCAGGACCAAGACTCGACTCCAAACTTACTTCAGAACGAGACTCAATATCTGAATATTGTGGTAATAACAATACATCATCGAAACTAAGCGTCTGTTTCATCTTTCTCCTCCAAATACTTTTGAAAATCTCTTGTGATCTTTGTTGCTTTATCCCAACAATCTGGGCAATATAGCCTGACTTCTTCTTCTTTCTCTCTTACGACAACATGCCAGGACATCACCATCTCTTTATTCTTCTTGTCAAAGGGTTTTAGACATGTCAAACACTCATCCCCCAATTGGCCAAATAAAGCAACTTTCTCCTCAAAGTCCGAACCGTTCTTCTTGGCCTGCTTGGCTGCTGCTCTACGTTGCTCTCTATTCATTGTGTCTGTTCCTCCAACGCAACCACCGAAAAGGTTTGGTGACTACGGCACGTTTTGTTAAGTCAGTCACCAGTGCTCCCAAGTGACCCATCACCACGATTGCTAATAGTGATCGGGTCCCGACCATAAAGATTGTCTTCTTCAATTTCTCTCAGACGTACTGGAACAATAGGGATAAGGACTGCCTGTGCGATCTTATCGCCTGGATGGACTGTCCAATATGTGTTAGATGTATTGTGTAGGTTTACAAATACTTCGCCATCATATCCAGAGTCAACAACACAGGCCCCAACAAGCCATTGCTTCTTGGCTGCATTTCCGCTGCGATTCATGATTTGAAGCATATAGCCATGTGATATACCAAACTTCAATCCAGTTGGAAGAACATAGCTCTTTCCGCTCTCTAGATGTAGCAACTTTCCATCTTTCGGATTGAAACACAAGTCTAGCCCTGCATCTGATGGGTTTGCCCTCACTGGCTTGTGCTCACAGTGAGGTAGACAATAGTATTCTAAAATCAATTCTTACTCCTTTTCTTCTTATTAGTCCTCTCTTCTGCCAGTCGCCTTAGATCAGAAAGCATAAGTCTCTTGTACTGACCTCTCGATACGGCCTCAAAGGAGCCGGGCTGATCTTTCTGGTGGTCAACAATTTCTTGAACGATGCCAGCAGCCATGCGGTATGACTTAGGAACCCCACTTCTGCAATCACGCTCGACATTTCTTCCATATCTTTCTGGGATTCTGTTCCCTACTGCATCTAAGAAGAACTCTTCGAATTCTGTCCCGCACTTTCCTTCCGGTCGAAGATCGGGATACGCAGAGAAAATGAGACAAAGGCTGCGTAACAACCAGCCGGGTATGGTGTTTTTAGGACCAAGCGGATTCTTACATTTCATGATAAGGTTCTTCGCGTCAGCCACCATGCTCAAGTCGATACCGACGATGCTGTGGAGGTGATTAAATCGAATCTCTACTCCACTTTGATCGCCAACCTTGCCGCCATCCTCATTACTGCAGTACACATACATACCTGCGCCACAGAGAATTTCTGTGTATTTTTTAACTGACTCTTCTCCAGCGCGGACATTATGTACAAAGGTTTGTTCCGCAGTGATTAAAGTCTTGCAAGTCTTGTTTGTTTGCACAAATAGTTTGTGAATTTCTTCTTTGTTGTTCACGTCAATTACCTGCATCGGCATAGTTTTAGCGTCTGGGTAGGTAAGTTTGAAGAGATGCTTTGAATGATCCCCATCAAAGATAAAGGTTTCTCCTGTGGCGTTAATACGGCCTGCTCTGGGTGCTTGCCACATCTGTCCATCAAAACCACCACGAACTTTCAAATTCTTCTTGAGATTTTTGATTTCCGTATCGCGATTGATCAAAGAGGGCGTGTCAACCGGCATATCCACGATTCTTACAGAATATTCTGCGGCTGTAGGCGGAGCATCAACCAAAATATTGCTTTTGAGGCCTTGATATTCTCCATTCCTTTGTGGTACTCCTTTCAGTGTTACGCGGTTGCTCAATTCCCACCTCTTGTCAAGCGACGGATAGAATTATAAGTATCTACCAATTCATCCATATCAATATCGCTCTTCATCATGCGATATGCCTTGACTGTCAGTGAAATCTCGTCCCCTGTCAGCCAGCCCTGCTCTTTGAAATCCTTACGAAGCTCTCGCTTCTGCTCGGCATAGGGTTCAATAGCATCCTCGATCGCCTTCAATGATCGAATAAACTCAACCATTTTTTCAGCTTTTTCGTCGCGGATCTGCTCTACAACTGCGAATTCGTTCTCTTGGAACATCCTACCTCCATAATTATGTTAGCTTGTTAAATTACTCTACAGCAGAGATCATCTCTCTTCTTTACCTTTATATTATAACCCATATAATTTCTTTTGTCAAGTACAAAAAAAATTATGTAGCCATCTTGCTCTTGTTGTGAGTATTGCTTGGGAATCCATGCGGAGAATCCGAAAAATAAAGTTCCACGCCATGCAGCTGTTTCGCAATATAGTCCTTGAACTGATTCTCTGAACCGAAGACCGAGATAGAATCTCCATCTCTCACACACCATTGACCAAGCTCTCTGAGAATATCCATTTTATTAACCACTAACGACTCAACACCATTCACATTTACAGCCCTCTTTAAGCGCCCAATATCCATCCAGTTACACTTCCTAGGTCGACCAGTGGTGGATCCATACTCTGAACCAAGTCTTCGAAGCTCTGAAAACACTTCTCCCTTAGGTTCAAAATCCTTTGTTCCAACATAAGTTTCATACGCCTTTGCCACACCCCAGATCCCACCTAATGCCTGGGGAGGAACTCCGTTTAGGAGTGCCCCTGCTGTTGTGCAGTGACTAGACGTGACATATGGATAATCTCCCCAATCAATGTCTAACTCGAAGCCTTGTGCTCCCTCGAATAAGGCGTAAACATCCCTCCCTCTCTCATGGAACTCCGCATACATATCGATAAGATAGGGACACAGAGCATCAAAATCCTCTGCTCGATAACCTTTGCGAGAGTATTTGTCGCGATAAGTTGGACCATTGCCCGTCTTAGTTGTGCCAATGTCCTCATCCCCGGAGTCTTCTTTGATGTGCCATCCCAGGGTAATATGGGCATTCTCTGCTACATAAATAAGACCATCTGTATCGATACCATTAGCCTTCAAGTAATTGATCTCTTCGAAGAACTTGTCAATATTTACTACGCAACCGGGACCAATAATAGATTTTACGCCAAAAAACACTCCTGCAGGAATGTAGTGTGTCACAAACTTTTTACCATTGTGATAAATAGTGTGACCAGCATTCCCACCACCATTATAACGAACACAGTGTGTGTATCTTCCCGATTTAAGGAGATGATGGGTGACCTTTCCTTTTCCTTCATCTCCCGATTGGAGACCAACAATTACATCTACTCTAAGTTTGCTCATTTTATCCTCACGCTGCTGCTGCACGGCTTAATAGTTCTCGCAAGGCATAGACCCCCTGCTCTTTGTATTTGCACTCACACATGATGTGCAGTGTATGCCCATAGAGATCTGGAAAAGCCCAGTAAGAATCCGAATGTGCCTGTGGACGGACCTTGGTGTCTTTGTACTCTTCTGCTCTCGATTGAGAATAGTGAACAACCGGTACAATTCCTTTTGGCCATGTGCTCATTGCCAATTCTAGTGCGTCTTTCTCTGTTTGTCCTCCTGTGCAAAAGCTATGATGATGATAATCAAACACAATAGGGATACCAATACGAGCATGAATATAATCAAACAAGTGCTTTGTCGACCACATTGATGCTTTATCGTCGTTTTCTACAGTTAGGCGCTTTTGTGTGTTCTCGTTCAGACGATAATAGTTTTTACACCAGCGCTTTGCAGTTCCTTCAAAATCTCCACCATATGTACCTCCAACATGAATATTAATCTTGGCCCATGGTGTAGCCGGAAGACCCATCAGGTCAAAAACTTCCGAATGAGTATTCAACTCTTTAATCGTCTTCTCTACAACCCCCTCTTTAGGTGAACCAAGCACATTAAATGGACCTGGATGTGTAGTTATACGCATTCCGTGCTTCTTAGCAAAGTCTCCACACTTCTTAAGCACTGCACAGATCTCCCGATAGTCAGGTAGCTCCTGCAAACGATACTCTGACGACCAAGGGAAAAGATCAGAGGACAACCGGAAGAAGTAGAAACCATTTGTAAGATTCCACTCAAGAACCTTATACAAGTCCTTGCAGTTTAGCAAACTTAATTCGGAAGCATAAGGTATCCCCTTTGCCTTAAAGGTTCGCTTGATCATCCCCCTATTTGTGGTAATTCTTTTAGACTTAGGCAAGTCGGAAAGAGTCATACTGATGCATGCATAGCCAAGATTCATGAAGCCCTCTTTTTTCTTTATTTATTATAACACATTTAGTCTAACTATGCAAGCCTTTTCCAAGTCCTGAATAATGGCCCGCGTGTTGAGAATCCCCAATCTAAGCTGTATTTAGGCTTAATCATGTAGGGCACATTTACCTGCAATTTGTCCCTGGAGATGTCCACTCCCCAGCAACGAATCCTTAAACTTGAAGAGTTAGAATCTGTAACATCTACTACCAGAAAGTCTTTTCCGTTCTTAGTCTTTTTCTCTGTTACCTTTCTCGGAATAACCCAGGTCACTTCAAGTTCTGGATCAAACTCTGAAATAGGAGGGATCATATTCTTGGTCAAAGACTCCATTGTAGATTCTGGGACAACTCGATGAATCGGGAACTGACCGGTCAAATCAACAAGATATTCAATCTTTTCTTCTTCACTGAAGCTGCCCTCTGGAGCATAAAGATTGATGTTTTCTAGAAGGTTCTTTTGTTTTCTTGGTCTATCTACCGCAATGGCTGACCAAAAATGCTTGCTTCCAGTGAAGCGCGCGTCGATCAGACAATCAAGAGCCCCAGAGCGAGTCAGAACATCTAAGGCCTTCTTGTTTAGTTTGGAATAACGCATATCCTCATTGAACAGGAACTCCTCCACATTGTTGAATGGCCTCCCGATAAAAATCTGGTCAATAGCTACAGAACCAAGGCCCTTAATGGAAGACAAGGGCTGAATAAGTTTCTTTCCGTCCTCACTGATTTCCCAGACCTTGCCGGAAGTGTTAATATTCAGGGCCTCAATCTCAAACCCGAAGCGTTTTGCAATTGCAATTGCTTTCTCTTTTCGAGATTCTGGCTCCTTATCAAGGAAAGCTGCCATCCACTCTGATGGATAATAATGGAACAACCAAGCACACTGGTATGAGATAATACTGTAGCACACTGCATGACTCTTGTTGAAGCCATATCCTGAGAAATACTCAAATGTATCCCAAAGCCCTTGAGCATCTTTTCTTTTCATGCCATGAGTCAGCAAGCAACCAGTCATGAATTTCTCGTATAAAGCAGCCTTAACCTTTGCTGCCTTACCTGTCCCTTTCTTTGTCAGGACTTTTCGAAGCATGTTTGCCTCGTCCAGGGACAAATCCTTGCCTAGCTTATGCGCCAGCATAGAAATCTGCTCTTGAAAGATCAGGAAACCATTTGTTTCCTCTGTCACTTCTTTGTGGATATCGTTGATGTATTTGACTTTCCCTGGGTTTTCTCTAGCTGCAACGAACTTCTTGTCAACATTTGCAGATAGAGGACCTGGGCGAAAGATCGATGTACTAGCAGAGATATCAATGATATTCCTGGGCTTGACCCTCTTGCATAAGTTTTGCGCACCTTCCTCTGTGTGTTGGAAATTACCAGCCCAACGACCTTTGTGGAAAACTTCCTCATAGACCGCCTGATCTTCCATATCCATAACATCTGGGTGTAGGTACTTGTCGTAAAAAGATTTTACGTCTGCAAATGTTGGCTCTGGCATGCCGTAGTGCCTTTTGAGAATATGTTTGATTGCCCCCTCGATCATAAGAAGTGTCTTAATCCCCAGCAAATCAAACTTGATATACCCCATGGGCTCCAAATGGCGAACATTTTGACCTTCAGACCATGGAGTTTGACGTACATCTTTTGAAGAAATAAGAGGCATGTGCCGATCTAGATCTTCTGCAATCACCACTCCACCAGCATGTCTAGAGCAAGATTTCACCTGCCCAAAGAGAACATCAACATGTGTTGCAACATGTGGATACTTTCTCAAGAAGGCCTGAAGTGTAGGCGAAAACTCTTTAACTTCTTCGAAGGTTGGAGTATAAACGCCTGCCTTGATGTTGTGCTTTTTCTTTGCAGCCTTTGTAGCCTCGTACATCATCTTTCCAGTGACAGAATTCGCCTCGTTATAAGAGATGCCATAGTGTTTAGAAATGTCCTTAATGAGAGACTTCAATTGCAAGGTGTTCCAGTTTGAGATAGGAGCAACAACATCGCTTCCCCACTCCTCGACCAGAATCTCCTTAAGCCTCATTGGCTCCGAGATATCATAATCAATATCAGGATAATCTACAGCATCAGAACGGAGGAATCTTGCAAACTGTAAGTCATACTTGATCGGGTCCACTTGAGTAATGTTTAATGCATATGCCACCAGGGAACCAGCTGCAGAACCTCGGCCTGGGCCTGCCAACATTGTCTTTGTTGCTATTTCTACAATTTTCTCCATTGTCAAAAAGTACTTGGAGAACCCCCTCTCAGAAATAACAGAAAGCTCATGAGTTAAGCGACAAAGGTATTCCTCGTTGGTGTGAAAATTTTTAGCACGCAAGCCGTTATAACAGAGTTTTTCAAGCGCGCTGTCTGCTGTCTCTCCTTCTGGAACAACGAAGTTCGGCAGTCGAACTGTATTATCGGGAAAGAAAGTCTCAATACGCTCATGAGCAATATAGTGGGTTGTGGTAAGAGAATCATAAACAATTTGATCATCGTATGTGGTTTCACATTCTGTTGAATATTTCTTATAAGACTCCCACATCTGTTGTCCATTTTTAGGATATAGCTCATAGCCGATCTCATCAACACCAGAAGGAAGTTCTGTGCCCTCCAACCAAGCTGGGCTCTTGCCTGGTCTTAGTCTCATATATAGTTCTCTATCTCTCCATGCTTCAGGACTAGGATAATGACTGTCCGCCGTAGAAATTAAGTCTACTCCATATTCGTCACAAACTTTGATGATCATTTTGTTGAGAATATGCTGTACTGGATCATTATTCCATTGAAGTTCTCCGTACCAGCGGTCACCAAAGATAGACACGAAGCGCTCTGTGAGGCTCCTCATTGCCCCTAGAACAGCTTCCTCACCATTGTCTATATTCTCCCAGTAGCAGGCGGCGTAAACACCTCCCATACACCCTGAGGACGCTATGACGCCTTCGCCGTACTTCTCCAGCATACTAAAGTCAATACGAGGAAATCTATAAAATTTCTCAGGTGTATAGGACTCTGAAATCATCTTGAAGATATTATTCAGGCCTTCTTGATTTTGCGCCAGCAGGACCAAGTGCCTCCTTCTATTCAGGATGTTGCGAACATTCTTCTTCGAAGCTCCTTCATTTTCAATTGTCGCTCCGGAAGTCTCACCCTTCTTCACCTTTCTTGCGGCTTTCTTGTCCAGCATTATCTTGTTGTATTCTTCTCGCCACTCATCAATAGAGGGTACGAAATATGCTTCAACACCATAAATAGGCTTGAAATCCTTGCCTTCAGCGTGCATTTTCTTTGCATGCAGTACCTGCCAGGCCAAACCATTCATGTTCCCGTGGTCAGTGAGTGCCAAAGCATCCATACCGTTGCTATGCGCAAAATCCATATGTTCCTGGGGGTATCCCAGTGCATCATAAATAGATCCTGCCACACTGTGTGCGTGTAAACCCACAAAGGGAATATCTTCGTTATGCATTTTTTGATGTCTCCTCTTCTAAGATTCTATCTATCATTCTTAAGCATTTATTGTATTCTGGTGTCAGGATCGAGTAAAAGTAAGGAATATAAAGTTTGTATGCACTGGAGTGAAACTCCATGCCTTCGTCCCTTGCTATTTCTCTTGTCTTATAAAACCAATCTTTGACTTTTTTGCGTGTGTGGCCTTCCAGTGTTACTCTGGGTTTTCCGGCTGGAGCATAAACTATCCAGCGCGGCTTGATCCATTTCTCTTCTTCTGGTTCTTCTGTTTGTACTTCTTTCTTTTTTCTTGTCTTTACTTTTGTTCTTTTAACCTTGGTCTTGGAACCTGTCTCAAAAACAGAACCACAACTACAAGTTTTAGTTCTTACTCCAACATATTTCTTGCACTGGCCGCACTGCTTCCGGCCTCGGCCCGGCTTATCGTAGTTCTTTTTCATTTTTCCCCTTTCTTGTTTGGTGATCCCCTCTCTCGACCAATCGGGTTAGCCTCGCGGAAGGACATAATTAGTTCGCCAGGGTGCGCTATTTCAGATCTGTTTGACGAAGACATGTAGACTCCATAGTTTTCCCAGCTATCAATAGGATGGTACCATGGCACTTCAATCTCGTTAACTATACCTATTATACCACAACCAAAGGTTTTGTCAAGAGAAAAATTCTCCTCAAAGAAACTTTCTTCATTCTCCAGTTTCTCCCCCAGCAAAAAACTGTTTTCAACCTCTCTGAATTTGTTTTTTAAGCTCTCTGTTTCTCCCATATTGAAAGTAAAAGCCAGCATATCCCCTGTTGCAAAAGACTTGTCACGAAAGGTTAACGCACAATTCTTAACTCTCTTTAGTGATGGACGGTGCGGTGTTATAAACTCCGTTGGATATACACTATAAGGAAATGAAACATAAAACTTATTTGGAGCTACCCATTTACTGATGAGAGATCCAACGCTGTGTGCCGTAGAAGCTCCATGCAATATTGTCCAGGAAATACAATGCCTTTTGCTATCGTGAGATAGATCCATAGGAACGTAAAATATAGGAATAGGTCTACGATACATGCTCTTAAAGCGTACATTTCGATTAACCCAGGCGGGATCCTGAACGTAATCTCCTAAACGATATCTCACTAATGGCGTAGTATCGTCGTTCGCCACTAACCATATCGTATCGCAACCTGCTCTTGCACACTCAAGTACTGCGTTCTCGACTGCATAAAAATTAGGAGCAACTGGCATCAGACAATCGTGCCAGTCAAGTTGAAAATCCATAGGCTTAGTAACAATTGGGACAATTCCTGCTAGATGAACTACTGCCATATTTTCTCCGCTAAAAACCCAAGATAGCCAACTGGTCTAGAGGCCTGCTCAATCAACTCTATTGCCGTGTCGTATCGATATTCAAACCGTGGATCAGGCTCATAGTATCTTACAATGTTTTCCTCCACTTGTCTCTCCGAAGCCTCAATTTTGAGAGCATAATGATTGATTTTAAGTGGGTCATCTCTTCTTTTGCCATTCTTCTTCCCTCGCAAGCCCGCCTCCTTCATTATATTGAGGATTTTGAATCTGGCCATCGTCTGTGAGTAGTCGAAGCTGTCCAACTGTTCGTCCGTAAGATAAGATATACAGACAGCATCCTTGAGGGCTTTATTTCCGTGTCTATCTGATGGATAAAAGTAAAGCTGACTGACGAAATCTCCCTCACCAGAGATTCCATCTAGAGATATCCGAGAACCGCTCCTGACATTGAACCAGTCGATCACTCTATTCTTCTCTTTCTTTTGCCCTAGTTGAGGAGATAACCCAGAGACGCCTGAATTACCAAAAACAACAAGTTTATTGAAATCCATCTTTATAACTCTGTGGCGCTTTGTGGAGATTATGAGTCTGTTTTCTTGTACTTTCATGCCTGCTGCGTTTGCAGAAAGAGGCAGGTTCCCTGATAGGCCTATTAAAAGTAACAAATTCTGTTGTATTTGCCTATGTGAATAAGATATGCCAGATTTAAGACCCATAAATCCAAAATCTAAATTCTTGTCAAAAGAATCTAAACGAAATGGCTTCTCCAATTCTACAAAAATGACGGGCAAATTGTTGATATAAGCATATGACAGAGAAGACAAGCTGCCGCCTACGACAATCTTGTCTTTCTCATATACATGTCTATCTAGCTTCACACCTATACCATCATCAAGAAAACAGCCATTGCGTTATTCGTCATATGAGCGACGGCAGACGGACCTATTTCATTGCTCTTAATGCGCAGCCAACCTAGAAAGATACTAAGAGGCAAGAGCCCTAAAGCATGTAATGCGTTACCGTGAGCAGCTGCGAACATCACTGTAACCAGCGCAAAGGTGGTCTGTAGTGCTACTTCGGGGCTTACGATGCGAGAGGCTAACCACTCGACAAATGACCATAGTGCTCCCCGAAATAGGATTTCTTCCAAGACAGGCAAAATAATCACGACCACCAGGAAAAATATCAGTTGGAGTTGCCAAGGGCTCGTGTCGAGGAACTGTGCAACAACTCCCAAATCGTCTGGTGCCCAGGATGGATACTTCTCTGCCAACTTTGTAACAACCCAAGTTGGGAACAAACTAACAGTTAGACCGCCGAGAAATGCCGTAATGTAGTGTTCTCTATGTTTCATCCTTTTCCCTGTCCCCTACTCTTCTTTCGGTAACCCTTCGGCGCGTTGCCGTTAGAATTAAGTCGCTTAAATTTTGAATTCTTGCCATTTCCTTGGTTTGTCTTCTTTGGGTTGTTGCCCGGTGACCATGCATTCTTCATCTTAGATACTCCTTTTTAGTTTAACAATTTGCTCTTTAAGAATTCTATTCTCTGTCCTTAGCACCTCGCTCATAAGTGAGCCATTCTTGAGTTCTTCCACCAATTTGTCATAACCACCAACAAAGTGCTCTCCGACAAGGATGGCAGGAACGGTCTTGTGTCCTGTTCTTTCTTTGAGAGTTTCGTGATGCTCCAGTGGCTTAGTTACATCGACCCAACTAATCTTTTCGATGTCCAAAATATCTTCCAAGAGGAACTTGGCCTTGTCACACCAAGGGCAACCTGCTTTGACGTATATCGTAAATATGTACTCATCTAACATCTTTCTCTCTCTTTATAAACACGAGATGTGAAAATAACATCCCAGCCCAAAACCAATAAGACCAGACTTTAGTATAATCGATACAATGCTGGCGACAGCCAATGTGGTCATTCTTCATTCTCCTGTTCGTCTGCCTTCCTCAAGATAGCTTCTGCAATAGAACGCAGCGTAGAAGGCTCTGCGGTGATGTCAATAAAGTCAGATTCAATTCCTCTTTCCCTACCTGCCTCACGATAAGTAATTCTTACACCAGAGGAAACACCCAAAACATTCTCATCGCTAACTTCCCACCAGTATGCAGTACCATCGTTTGCCGGATAGACTGTAAAAGTTGTTACGATTTTAGTTCTTTTTTTCATTCTTCCTCTCCCGCCATTTGTCGTAAAAAGACTTTTCTGTGGATTTTGGCTCTGGTTCTGGCTCAGGGTGGGGGGATTTCCCATCAAACACACGCTCAACTGCTAACTTGGCTACATCGAGGCTGGATTCTG
>Ga0208013_1000702_pt1 | contig 17746 bp, 11 predicted proteins | sample 16_taG_FD_184091 | JGI IMG/M metagenome (GOLD analysis project Ga0208013, IMG submission 184091) | Marine viral communities from the Subarctic Pacific Ocean - 16_ETSP_OMZ_AT15313 metaG (SPAdes) (version 2) | ecosystem: Environmental > Aquatic > Marine > Oceanic | place: Pacific Ocean | collected...
AAGAATTAAAACTATATTTGATTGGAAAAACTACCCTAATGATTTCAAAGAACAATGGGTAGATTATATTGAAAACGAGTTTCAAAAAAGAGAAGATGGATTTTGGTTTTATAACAAAGGTATACCTACATATATAACTGGAACTCATTATATGTATCTTCAATGGTCTAAGATTGATGTCGGGCAACCAGATTTTAGAGAAGCAAATAGGTTGTTTTATATATTCTGGGAAGCTTGTAAAGCAGATACTAGATGTTATGGAATGTGTTATTTAAAAAATAGACGTTCTGGATTTTCTTTTATGGCGTCAGGTGAAACTGTTAATACAGCTACTTTAGCTAGTGATGCTAGGTTTGGAATACTATCTAAAACTGGACCAGATGCTAAAAAGATGTTTACAGATAAGGTTGTACCTATATCAGTTAATTATCCTTTCTTTTTTAAACCGATTCAAGATGGTATGGATCGACCTAAAACAGAATTAGCGTATAGAGTCCCAGCTAGTAAATTAACTAGAAGAAGTATACAATCAACTGATAAACCAGAAGAACTAGAAGGTTTAGATACAACTATAGATTGGAAAAATACTGGTGATAATAGTTATGATGGTGAAAAGTTAAAACTATTAGTACATGATGAAAGTGGTAAATGGGAAAGACCAAACAATATATTAAATAACTGGAGAGTTACAAAAACAACATTACGATTAGGTAGTAGAATTATTGGTAAGTGTATGATGGGTTCAACATCTAACGCTTTAGATAAAGGTGGTGATAATTTTAAAAAATTATATAATGCATCAGACGTTACACAAAGAAACCGCAATGGACAGACTAGCTCAGGATTATATTCTTTGTTCATACCTATGGAATGGAACTACGAAGGATACATTGATTCTCATGGAATGCCTGTCTTTGATACACCAGAAACAGAGGTTAAAGGACCATATGGTGATTTTATAGATACTGGTATAATAGAATATTGGGAAAATGAAGTTGATGGATTAAAAAATGATCAAGATTCATTAAATGAATTTTATAGACAATTTCCAAGAACTGAAGATCACGCTTTTAGAGATGAAACAAAAGGTAGTTTATTTAATTTAGTTAAAATATATGAACAAATAGATTTTAATTCAGGAATAAACATGTCTTCTCTAGTTTCAACTGGTAATTTTCAATGGGAGAATGGAATAAAAGATACTAAAGTTTTATTTTATCCTGACGTTAACGGTAGATTTAATGTAAGTTGGGTTCCTAGTGTAATTCAACAAAACAGAGTTATTAAGAAAAATAATATGAAATATCCTGGTAATGAGCATTTAGGTGCTTTTGGATGTGACAGTTATGATATATCTGGGACAGTTGATGGAAGAGGATCAAAAGGTGCTTTACATGGTTTAACTAAGTTTAGTATGGAAGATTGTCCACCTAATCATTTTTTCTTAGAATACGTTGCTAGGCCAAAAACAACAGAAGTTTTCTTTGAAGATGTTCTTATGGCTTTGGTTTTTTATGGAATGCCAATATTATGTGAAAACAACAAACCTAGACTTTTATATTATTTAAAACGTAGAGGTTATAGAGGATATTCAATGAACAGGCCAGATAGAACTTGGAATAAATTATCTGCCGCGGAAAAAGAAATTGGAGGAATACCTAATTCAAGTGAAGATATTAAGCAAGCACACGCTGCTGCTATAGAAACCTATATTAATAATCACGTAGGTTTAAAAATAAGTGGTGATTATGGAAATATATATTTTAACCAGACTTTAAATGATTGGTCAAAATTTGATATAAATAATAGAACAAAATTTGATGCAACAATAAGTTCTGGTTTAGCAATTATGGCATGTAATAAGAATTTATATCGCCCAACGAACGATAAAACAACAAGGTCCATAGATTTTGAATTTTCAAAATATGATAACAAAGGAACAATGTCAAAAATAATAAAGTAAATGTTAAGAACAACACAAACAAAAGCAAGTTTTCCGAGTCAAGCTGTATTAGATGTAGAAAAAGCATCTTACGAATACGGTTTACAGGTTGCTAAAGCTATAGAAGAGGAATGGTTTAAAAAAGATTCGGGGAGTAATAAGTATTTTGTTAATAAAGATAATTACCATAGACTTAGATTATATGCTCGTGGAGAACAATCTATACAAAAATATAAAGATGAGTTATCTATTAATGGTGATTTATCTTATCTTAATTTAGATTGGAGACCAGTGCCTATTATACCTAAGTTTGTAGATATTGTTGTTAATGGAATATCAGAAAGAGCTTATGAAATCAAAGCTTATACTCAAGATCCAAATGGGGTTGAAAAAAGAACTAAATACGTTGAAAATGTTCTTGCAGATATGCGAAACAAAACATTTTTCCAAGAGATGCAACGTATAACAAACATAAACATGTTTAATACTGATACGCCAGATGATTTACCTCAAAACGATGAAGAGTTATCGTTACACATGCAATTAGATTACAAACAATCTATAGAAATAGCTGAAGAAGAAGCAGTAAATAACTTATTTGCTTTAAATAAATATGATAACATAAAGAAAAGAATAGATTATGATATTACTGTAATAGGTATAGGATGTTGTAAAACTAGTTTTAATACAGCTGAGGGGGTAAAAATAGAATATGTAAATCCATCTAATATAGTACACTCATATAGTGAATCACCTTATTTTGAAGATCTATGGTACGTAGGAGAGGTTAAAAACGTTACAATAACAGAACTTAAAAAGCAGTTTCCACAATTAACATTAGAGGATATAAAAGAACTAGAAGACTCTAAGTCAAATAAATCATCTTATGCTAATAGAGAAAATTCTCCTAAAAAAGAATCTGTAGATGTTATCTATTTTGAATATAAAACTTGGCAGAATCAAGTTTATAAAATAAAAGAAACAGCTACAGGGGCTAAGAAAGCTATAGAGAGAACAGATGAATTTCTTCCTCCAAAAAATCCTCAAGATCGATTTAATAAAGTACAAAGATCTATAGAAGTATTATACTGTGGTGTTAAAATAGTCGGTAAAGATAAACTATTAAAATGGTCATTAGCAGAAAATATGACTAGACCAAAGTCAGATGTAACTAAAGTAACTATGAGTTATAATATCGTGGCTCCAAGAATGTATAGAGGTAAAATAGAATCATTAGTTGGTAGAATGGTAACATTTGCTGATATGATACAGCTAACACATTTGAAATTACAACAAGTTTTATCTAAACTAGTTCCTGATGGTGTTTATTTAGATGCTGATGGAATTGCTGAAATTGATTTAGGTAATGGTACAAACTATAATCCACAAGATGCTTTAAATATGTATTTTCAAACTGGTAGTGTTATTGGTAGATCAATGACACAAGACGGTGAATTTAATCATGGTAAAATGCCTATTCAAGAATTAAATTCAAGTGGTGGTAATGCTAAAATACAAAGTTTAATCACATCTTATAATTATTACATGCAAATGTTAAGAGATGTTACTGGGTTAAATGAAGCTAGAGATGGTAGTAAGCCAGACGAATATTCATTAGTTGGATTACAGAAAATAGCCGCTGCTAATAGTAATACAGCTACAAGACATATATTACAATCTGGATTATTTTTAACATTAAAAACAGCTGAAGCATTATCTTTAAGAATTTCTGATGTATTACAGTATTCTAATACAAGAAGTTCCTTTATACAATCATTAGGTAGATTTAACATAGCAACATTATCTGAGGTAAGAGAATTACATTTACATGATTTTGGTATCTATTTAGATTTAATGCCTGATGAAGAGGAAAAACAAATGCTTGAAAATAATATTCAAATGGCTATTCAAAAAGATCAAATTAATCTTGAGGATGCTATAGATGTTAGAGAGATAAAGAATTTAAAACTCGCTAATCAATTATTAAAATTACGTAGACGTAAGAAGTTTGAACAAGATAGACAGATGCAAATGGAAAATATCCAAGCTCAAACTAAATCTAATACAGAGGCTGCACAAGCCGCTGCAGAAGCTGAAATACAAAAGCAACAAGGTATAGCTGGTAGTAAGGTTCAAATTAATGAAGCTCAACTAGGTTTTGATATTAGAAAAATGGAAACAGAAGCTCAAGTTAAAAAAGAATTAATGTCTTATGAATTTGAGTTAAACAAAAGGCTTAAAGAGATGGAAATGCAAGTGATTAGAGATAAAGAGAGTTCTAAAGAAGATAGAAAAGACAAAAGAACCAAAATTCAAGCATCACAGCAAAGTGAGCTAATTGATCAAAGAAAAAACGATAAACCTCCAAAAAACTTTGAATCAGCTGGATTTGATAACTTAGGAGGATTCGGTTTAGAGCAATTTGAACCAAGATAATTATTAACAATTTAAACAAACAAAAAAATGGGAAGAATAACTAACGATTGGGTTTCTACTATTGAAGGATCTGTTTTTACAACAGCTTCAAGTGATGCTATCAAACCTCCTACAAACCATGTGTTTATCGCTATAACAGCTTTAACAGCAACAGATTTTGATGCCTCTGGCGGTTTAATTGCAGAAGACGCAACTAAATGGGCTAACACAGCGGATGCTGCTGGTGATTTAGCAGATGGTTCTGAAACTGTAAACGAAGGATCTGGTGGTATACAAGTAACAGCAACTAATTTAGATTTACCAGCTGGCACTACAATTTATGGTAGGTATACTGAAATTGATGTTAATGCTGGACAAATTATAGCATATTACGCTAGAGACGGAAAATAAAAGAAAATTTTTAACTATTTAATTATATTATATTATGGCAAAAAATGATGAAAAAGTCGTAGAAGAGGTTGTTGAACAACCTACTAAAACTACGCCAGTTGAAGAACCAAAATTGGAAACTTCAGCTGAACAAGACGTACAAGAAAAACTCAGAGTTAAAAAACCTAAATGGGATTCTAATACTGATGATGTGTACAAAGTAAACGTTGATAAACCCCCTAAAACTAAAGAAAATGCCGGGAAAGAATTATCCAAAAAAAAGGAAGAAACTGAAGTCGAAGATTACAGCGAAACCAAAGAAGAAGTAAACACTGAAGAAACTGAAACATCAGTTTTAGAAGAAGTTACAGATGAAACACCTACTGAAACAAAAGAAGAAGTTACAGTAGAAGATGTTGAACAAGAGATTGAAGAAACTCCTCAGGTACAACTACCTGAAAATATTCAAAAAGTCGTAGACTTTATGAATGAGACAGGAGGAACTATGGAGGATTACGTTAGATTAAACGCTGATTATTCCAAAGTTGATGAATCAACTCTTTTAAGAGATTTTTACAAACAAACAAAATCTCACTTATCAGATGATGAAATCAGCTTCCTTATTGATGATCAATATGGGATTGATGATTCTATCGATGATGAGAGAAGTGTAAAAAGAAAAACTCTTGCTTACAAAGAAGCGGTTAACGAAGCTAAAAAGCATTTAGAAGGTCTGAAAGATAAATACTACGAAGAAGTCAAGTTGGGTTCTAAGTTGCTTCCAGAACAACAAAAAGCTGTAGAATTTTTTAATCGTTATAATACTGAGCAAGAGCAAGCTGAAAAACTGCAATCAAAACAAAAAACGCATTTCAACAAGCTTACTAACGAAGTATTTAATAATAATTTCAAAGGTTTTGAATTTAATGTTGGAGACAAAAAATATCGTTATAATGTTAAAGATGCGGCTAAAGTTAAAGATTCACAGCAGAATGTTATTGATGTATTTAGTGAATATATCACGCCAGAAAACCTTCTGACAAACGCTGCTGGTTATCATAAATCTTTATTTGCGGCTAAAAATCCAGATGCAATTGCAACTCATTTTTACGAACAGGGTAAAGCCGATGCTGTAAAAGAAATTACTAGTAATTCCAAAAATATAAATATGGATGCTAGAAAATCTAGTCCAGACATCGTAGATACTGGTGGTACTAAAGTGAGAGTTTTATCTGGAGATGATAGTTCTAAGCTTAAAATTAAACTTAAAAACTATTAATTAACAATTTAAAATTAACGAAAAATGGCAACAACAACTATTCCTGCAGTTCCAGAATTATCACCTTATGTGAAAAAGACGGCAACGACAGGTAATTATGTAAATTTCGCTGATTCTTCATTTGATACTTGGGCACAACAATATTTGCCTGAATTATATGAAGCTGAAGTGGAGAGATACGGAGATAGATCTGTATCTTCATTTTTGAGAATGGTAGGAGCAGAACTTCCTATGGCATCTGATCAAGTTATTTGGAGTGAGCAAGGTAGATTACACATTGCTCGTACTGGATTATCTTGTACAGACGCTGGAGTTGTTACATGTTCAAACACTGCAATTAGAGCAGGATCCACAGTATTAGTTACTGGTGGTGGTCTTTCTGGTTCGCATGTTTGTTATGTAGACGAAGGTTCTGAGACTAGTACTACTCAATTTAAAATCTATCCTTACAAGGTGGCAGCAATGTCTAACCTATCTGGATGGAATGCAAGCAAAACCATTGACGTTTTCGTATTCGGTTCTGAATTCGGAAAAGGTGCAAGTGGTATGGCTGCTGGTGTTAACCCTGAGGTTGATACTTTTGATAACAGACCAATCATCATGAAAGATGTATTTAAAGTTTCTGGTTCTGATGCTGCTCAAATTGGGTGGATTGAAGTTTCTGGAGAAGCTGGTCAAGCTGGTTATCTATGGTATTTAAAAGCTGAAGGTGACACTAGAGTAAGATTCGAAGACTATTTAGAAATGGCAATGATAGAGTCAATAAAAGGTGTACCTGGAAGCTCAGTAGTAGATACCAAACTTGGTAATGCAGCTGCAACTTTTGGTTCACAAGGTTTATTTGATGCTATCAAATCAAGAGGATTAGAAGCTGATCAAGTTTTCTCTTCTTCTGAAGATGTTATTCCTAACTTTGATGTAATATTAAAAGAATTAGACAAACAAGGTGCAATTGAAGAAAATATGATGTTCTTAAACAGAACTGCTTCAATCGCTATGGACGATGCTTTAGCTTCGCTAAACTCAGCGTACGATGGTGGAACATCTTGGGGTGTTTTTGAAAATTCTGAACAAATGGCTCTTAATTTAGGGTTCGTTGGATTCAGAAGAGGTTCTTATGATTTTTACAAATCTGACTGGAAATACTTAAACAACAAATCTACAAGAGGTGGAACTAATTTCGGAGATGTACAAGGAGTTTTAATTCCTGCTGGTACTTCTTCTGTTTATGACCAAATGCTTGGTAAAAACATTAGACGACCATTCTTGCATGTTAGGTATAGAGCTTCTGAGACTGAAGACAGACGTCTTAAGTCTTGGGTAGTTGGTTCTGTAGGTGGAGCTGCTAACTCTGATGTTGATGATATGAATGTTCATTATCTATCAGAAAGATGCTTAGTAACTCAAGCTGCAAACAACTTCTGTATTTTTACAGACGCTAACTATAACTAGTAGATAGCAATTATTGTAATATTTACCCTCGTAAAAACTACGGGGGTGATTATTACTCTTATTTTTTAAAAACTTATTAAATTATATTATATCATGGCAAAAAAAGCAATAAAAAACGTATTGGCCAAAGAAGAGCCAGTACAAGAAGTAGTAGTTATGGAAAAACCAAAAACTACTAAACCATTAAAACAAGAAAAACCAATAGATAGATGGGAAGTTAAAGAGAGAGAATATTATCTCCTAGGTGATAATACACCTGTAATGAAACTATTAAGATCTAAAGGTATTTATTGGTTTGATGAAGAAAAAGGTTATGAAAGAGAGATTAAACTCACAAGTAACCAAAGAACAGTGTTTGTTGACGAATTTAAAGGAGATGCAAAACTGGAGCATATTATTTTTAGAGACGGAGTATTAAATGTACCTAGAAATAAAGTTGTTTTACAACAACTATTATCATTATATCACCCTGGTAAAGGAAAAGATTATGATGAAAGAAATAATGAAGGCGAAGCACAAGATGAATTATCTATTATAGAGGTACAATTAGAAGCTCTAAATGTAGCAAAAGATATGGATATTGATCAAGCTGAAGCTATAGTAAGAACAGAGGTTGGTTCTAGAGTGTCTAAGATGTCTTCTAAGGAAGTTAAAAGAGATCTTATGGTATTTGCTAAAAACGATCCTTATTTGTTCTTAGAACTCGCTAACGACGACAACATTAACGTTAGAAATATTGGTATTAAATCTGTTGAACAAGGAATACTTAGTTTATCAAGTGATCAAAGAACATTTATGTGGGGTAAAACCAAAAAGAAAATCATGACTGTTCCATTTGATGAAAATCCATACTCAGCATTAGTACATTATTTTAAAACTGATGAAGGTTTAGACGTTTATCGAGCAATTGAAAAAAGATTAAATTAATTAATCACTTATAGAGGTAACCACTTCTATGAGGTGGTTACTTACTATAAATAAAAAAAAATTATGGGAGACAAGAGCAAAGATTATATAGATCTAGATTTACTTTCTGGAAAAACAAATTACAAACAAGATACTGCTAAAATAACACCAGGTCCTATTGAATTAGCAACGTTACAAAGTACGGCAAAAGCAGCATTAAACACAGCTCCATTAGCTGTAGATATGCAATTAGGTCAAAAAGAAACCCATACTGCTGGTAATTTTGCTAGTAGTATAAATTTTGGTAATCAAGGAGATATGACAGCGTACGCCCAAATGGGTCTTGCAGCTGGTCAAGGTATTAGAGCAAATCTAATTAAGAGAGGTGCTAAGTTGGGTCCAAGAATCACCACAACTGATCCAAATACTGGTAAAACTAATACAACTGGTAGTAGATGGTATGGTGTAACATCGTAAATAACATTAAAACTAATTAACATGATAAATGTAAACACTGTATATAAGAAAGTTTTATCTATAATAAATAAAGAGCAAAGAGGTTTTATCACTCCCGATGAGTTCAATAAAATTGGATCTCAAGTGCAGTTAGCTATGCTAGATCAATCTATATTTGAATACAATCGTTTTTTAAATATGGAAACGGCTAATAGGGTTAACAGTGGTTACGCTAACTTACCTCAAAAAGTGCATGAAAGAATTGATCAGTTCTACAAATCATCATCTGTAAGTTTAAGCACAGGTGTTGGAACATTACCAACTGATATATATAAAATAATAGAATTAACAAATAGTGATAAAACATTACCATTTGAATTAGTTGATAAACATGAACTTCCTTATTTATTATCATCACCTCTAACAAAGCCAAGCACAGACTATCCGATATATTATAAAACTACAACAACATCAGGGGCAACATCAGTACAAGTTAATCCAACTAGTATCTCAACAGCAACTATTGATTATATTAAAATACCAACTGCTCCAAGATGGGGATATGTTGTAAACACAACTTATGGTGCGAACGTATATGATTCAAATCCTTATATTGAAACTGGTTTGCTTTTAGATGATACTATTAACCATACTACTAGTATTGGTATAGTGACTACACAATCTGTAGGTGGTGCAGCAAACGATTATACAGGAACACCAGGTGTTACAGCGGGTTGGACAACAAGTGGTAGTGGGACTGGAGCAAGCATAACAGTAACTGTTGGTAGTGGTGGTACAATAACAGGTGTTAAAATTATATCCGCTGGTACTGGTTATGTAAAAGATGATACTATAACTATAGATGCTACCGCTATACTTGGATCTACAAGTGCTATATTAACGCTTAGAAACGAAGATATTTATAAAAGTACCACAAAAGGATCAACAAATTTTGAATTGCATCCTTCTGAAGAAACAAATTTAGTAAATGGTATATTAGCTATGTCTGGTATAGTTTTAAAAGCTCCAGATGTAACACAAACAACAAGTCAAATAATACAAAGCAACGCAGCAGCTAAACAACAATAACTATGGGATTATTAGGAACAACAACAGCACAACAATATTATCAGTTAGGAGAAACCTTCAACAATACTTTAGGGAATTTAAGTACTGTTATAAGTTCTAATATAGCTGCTTTAACAGTGGCTAATCCTCCAAGTGGTGAATCTGAATTTAGAATATATTTAAATGATGAAGAACAGTTCTTGTCAAATTACACATATGATTCACCTAATATTACTTTTACACATTTTAATAGACAAGGTGTCGCTGCTACTGTAAGTGCTACTCCTTTAGGTATAGCTGATGAGATAGTAGTTAAATTAATAAGTAGGCTTCACGGTGATTACAGATATGTAACATTAAAAGATATAGTTAATAACTTTATGATTGGATATGTTGGCGATGGTAAGTTAATAAACTCTGCAAAAAGATCAGATATTTTGTTTCATGCTAAAAGATGTATTGCTGAATTTAATTATGATATTGGTAGAGTTGAGAAAATTCAAGAGGTTGAAGTTCCACCAAGTCTAAGTATACCAATGCCACAAGATTATATTAATTACGTAAAGATATGTTGGATAGATACTGCGGGTATAGAACATTTATTATATCCAGCTGACTACACATCTAAACCATCTGAATCAGTTCTTCAAGATTCTAATTATGAATACTTATTCACTACAGAACAAGATTTAATAACGTCTAACCCATCATTAACTTCAGAAAGATTTAATGATTTTCAAGTTGGTAGTTTAAGTGGTAGTGTACCTAATGATGATTACTATTACTGGAATGATAATAATACAAATAAAGCTACTAATTTTGGTACAAGATATGGTATCGAACCAAAATATTCAAATGATAATGGCGTGTTTGTTATAGATGAATTAAACGGTAAAATTACCTTTGATAGTAATATAAGTGGTAAACTTATTACTCTACAATATATATCTGATGGTTTAGGCACTGATTCTGAAATGAAAATACATAAATTCGCTGAAGAAGGGATGTACAAAAGCTTGTTACATGGCATATTATCAACAAGAGCTGGTGTACCAGAGTATGTAGTACAAAGATATAAGAGAGAGAAAAGAGCAGCAATGAGAAATGCTAAATTAAGATTATCTAATATTAAGCTTGCTGAAATGACACAGATCATGAAAGGTAAGAACAAATGGATTAAATAATACGAAATGCCAGAAATAAAAAATAGTTTTTTAAAGGGTAAAATGAATAAAGACCTTGATAATAGGCTTATTCCTAAAGGTGAATATAGAGAAGCGCAGAATATCATAGTAAGTGAATCTGAAAGTGATAGTGTTGGTGCTTTAGAAAACATATTAGGAAACAAAATACCTTATAACAGTGATATTTTAACAACAGGTAACACAGGTAATAATACAGATATTATAGGTTATATTAGAGATGTTAAAAACAACAATGTTATATTTTTTATAACTAACTTTAGTGGTGATACTACTAGTACAAACATTAGAACAATGTCTAAAGCTGATAATCTTGGTTCTAGTGTGACAAGTACGTCAGCTTATAGCGCTGATACTCATTATTGTGGTATATACATGTATAGAGGCGATGCGCAAGATATAAAGAAACTAGTAACTGGAGCTTGGTTAAATTTTAGTAAGAACCATTTAATAACTGGTATTAATGTTTTGGAAGACATGTTATTTTGGACTGACAACTATAATCAACCTAGAAAAATAAATATTGACAAAGCTATGAACAATTACAATAGCGCTTCTGATCAATATTATCTATATGAAGAACAAATAAGTGTTGCTAAAATTGCCCCATGGGAATCTATAAGATTAACAGATTGTGGACAACCTTTTATTGGAGATGGTGACGATAGAACATTTAATTTAACAACAGATTATTTTGCTACTCTTCCATCAGCAGAGGGTGAATTTGACGTATATGTTAATGGATATAAGATTAACGCAGCCGATTACACGTATAGTTCACCAACTTTAACATTCAATAGTAATTCAAACACACCAAATGGTAGTAATCATTTAGAGAGTGATGGTGCTCCAAAAAATGCTTTTGAAATACTTGTTAAAACGAAAAGCGTATTTAGCAATGAAGAACATATTGATTCTGATTATTTAAAAGAAAAATTCGTTAGATTTTCATATAGATATAAGTTTGAAGATGGTGAGTATTCAACATTAGCACCTTTTACACAACACGTATTTGAGCCATTAAATGATGCTAAACTTGATTATATCCAAAACTCCACTAATGATATAAGTATATCAGATGTGATAAAAACAACAAAGTTGAAAATAATGGAAAATTATATCAATCAAATTGATATGAGAATACCTTTACCTGAACTACACGAAACATCTAAAAGTAATACACCACCAACAACGTGGAATAATTCGTTTAATATATCTAACATCGAAATTGTGGCAAAAGAGTCTGATAGTCCAGCTGTAAAAATTGTCGCTGATATAAAAGTTAACACTACATCTAGTTCTACGTTTATGGACTCTATAGAATCATATCACCATAAACCTATAAATAGTTTTACTTTTGCTGTAAAAGAAGATCATACTGGTATTTTACCGGTATTTTCAACTGCTACTTTTGATGATACAAATTTAGAAGTTGGTATGAAGATGTATTGGCAAGGTGATGGTTTAAATGAAGGAAGTGGAGAATTAACATCATCTATTACAACAAATTCATCAGACGCGGCTTTTGGAGCATCTGGGGCTATAGGGTCATCTGGTTTTTCAACAAGTGGTGGAGGATCAGGTACTATAACATGCGCTGTAGGTGGTGGAGCGGTAACTGGTGTTAACGTAACAGCTGGTGGTATGGGTTGGGATGTTGGAGATACAATAACTGTTGCTTCAGCTCAAATAGGTGGTAGTACTAATTTAGTTATCACGATAACAGCTGCTGATATTGATACTGCTCAGGGTTCAAAAACAATAACAGGGTGGAATAGTACTAATAAAACAGTGAGTTATTTAGGTAGTACTAGTTTATCTGAAGGCACTGTAGTTACATTTATACCGCTATATCATCACAGGCAAGTTGCTAAATTCTTATATAGATCTGAAGAACCTTACAAGGTTATACCAGAAAATCAACTAATAAGAGTATATGATCAAGTACCTTTAAGAGCTAAAGCGCAAGAAATATCAGGGAATAGAGTAATGTATGGTAATTATACAGAAAACTATCCACATCCAACAGATGAACAAGGCAACAAAGGTATTAATTTTGTTGCAGCTGATGGTAGAAAAGGTAATAATGAACACGCAGATACTGCTGGTTATCTACAATGGTTAACTAAACAATATAAGTATAGCTCCGCTAAACAAAGAAGAACATATCAAGTTGGTATAGTGTTCGCTGATAGATTTGGACGACAATCTCCAGTATTATTATCAACAAATCAATTACAACCAACACCAGTTGAGTTAGCATCGGATCAAGGTGTGAATGATAGTTATACTATTAATAATGTGTCTGAAAATTTAGCTAGAAAATTTGACATAAACGGTGATGGGACAGGAGATACATATAGTTGGAGTACTTTGCAAGAAGCTGTTGGTGTTTGTTTAGATATTGAATTTTTAGATAGTTCTGGTGTAACACAAAGTTTATCAGAAGTGTTTAATAATACCATAGGTACAGGATATAATCCTCACGGTTGGTATTCGTATAGAGTTGTTGTAAAGCAAACAGAACAAGATTATTATAATGTCTACTGCGCGCATCCAGCTGATAGTTGGAACAGTGTTGATAATAAAAGAGATACAAGTAGAAATGGTAGAAGTTGGTTAAGTTTATATGGTGATAATATAAACAAAGTACCTAGAGATGTAAAAACCCAAGACGAAACAAGAGAGGGTTTATCAGGATCTAGTGCTAGACTATTTCCAAAAGTAATATCAAACGGTGCACAAGCACCAGTTGGTAATTATAGAGGTTATTCCACGATGAATGATCTTGGTGTTCAAGGAACATATGGTAATAGACAAAAAGATTTAATTGATGTTATTAGTTTAGGTAGTGCTAAAGATCAAGGATTATGGTTCACTGGGGATACTATGGAAAACCATCCAGACTTTGGGTCAGCTGGATTCAATATAGTTCCTTTTATATATGGGAAAAAGAAAAGTCCAGTTATCGCAGAACTACCAAACTTATCTAATTTATATGGTACAAATAACCCAGCTGGGGTTAAGGGAAGAATACAAGAATCAACAGGTTCTTTTGCTTCACCGGCGGTAGCTTACGGTGCTACAACAGCTCAATTCACATATAACTTAGAAGATAGTGGTGGTACATCTACTTGGAGTCAAGCTTATGGTGATGATGTTGATGTTATTGATGGATTCAAGGTTGCTGGTACTAATATAAAGCAAGTAAATAGTGATGTAGAGGTAACAGTTAATTCATATACCTCAGGTAGTACGCAAGACGTTACTTGGTCTCAAAACCAAAGTGTTAAACAAGGTGATGAAATATACTTAAGTGGATCTAAAGAAGGATTAACAATTTTTGAAACCGAACCATTTGAATCTAAACTAGATATATATTGGGAAACATCAACATGTGGATTAATTTCAGAATTGAATAGTTCTATAGTTAATGCTGCTGGCGCAGCACCAGAAGATTTAGGATGGGATACTACATCGCCATTAGATGGAACAGCTGATTCTACTAATATAGAAATTGAAGAAGGTACCGCACAGGGATCAACAATTGGTAATTTAGCAGCAACAGGAGCTTTAGCACCTGCTGGGGCTATAACTTGGGAAATGATTTCATTTAAAGATAATACCGGTATTGAATATAACTCAAAAGTATACGTACAAGGCGGTGGAGCGGTACAAACAGCTAGTCCTGGTGGAGGTTTTTATCATTCAGGCACTGGTTATGATAATTGGACATTAAGGGTAAGAGCTTCAGAATCAGGTGGAACAAGCACTACAGATAATGTAACTATAGGTATAACAAACACTAGACCATTATGTGGTCACGGAACAATTTCTTTAGAAGGGTATTATGAAAAACCATCTGATGGTAGTTCTTTTAATTTCCAATTTACCAATTCTACAGGAGCACAAGATCCAGCTAAAAATAAAGATGGTATGGTGGTATCACATAATTTTTCAACTAACACAGCGAATAATAGTTTATTTGAATCTACTATGGGTGGAGGTACGGTAACAATGGCTACATCTAGTAGTTGGAATTCTACTACAGCGGCTTCGTTTTTTGCACAATCTGCTGGTCAAAGAACTGTTCAATTTACCATAACTGACTTAGATGGAGCTGGTTTAACTAATAGTCCATTGTGCTCTACAGAAATAAGAGAGCAACAAACTAGATACGCTAAAGATTTAAGATATGATGCATCTTCTTGCGGTAATAGTGACGGATGCACGGGACCAATAGTAGATGGCGGTGCTGCTTGTGATAGTGTCACTACAGAGTGGCGTGTAGCACAAGGTACAAGTGGTAGTATACCAAGTGGAAACACGTTGTATGCGTATAATAAAATATATAGACAAAATACAGGAACTGCTGTGGCTCCAGATGGTTATTATATGGTTGGATCTGCTGATTCTGCTAACACATCTTGTTATCAGGTTTCTGGTGGTAGTGGAATTATTACAAACGTAACAGGACCACATTATTGTTGTGAATAATTAAAATATAAAATATGGCTTATACATTAGACGTTGGATTTTTTAATACATTTATTATATCTGGTAGAAACGCTGCTACAAGTGGTGATGTCCACGAGCAAGGAAATTTTCATTTTGAAGAATCAAGAATACGTGGTGAGTTTAACGGGACTAACGTTGACTATGGTGCTAAAGCATACCAAGTTGATTTAGAATACGGAACTAGAATTAGAGAAAATGCGTTAATTTATTCAGGTATTTTTAATTCAAAAACAAAGGTTAATAATACAAATCAATTCCCTATTGGTAGTGAAATAACAAAAGCAGTAGACATAGCACATGGTTCGATACAAAAATTACACGCTGAAGATAGTGATTTAATTATATTACAAGAAAATAAAGTTAGTAAATCACTAATAGATAAGGACGCTATATATACAGCTGAAGGAACACCTATTCAATCACAATCTAATGTAGTTATAGGGCAAAACGTACCTTATCAAGGTAAGTTTGGTATAAGTAAAAATCCAGAAAGTTTCGCTGTAGCTGGAGGTAGAAAATATTTTGTAGATCAATCTAGAGGCGTTGTGATGAGGTTGTCAAGAGATGGTTTAACTCCTATATCAATGTATGGAATGAAGGATTGGTTTAGAGACGCTTTAAGTAGTTCTAGTTTAACAAAAATACTAGGTGCATATGATGAAGTAAAAGATCATTACATTGTTTCGCTGCATGGCGATAATATAGACACAGAAATGGCAACAACTAATTCATCGAATTCATCAACTCAATCAGATGTAACAACATATTCTACATTAGCGTTTAATGAATCTGTGAAAGGTTGGGTTTCTTTCTATACTTATAAACCTAGCTGGGGAACTAGTTTAAAAGGTAAGTTTTATACTTTTGATACATTGAATTTATACGAACATTATAGTACAAGTGTAGCTAGAAATAATTTTTATGGAGCAACATACGCTGATCCATCTTATGTTAGAATTATACAAAATGATAAACCTAGTTCAATAAAAACATTTTTAACTGTTAATTACGAAGGATCGGATAATTGGTCTTTAGAAAGTGCTGAAACAGAAACTATAACGAATTCGTCTGATATAGATAATAAAGAAGAAGCATATAAAATTCCCAAAGAAGGTGTAACTATAGTAGATAGCAATGGATTAGATATAAATATAGGTTTTAAGAGAAAAGAAGGTAAATACTACGAAGCTCTTAAAAACAAAAATAATAATAAATTTAAAGATGATACTTATTTTTCAAACACAGGTTTAACTGGGTATCATGTAAATATGAAGTTTCAATATTGGGAAGCTAACGAGGATGAAAACGCTAATAAAGCAGAATTATTTGCGGTATCAAACCAAGTAGTTGGATCTTCTTAAATTTAATAAAATGAAATTAAGAAAACATAAAACTGTTGATGATTTACAACAGTTGATTATCGATAATAACGATAAAGAAGGTTTTTATGGTAATGGTAAAGAAATAGCCGATGTACCAGAGATTCCTATAACACATAAGTTTGCTGATCAAATATATATAAGGCAAATGGATATGAAACAAGGACAAGTAGTAGTTGGTGCAATTCACAAACATTTACATGTCTGGTTTCTTATGACGGGTCATGTTACTATAAATGATAACGGGGATATTGTTGATTATATAGCTCCTTGTTACACTGTTTCTAAACCTGGCGCTAGAAGGGTTATATATGCTCAAGAAGATTCTATCTTTGTAAATGTACATAAAAATCCAACTAACGAGAAAAATATAAAAAAATTAGAAGATGAAATTGTTTGTATGACACAACACGATTTCTTAAAACAATTAAAATAATAAAAATATGAGTTTCACAATAGGAGCAATTGTTGGAGGTGCTATCATGTTAACCGGTGCGGTAGTACAAGGTGTATCAGCTAGTAACGCCGCTAAAAGTGAAAGAAAAAAAGCAAGAAGTAAGGAACAACAAATCGCAGATTTAGAAGAAGGTAGACAAGATGTGATAAATCCTTATTCTAATATGCAGGATCTTTCTGGTATGATTTCAAATCCATACGCTAATTTACAAGTAGCAACACAAGCCGCTGATTTACAAGCTGAAGAAGCTGATCTATCATTAGCAAGTACATTGGATACTAT